>Ga0316209_1003328_pt1 | contig 11134 bp, 9 predicted proteins | sample 6monopyrite_MG_FD_204945 | JGI IMG/M metagenome (GOLD analysis project Ga0316209, IMG submission 204945) | Microbial mat bacterial communities from mineral coupon in-situ incubated in ocean water Damariscotta River, Maine, United States -... | ecosystem: Environmental > Aquatic > Marine > Coastal...
TGCAAGTACTACAAGAAAACAAATAGATTTAAAGGATGCCCAAATTGATGAACTAACTATTATTAATTCTGAAACCTATAAAAAGCTCGATAGCACTTATACCAAATTGGAAGAAACCTATGAAGCTTTAAAAAATAGTTTACAACCAGAACAATATTGGTCATACATAAAAGATGGAAATTCTGTTGAAGGATATATTGAATACTTGACAAATATATGGGGAATCTATCGCGACTCGCTTGATATGAATACCGCTATATCTAATATAAAAACATCTAACGCAATAGGTGAAACTGGGTGGTTGTATATTGGGAACGAAACCGACAATGGGCCATATGTACAACCTACAAAAGGTCAAGTAGCAAAAATAATTTGGAGACGTGGACAAGAAGAAAAAGGTCAAATATCCTTAATAGAGAATACTAAACCAAAAGAAAATGATATCATCAAATTGGTTAAATCCACTAACAGAATCACATATAAAAACGCCAATTTTAATTCTACAAAAAACAAGGAAGGTTGGCGACCAAGTACCAAAGCATTTATTTCTGAAATAAAAAAGAATGATGCAGAAGTTTGGGTAAAAATAAGGTATTATTAAACTATAATTCTAAAAGCCATTATTTTAATATTTGGCTTTTTTTATGTCTTTTTTTAATCATATGGAATATGTAATTATTTGTCTAGTTGCTTTTTTAACTTCCATTCTAACCTTTTTTTCTGGGTTTGGTTTAGGTACTATTTTAATGCCAGTTTTTGCATTGTTTTTCCCTATAGAACTAGCCATTGCATTAACTGGCGTGGTTCATTTTTTTAATAATATTTTCAAACTCTTTTTGGTTGGAAATAAAGCTAATAAAAATGTGCTGATACAATTTGGGATTCCTGCAATAATTGCTGCATTTATTGGTGCTTGGGTACTTTTAAATATTACAGACTTGCCTTCAATACATACGTATCAAATTGGCAATAAATTGTTTGTAATTACACCAGTTAAATTGATTATTGCTATTGTATTGATTGTATTTTCAGTAATAGAGTTATTACCCTTTTTTAACAAATTACAGTTCAATAAAAAACAATTGCCCTTTGGTGGGTTTTTAAGTGGATTTTTTGGAGGTCTTTCTGGACATCAAGGTGCACTTAGGACTGCATTTTTAATTAAATCTGGTCTAACCAAAGAAGCCTTTATTGGTACTGCAGTTGTTATTTCTAGTTTAGTAGATTTTACAAGGATATCGATGTATTCAACCAGAATGCTAAACTCTGGTTTGTATAAAAATATCCCATTGATTATTAGTGCAACACTTGCAGCAATAATCGGTGCATTTGTTGGTCATAAATTGTTGAAAAAAGTGACTTTGAAATTTATTCAAAAATTTGTGGCAGTATTCCTAATTATAGTTTCAATAGCATTAGGAATTGGTTTGATTTAAGTTTTCTGCTTTTTCTTTCTAGCAGCTGGAAACAATACATTATTTAAAATAAGTCTGTAACCAGGCGATGTTGGGTGTAAATCCAATTCAGTTTTTGGGTCACCTACTCTATGGGTATAATCTTCAGGATCATGGCCTCCATAAAATGTAAAAAAGCCTTTGCCTTTTATACCATGAATATATTTAGCTTCTCCATTGGTTTTGTTTTCTCCCAAAACCAAAACATTAGACTTTATTTCATCTCTTGTAAACGATGTGGTTTGCCCCATGAACCCTTTAATCAAAGCTGTATGGTTTTGATTAAGCATGGTTGGAATTGGATCCCATTTAGCCGAAAAATCCATCAACGTAAAATAATCGGTTGTTTTTGGAATACGCCTTTTTTGGGTCATATCGATTGAAGAGAACTCATATACATTAGGGCTACGTTCTAATATATAATCGGTAAATGCAAAGGTTTTGTTATAGTCTATTTTATTCTGATAATTGGCATCACTCCCATCGCCATCAAACATTGGTTCGCAAATGTCTATACCTTCGGCAGATAAAGCAATATCAAAACTATCAGTTGCACTACACATTGCAAACATAAAACCACCACCAACTACATAATCCCTAATTTTAAGGGCAACATCCAATTTTGATTCTGAAACTTTACTATAACCCAATTTGCTCGCCAATTCTTCGGCTGCCTTTTTTTCGTTTATATACCAAGGTGCGCTTCTATAGCTTCTATAAAACTTACCATATTGTCCTGTAAAATCTTCATGGTGTAAATGCAACCAATCATACAATAATAGTGCATCATTTAAAACTTCCTCATCATAAATTGTGTCGTAAGGTATTTCGGCATAGGTTAGTACCATAGTCACAGCATCGTCCCAAGGTTGTTTACCATAAGGCGTATATACTGCAATTTTTGGTGCTTTTTCTAACACTACAGCTTCCATGTTTTGACTGGGACTACTTATTTCCTGTAATATACTTTCGGCTTTTGAGTCGCTAATAACTTCAAACGAAACACCTCTAATTTGACACTCTTTACGTATTTCTTCAAAATCTGGTAGTAGAAAAGAGCCTCCTTTATAATTTAACAACCACTTTACTTTTTGTTGTTTTTCAAGTGTCCAAAAAGTGATTCCGTAAGCTTTTAAATGATTTTTTTGTCCTTCGGCATCCATTGGAATGAGGATATAGGATGCATAACTATTTGCAACCATAAATAGAAAGAAAATCGAGGCAACTATCTTTTTCATATTTTAAAGATACTTAAAAATAAATCTTGGCAGAAAGTTTTAAGTGAATTTTAGCGTTTAAAATGGTACGTCGTTATCTTCGTCATGAATTCCAAAAGCATCATTTGGGTCTTGTTTAAAGCTATCTGCTTTAAATGTATCATCGTTAGCAGCCGCATTCATTTTAGAATGGAACTCGTTACCAAAAGGAGAATCGAAATCATCCAAATTGTCAAATTTACCTAAGTGACCAATAAATTTTAATCTAATACTATCTAAGCCACCGTTTCTATGTTTAGCGACGATAAACTCTGCTTGCCCTTCGGTAGGCGTACGTTCTTCATCATCCCATTCATCAATTTTATAATATTCAGGACGATAAATAAAAGATACAATATCGGCATCTTGCTCAATCGCACCAGATTCACGAAGGTCTGACAATAATGGTCGTTTACTTCCTCCACGTGTTTCAACAGCACGAGACAACTGAGATAAAGCGATTACTGGCACACTCAATTCTTTTGCCAATGCTTTAAGGTTACGGGAAATCATAGATATTTCTTGTTCTCTATTTCCACCTTTTGTGCCACCTCCTGCGGTCATTAATTGTAAATAGTCAACAACAATCAATTTAATACCATGTTGTGATGATAAACGCCTTGCTTTTGCACGTAAGTCAAAGATGGATAATGAAGGTGTATCATCGATGAACAGTGGTGCTTTTTCTAAGCTTTTTACTTTAACGTTAAGTTGTTCCCATTCGTGTTTTTCCAATCTTCCTGTTCTTAGTTTTTCTGAAGACAAACCAGTTTCAGATGAAATTAATCTAGTAATTAATTGTACGGATGCCATTTCTAAAGAGAAAAATGCCACAGGAATATTTTGGTTTACAGCAATATTTCTAGCCATAGTAAGCGTTAATGCGGTTTTACCCATACCAGGACGTGCGGCTACAATAATTAAATCGCTTTCTTGCCAACCAGATGTTAGTTTATCAAGCTTATTAAAGCCTGAAGGGATGCCGCTTAAACCTTCTTTGTTTGAAATTTCTTCAATTTTCTTTTTTGCTTGAATTACCAATTCTTGAGCAGTTTCAGAAGATTTTTTAATATTTCCTTGAGTAACTTCGTAAAGTCTAGATTCGGCTTTATCCAAAAGATCAAAGACATCTTTTGTTTCGTCGTAGGAATCTTCTATGATTTCGCTGGAAATTTTTATTAAACTACGTTGAATGAATTTTTGTAAAATAATACGTGCATGAAATTCGATATGAGCAGAAGATGATACTTTTTGGGTCAGGGAAATTAAATAAAAATCGCCACCGACCATTTCTAAACGTTTGTCTTTTTTAAGTTGGCTTGAAACTGTTAATAAATCTATTGGTTCACTGTTTTCAAATAATTTAAAAATGGCTTCAAAAATATATTGATGTGCATCTTTGTAAAAAGCATCAGGACTTAAAATGTCTATGACCTCATCAACTCCTTTTTTATCAATCATCATTGCTCCCAAAACAACCTCTTCTAAATCAAGGGCTTGTGGAGGTATTTTACCTTTTTCTAAGTTTATAAGAGTGCTTTTATCGACTTTATAACCTTGTAGTTGGTTAGGTTGTTTCATTTAGATTTTAATTGTTTTAAGGTCTTTAAGGGACACTTGTTCTGGATTAATGCATCAATTTGCGAAAGCGAAAGTAACCAAATTGCATGCTTATTGTGCAATATAAGTTACAACATTGTTCACTATAAGTCAACATTTTAACTGTTAATAAGTTGCAAATATTGTTGATAGTGATTAAAAATCACGAAACAAAAAACTTAGGGTTTTTATTATTCAATGATTAGTAAGGGGTTAATCTTTATAAACACCCATTTGAGAATATTTATCCATACGTTGTTTTACTAAATCTTTTGGTGATAAGTTTTTAAACTCCTCATAAGATTTTACAATGGCGTCACGAACAGCAACAAACGTTGTTTCTCTATCTTTATGTGCACCTCCTAATGGCTCTTTAATAATTTCATCAATAACTTTTAGGCGTTTTCCGTCTTTAGCGGTCAACTTTAATGCTTCGGCAGCTTGTTCTTTAAATTCCCAACTTCTCCATAAAATTGAAGAACAGTTTTCGGGTGAAATTACAGAGTACCATGTGTTTTCCAACATTAATATTTTATCGCCAACGCCAATTCCTAAGGCTCCACCTGAGGCACCTTCACCAATAACAACACAAATAATTGGCACTTGTAAACGTGTCATTTCTAAGATATTTCTAGCAATAGCTTCGCCTTGTCCTCTCTCTTCTGCTTCCAATCCAGGGTAAGCTCCTGGAGTATCAATAAGTGTTACCACTGGAATACCGAATTTCTCGGCCGATTTCATTAAACGAAGGGCTTTTCTATAGCCTTCGGGGTTTGCCATTCCAAAATTTCTATATTGTCTTGTTTTGGTATTATATCCTTTTTGCTGACCTATAAACATAAAGGTTTGGTCTCCAATTTTACCTAAACCACCAACCATAGCCTTATCGTCCTTTACGTTTCTATCACCATGTAATTCCAAATAGGTATCACCACATATTGCCTTGATATAATCTAAAGTATAAGGTCTGTTAGGGTGTCTGGATAATTGTACACGTTGCCAAGCAGAAAGATTTTTATAAATGTCTTTTTTTGTTTGTGCCAGCTTTTTTTCAATTTGCTTACATGTTTCGGTAACATCAACATCACTCTCTTCTCCTATGAGTTGGCACTTTTGCAGTTGTTCTTCCAACTCCTTAATTGGGAGCTCAAATTCTAGATATTCCATAGAAATTTAAGTTTGTTAGTTAGCTTACAAAATTACATATTTTATTTTGTTTTAAAATTAGAAACAAAACGAAATAAAAGCATGATTTCACGAAATACTATATATCAAATAGTTACGGTTTTTAGTACCATAAAAATTTTATTAGGTTAGCTTATTAAGTTATGAGTGTTTTAATGGCCTAGTGTGTTTTAGTATTGCATTGAGTATGACCACACTAAAAATAATGATGGCTCCAATATAGAATTCTGTACTCATTTTTTCTTTAACGGGAAAAAGAATGATGGCTAAAGCAATTCCATAAATTGGCTCCAAATTATAGGTTAGAACAACTGTATAAGGGCTAATATATTTCATGATATAGACAGCGGCGATGAATGCATAAGCTGTACATATTGACCCAAGGATGATTAGATATAGCCAGTCAGTGTGGCTTAATTTGAAGAAATCAAGATTAAATCCGTCTCCAAAAAAACCAATAAACAAGGATATAAAAAGCACACCACTTACAAATTCATAAAATGAGATGATTGAAGCACTATAACGTTTTATGAATTGACCGTTTATAACTGCAAATAAAGAAGAAAAAAACGCCGAAGAAATGCCAAGTAATATCCCTTTTATGTATTTTATTTCGGCTCGTGTAATCAACCAAACACCAAAAACTACCATGACTCCAAATAGTATTTCGTACCAAATTATTTTTCGTTTAAAAAAAATAGGCTCAATAAACGATGCAAAAAAAGCACCTGTTGAAAACATCGCCAAAGCAATTGAAATATTAGATTGCTCGATGGATTCAAAAAAAGTAATCCAATGTAATGCGATGATGACTCCTGCTAAAAAAAACTTAAGTATAGCATTTGGTCTTACCGCAAGATTAGTTTTCTTAAATTTTAGGTAAACAACCAAAATACTTGCTGCAATTAACATTCTAAACCATACTAATGGAATAGACCCAATAGATATAAGTTCTCCTAAAATTGCAGTAAAACCAGCTATAAAAACAAGTATATGAAGATGTAAATAATTCTTGAGTTTATCGCTTAGCATTATAAAGTAAATAGATAGCTAAAATACCAAAAATGATATTAGGGAACCACACAGCTATGGCTGGCGAAAAATTGGATTGAGCTGCCATGACACCAAAAACCTTATCGAAGAACACATAAATCATGGCAATAAAAATTCCAAATGCCAAGTTTACTCCCATGCCTCCTCTACGCTTTTTTGAGGATACCGCGACCGCAATAATTGTAAGAATGAAAATGGACACAGGAAGGCTCCATTTTTTGTAAAGTACCACTTTATACCTTCCAATATTTGATGAGCCTCGCGATTCTTCTTTTTTGATAAAAGAAGTTAACTCACTATAACTTAGTGTTTCGGCTATGTACTTCACTGGCATTAAATCTTCCAAATCAAATGCAAATAGAGTGTCAACCCTTCTTTTGTTAATTATCTCATCATCATTTTTTCCAATAGTTCTTTTAACATATTGATTCAATCGATACGAGCTATCCTTGTCAACAAATCTAATATTTGTAGCTTCAATTTTATAAATAAGCTTGTTATCCTCAAAATGTTCTAAGGTAAAGTTTCTTCCAACATTGTTTTTTGCATCAAATGATTGCACATAAATTATATCGTTTTCATTTATTTGCCTATAAAGCTGTTGGTCATCAACAGCTTTTTTATTGCCACTTAGGTAATTATAGTAAAACTGATTAAAACCTTTACTTGCATTTGGAGCCAAAAACATTGCTAAGACAAGTGCAAAAAAAGCAACTATTATCGATCCAATAATGTAGGGTCTTAAAAACCTGGAAAAAGATACACCAGAGCTTAAAAAAGCAATGACCTCGGTATTATTTGCCAGTTTAGAAGTAAAAAATATAACCGATAAAAAAAGAAATAATGGAAATAAAAGATTGGCAAAGTAAATGGTAAAGTCTAAAAAATATTGCGCTACTTCAGGAAAAGGAACGTTGTTAGCTAATATCTTATCTATTTTTTCGGATAAATGAACTGTAATCCCAATGGGAATAAATAATAGCAACATCATCAAAAATGTTACTAAATATCGTTTTAATATATACCAATCAAGTATTTTCATACACTTACAAGCGCTTGTCCATTTGTTTTACCATAGTGTCTTTCCAAGCTCTAAAATCTCCTGCTAATATATGTTTTCTAGCTTCTCTTACCAACCATAAATAAAATCCTAAATTATGTATGGTCGCTATTTGCGCTCCCAACCTTTCATTAACACTAAATAGGTGGCGTAAATAGGCCTTTGTATAATCTGTATCCACAAATGTTATTCCCATGTCATCAACTGGGGAAAAATCATCTTCCCACTTTTTGTTTTTAATATTAATAGTGCCATGAGCTGTAAACAACATGCCGTTTCTTGCATTACGAGTTGGCATGACACAATCAAACATATCTACACCTAAAGCTATGTTCTCTAATATATTTATTGGCGTACCAACTCCCATTAAATAACGTGGTTTATCCTCAGGAAGTATGCTACAAACAACGTCTGTCATGGCATACATTTCCTCGGCTGGTTCTCCAACAGATAAGCCTCCAATGGCGTTGCCTACAGCTCCAGCATTGGCAATATACTCAGCAGACTGTATTCTTAAATCCTTATAAGTGCTTCCTTGAACTATTGGAAAAAATGCTTGGCCATAATCATAGTTATAAGGTACTTTTTCAAGATGATTAATACATCTATCCAACCAACGATGCGTCATGTGCATAGAACGCTTTGCATAATTATAATCACAAGGGTATGGTGTACACTCATCAAAAGCCATAATAATATCAGCTCCTATAATTCGTTGTATTTCCATAACATTTTCAGGTGTAAAGGTGTGATAGCTTCCATCTATATGACTCTTAAACTTAACTCCTTCTTCTTTTATCTTTCTGTTAGCAGAAAGTGAGTACACTTGGTATCCACCTGAATCGGTTAAAATATTTCTATCCCAATTCATAAACTTATGTAATCCTCCTGCTTTCTTTAAAATAGACGTTTGTGGTCTTAAATATAAATGATAAGTGTTCCCAAGTATGATATCTGGATTAATATCATTTTTTAATTCTCGTTGATGCACGCCTTTTACTGAGCCTACTGTACCAACAGGCATAAAAATAGGTGTTTCAATAACACCATGATCTGTAGTAATGGTTCCAGCTCTTGCTTTACTCTGAGAATCTTTTCGTTCTAATTTAAAAATCATTCGCTTAATTTATCAACGAGCAAAGATAATTAACTCAAATTTCTAACAGTGATAATTGTTATTAAATTAACTTATTAACAATACCAATGGCTTTTTAACAAAGAAACCATTTCGCTTTTTTTAAACCCTCTAAAAACCTATTTTTGCGCCTTAAAAATGTAACTTACTTAACATGCCAAACACGCAACATTTAAAGGACTTAACAATACAGGTTCGAAGAGATATTTTAAGGATGGTACACAAAGTGAATTCTGGACACCCAGGAGGTTCGCTTGGATGTGCTGAATTTTTTGTAACACTATACAATAAAATCATGGATAGACATGATAGCTTTGATATGGATGGAATTGGCGAAGATCTTTTCTTCTTATCAAACGGTCATATTTCGCCTGTGTATTATAGCGTTTTGGCTAGAGCTGGATACTTTCCAGTTGAAGAGCTAAACACATTTAGGCTTATTAATTCTAGGCTACAAGGTCATCCAACCACACACGAAGGGTTGCCTGGAATTAGAATTGCTTCTGGTTCACTTGGCCAAGGTATGTCTGTTGCCATTGGTGCAGCTCAAGCAAAAAAATTAAATAGTGACAATCATTTAATTTATAGTTTACATGGCGATGGTGAGTTACAGGAAGGGCAAAATTGGGAAGCCATTATGTATGCTTCTGCGAAGAAGGTTGATAATCTAATTTCAACAGTCGATTTAAACGGAAAACAAATTGATGGCGCAACTGATGATGTATTAGCCATGGGAGATTTAAAGGCTAAATTTGAAGCTTTTGATTGGATTGTTGTTGAAATTAAAGAAGGAAATGATATTGATGCAATATTAAAAGGAATGGCTGAAGCTAAATCTAAAACTGGACAAGGAAAACCAGTTTGTGTTTTACTAGAAACTATTATGGGGAATGGCGTTGATTTTATGATGCATACTCATGCTTGGCATGGTAAGGCTCCAAATGATGAGCAGTTAGCTTCGGCTTTAAATCAAAATCCTGAAACCTTAGGTGATTACTAAATGGTATTTAGTAGCAGTAATAGTTAGCAGTAAAAAATGAATATTAAAATTTAAAATACAACCTAATAAAAGTCCCTCCTTTGGAGGGATTTAGGGATGCTTATGAAAACTTATACATATACAGAAAAAAAAGATACACGCTCTGGTTTTGGAGCTGGTTTAGCTGAATTAGGAAGAACCAACCCAAACGTTGTGGCATTATGTGCCGATTTGGTTGGGTCTTTAAAAATGGATAAATTCATTGAAGAAAACCCTGAAAGATTCTTTCAAGTTGGGATTGCCGAAGCAAACATGATGGGGATTGCAGCTGGATTAACCATAGGTGGAAAAATTCCGTTCACAGGAACATTTGCAAATTTTTCTACAGGTCGTGTTTATGACCAAATTCGTCAATCGATTGCATATTCAGGTAAAAATGTGAAAATATGTGCGTCTCATGCAGGTTTAACTTTAGGTGAAGATGGTGCAACTCATCAAATACTTGAAGATATTGGGTTAATGAAAATGCTACCAGGAATGGTCGTTATTAATCCTTGTGATTATAACCAAACCAAAGCAGCCACTCTTGCCATTGCAGAACACAATGGTCCTGTTTACTTACGTTTTGGGAGACCTTCCGTACCAATTTTTACTCCAGAAGACCAAAAATTTGAAATTGGAAAAGCTGTTAAAATGACCGAAGGAACAGATGTTACTATTGTAGCAACTGGACACTTGGTATGGGAAGCTCTTGAAGCTTCCAAAGCTTTACATGAACAAGGTGTTTCTGCCGAAGTGATTAACATTCATACCATAAAACCTCTCGATGAAGAAGCTATTTTAGCTTCGATTGCAAAAACAGGTTGTATTGTTACTGCTGAAGAACATAACTATCTTGGAGGTTTGGGTGAAAGTGTTTCTAGGGTTTTAGCCTTAAAACACCCTACTCCTCAAGAGTTTGTAGCAACTAATGACACTTTTGGGGAATCTGGAACTCCAGCTCAACTTATGGAGAAATATGGACTTAACAGCGAAGCTATTGTAGAAAAGGTAAAAGCTGTAATAGCAAGAAAATAAGTTTAAAAATACTTAAGAGGCTGCCTGAAAATTACTTTTCAGTATCATATTGAGCGCAGTCGAAATATCTAACATCCTGATATTTAATAATTTTCTATTGTGTTTAGAATGACAAAATTGAGTTCTTCATTACTTTTTAGATAGCTTTTTTTTTGTGTTTTAATTTAATCATAAGAAATAATATTTGTTTGGCAACGTTTTTGATTAATAAACATTCAAATCTAAAAACGAATATTATGAAAAGTTTAAAAAACTATCACAAACTCTTGGAAATTGGAAATCTCGTGAGTAAAAAACTAATTTTACTAGTAGCACTAGCAACCACTTGCACATTTA
>Ga0316209_1003329_pt1 | contig 11132 bp, 9 predicted proteins | sample 6monopyrite_MG_FD_204945 | JGI IMG/M metagenome (GOLD analysis project Ga0316209, IMG submission 204945) | Microbial mat bacterial communities from mineral coupon in-situ incubated in ocean water Damariscotta River, Maine, United States -... | ecosystem: Environmental > Aquatic > Marine > Coastal...
CGGAAGGTAACTTGCAATTGATAGGCACCGTTATCACCTCTCTCGGCGAAGCCAATAGTTTGAATAATGCCGTACTTTCTCAGGTGAATGTCACCGCGCCACCGGCGCCCCCCCCGCCGAGTAAATCAGGTGGTGGTTCTTTATTTTTTCTGCCAATGCTGATGATTTTCTTACGCTATCGAATTAAGTTTAAAATTTAAAAGTAGCTCGGCAACCCGTTGCCGACGAAATGGTGGACGCTTCGAGATCTGTCGGGAAGGGGTTCCCGACCTACAAAGTAAAAAAAGGTTGTGAATTTAAAAGTAGGTCGGCAACCCTTTGCCGACGAAAGGTGGATGCTTCGAGATCTGTCGGGAAGGGGTTCCCGATCTACAAGGAAAAAAGGGTTTTGAATTTAAAAGTAGGTCGGTAACCCTTTGCCGACGGAATGCTGGATGCTTCGAGATCTGTCGGGAAGGGGTTCCCGACCTACATAGTAAAAAGGGTTTTGAATTTAAAAGTAGGTCGGCAACCCTTTGCCGACGAAAGGTGGACGCCTCGAGATCTGTCGGGAAGGGGTTCCCGACCTACAAAGTAAAAAGGGCAAATATTTCAAGGAAATTAAAGCATGCCTAACTATAGAAGATTTTATAATCTCCATTATCCTGTTTTTATCACGGTTGTAACTGAAAATAGGACGCCGTGGTTAATCGATCATTCCAAAGTATTGCTTAACGCAATGAGAGAATCCAGAAAGAAATATTCGTTTAACAATATCGCTCATGTCATCCTTCCAGATCATTTTCATTGGATGTTTGAGATGAAGGAAACGCCAATATTTTCGAAATTAATTTCCTTTGTAAAAAGAGATGTCACATGGCGCTTGAAAGAATCGGGTATTAAAGTCAAGTGGCAAAAACGATTTTACGACCATGTTATCAGGGATATTGATGATTTCGACCGACATTTGGATTACCTTCACTACAATCCACTTAAGCATAACGTAGCTTCTAACGTTTACGAGTATCCCTATTCTTCTTTTAATGAGTGGGTAAAAAGGGGGCGTTATGATACGAAATGGGGGCAAAAGGAGCCGAGGAAAATTGCAGGTTTGGAGTTAGAATAAGAGATGAACGTTCTGAGTTTCTAATTTAATCGTAGGTTGGCAACCCCTTGCCTACGAATTGGTGGATGCTTCGAGATCTGTCGGGAAGGGGTTCCCGACCTACAAAGTAAAAAGGGTTTTGAATTTAAAAGTAGGTCGGCAACCCTTTGCCGACGAATTGGTGGATGCTTCGAGATCTGTCGGGAAGGGGTTCCCGACCTACAAGGAAAAAAGGTTTAGAATTCAAAAGTAGGTCGGCAACCCTTTGCCGACGAATTGGTGGATGCTTCGAGATCTGTCGGGAAGGGGTTCCCGACCTACAAAGTAAAAAGGGTTTTGAATTTAAAAGTAGGTCGGCAACCCTTTGCCGACGGAATGCTGGATGCTCCGAGATCTGTCGGGAAGGGGTTCCCGACCTACAAGGAAAAAAGGTTTTGAATTTAAAAGTAGGTCGGCAGCCCTTTGCCGACGAATTGGTGGGCGCTTTGAGATCTGTCGGGAAGGGGTTCCCGACCTACAAGGAAAAAAAGGCTAAGAAATTAAAAGTGGCTTGGTAATCCTTTGCTGACGAATTGATGGGCGCTTTGAGATTACGAATAAGATCTAACTTAATTCCGTTTATCCAACGCTTTTATAACCCCTGCTACCAACGATTCAATACCGCTTTTAATACTCGGATTTTTAAATCCCATTTTGACTACCACTAAATCTTTGGACGGAACAATTACAACATTCTGACCTTGAAAGCCTGACATATAATAAGCATCCGTTGGAATCGATGGCCAAACTCTTGTCTTCGATGGATCTGCTGGATTTTTGTTTAACCAAAATTGCGCGCCATAGTGATTGAGCGGATCGGTTTTAGTCGGCGTAGTGGAATACTTTACCCACTCTTCCGGTAAAAGTTGTTGCTGTTTCCATCGACCATTTTGTAAAAATAATTGCCCTAATTTTGCCCAATCGCGAGCGGATGCATACATGTAAGAGGAGCCAACGAAAGTGCCATTGGCATCGGTTTCTAATTGTGCGGTGTGAATATTTAAAGGATGAAATAATCGCCGTTGTGCAAACTCATAATAGTGTTGAAAATCGCCTCCAATAGCTTTCTTAACAATACCTGCGATAATGTTACTGGTTCCGCTTGAGTAAGACCAATGTGTATCCGGTTCGAAAGTTAACGGTTTGTTTGTGGCAAAATCACTGGCACTGGGTTCCACCGAAAGCATAACTGCTGCATCACTCCCCATACCATAAACTTCACTGAATTCTAATCCACTACTCATTCGCATCAGCTGATCGAGGGTGATTTGTTGGTGTTTAACCGAGAGCATTTTCCAAAGAGGGATATCAGGTGCACTATTTAGAAATAATTTCTTATCTTTGACCAGTAAACCGACTTGCATATTGGTAATGCTTTTCGCCATTGACCAACTTAACAGTGGTGTTTCTAGATTTATGCCATTGGCATAGGCTTCTGCGATTAATTGGCCTTTGTAAATGACCACGATCGCTTTAGTTCGGATGACACTATTTTCCGCATTTTTCTCATAAAAAGACTCAATCGTATTGTTTAATGATTGGTAATCGATAGTTGCAATATTCGAAATGGGCTGGCCTAATCCATCTGGCCAAGGAACGTCTGCCGTTTGAAGAATTCGTTCCAATGGCACGACTGAACGCTTTAATTCGTTTTGACCAACCGCTAATAAAGTACAGCCTACACCTTTTTCGTAAACGGCTTTTCGCTCGAAGGCACCGAGTATTTTGGTGGTGACATACTTCTGTTGTTCGTTTATTTTAAAATCAACGTAACTGAACGAATTATCGACAGGTATTAACGCTTCTTCTAAGACCATTTTTGCGGAAAATCCACTAATAAAATAGCCGGAGCAGATATTTTTTGCTGAAAAACCTGTTGCAGTGTTTAATGTGTCTTTGAGAAGAATATAGCCGGTTAAGGTGATTAGCATTAAGGTCGAAATTAGAACAACGACGATTTTTTTAATTTTCAAGAATGACCTCGAGCTGATTGGTTGTGCTTAATTAATTCGCATCATAGCTTGAAAGGTATCAATAGTTCCAACGAAAAAAGCCCAATCTTTCGATCGGGCTTTTTGGTCTTTCTTAGTACTTAGGCTATTTAGAAGAAACTTTACTCATATCACCTGCTTTGATAATCGAAAAATTAGCCAACTTAACGTATTTATTCATAACGCGTTTTACGTCCTTCGCTGTTAATTTAGCCAGTCGATCTTCATATCCCTTATCCCATTGCATGGTTCTTTGAAGATCAAGGTTACCAACTAAATGTGCCACTAATTCTCGATCTTGAGAACGGCTTACTTTTTTACCTTGCAGTAAGCCCGTCTTGGCGTTACTGATTTCTTCTTCAGTAAAACCGTCAACTAGCATTTTTTCCAATTCTTCTTTGAACCCTTGTTCAACCTTGGTTAGGTTTTGAGGTGCACAAATTGCGTAAGCGCCCATAGAGGTTTTGTCATCATAAGCACTTTGAGCAATGAAAGATCCTGCGCCATAACTTAGACCATCTTTTTGACGCAGACGAGCAGCCAAACGACTATTTAAAAATCCTCCACCGAAAATGTAATTTCCAAGTTCAAGCGCGGCAGCATCATCATCATTTTCACCGATTGGTAAGCTAGAAACTGCAACAAATACAGCATTTTCTTTATCGGGTGTATTAAAAAGCTGATCTTTCACTGTCAATTTAATGTAGTCGCCAGGTACTCTGGTATATGCGACTTCAGATTCCCAATTTCCGTATAATTTTTCTAACTCGTTTGAAACTACTCCTTCATCAAAATCTCCGATAACCGAAATTTTCATATTTGAAGCGCCATAAAAACGTTTGTGGAATTTCGCTAAATCTTTATGTTTAAGTGATTTTAGATTTTCCAATTGCTCGTCAATGGTCGCAACATACCGAGGGTGATTTTTCGGATAAGGATTCAGTCTTCGACTATATTCGTTAAACGCTAAAGCTTGAGGATCTTGCCGGTTGGTTTCTAAATCAACTTTGTGAGTACTTTTATAAAGTTCGAATTCTTTCTTGGAAAATCTAGGCTGTTGCAAAACTTCAGTCATAAGCCTTATAACTTCGACTAAATTGCCTTTGGTGGTCGTTACAGAAGCAAAAGCGCCACGACTACTGCCACCAATTCTGACATTGGCCTTAAGTTTATCAAATTGTTCCTGAAGTTGTTCGCGAGTATAGTTCTTTGTACCGCGCATCAGCATGGCACCGACGGTACTGCCAACGCTGCTAAGACCGGTTAAACTTTTTTGTGTACCCATATCGATTGAGAATGAAACGACCACCGACTCACCGCGAGTCTTTTTTGTAAGCAATGCCATTTCGACACCATTACTCAAACTTGTTAGTCGCGTTCTGGTATCAATATTATCGAACGAAGGCTCAAATGCTTCGCCTTGTGCAATTGCTTGTTTACCTTTGTAGTTTGCTAACATTGGAGCGATATCGGCTATTATTGGGATTTCAACTCGTTCCGGTTTGGCAGCCGGCACAAATCGCCCTAGCGTTCGGTTATTTCTTTTTAAATAAGCTTCGGCAACACGCTGAACATCGGCTGTGGTTACTTTTTCAATTCTATCTCTGTTTAGGAAATACAAACGCCAGTCACCCATACCTAACCATTCGCTTAAGTTAAGGGCGATTCTTTCTGAAGAATTAAATGACAATTCGATATTCTTCAAAAGGCTAAGTTTGGCTTTCTCAACTTCTTTGTCCGTAATGGGGTTGTCCTTAATATTTTCGAGCACACCTAGCATCGCGGTTTCAGTTTTGTCGAGATCGAAAGATTGATCAGCCTGAGCGGCATAAATAGCTAAACCGGGTTCTTGCCACTGGAAATCAAAACCAAAGGTTCGGCTGGCTAATTTGCCCTCGACCATTGTCTTATGCAATCGTCCACTAGGTGTATCACCGAGAATTTGTGCTAGTACATCAACTGGGGCAAAGTCAGGATGAGAGCCTGCTGGGATGTGATACATCATTAGCACTAGTTGCGCATCGCCCACTCGTCGAACAGTTACACTTTTTTCTCCGTCTTGGGCTGGTTCCGCGGTGTATAAGGGGGCTATGATACGATCTGGCTTTGGGATGCCAGCAAAATACTTTTTGACGCGCTTTAGCATATCTTTGTTCTTGAATTTTCCAGCAACAATAAGCGTGGCATTGTCTGGCTGATAATATTTTTTATAAAAAGCTTTCAAGCGGTCAATCGGCACATTTTCTAAATCGGCTTTAGCGCCGATGGTTGATTTACCATAGTTATGCCACGAAAAAGCTGCCGCCATGGAGCGCTTGAGAGTCACCCCAAAAGGACTATTTTCGCCTCTTTCAAATTCATTTCGCACAACCGTCATTTCGCTATCAAGATCTTTCTTAGCGATGAAAGAATCCACCATTCGAGAAGATTCCATATCTAACGCCCAGTTGATATTTTCATCGGTCGCGGAAAAGGTCTCAAAATAGTTGGTACGGTCGGTCCAAGTGGTGCCATTGGGTCTAGCGCCGTGTGAGCTTAGTTCACTTGGAATATCTTTGTGGGTTGGTGTGCCTTTGAATACCAAGTGTTCCAGCAAATGGGCCATGCCGGTTTCGCCATAATTTTCGTGCTTTGAGCCGACGTGATAGGTGATATTAACCGTCACAGTTTCCTTGGTTTGATCGGGGAATAAGAGCAATCTTAATCCGTTTTTTAGCCGGTATTCCGTGATCCCTTCAACCTCAGTCACCTTTTTTATGCCTTTTGCAGCTGTCGCACCGGTTGAAACAAAGCCAGTTAGAACCATACAAAGTAAGGCTGTCAGTACCGCTGTCCTATTTGATTGATATTTTCTAGTTAGTGTCTTGGACATCCATTTTCTCCTATCGCTATGTATGCAGTTTGAATAATGTCGTAGTAATCCGCTAATTTATTGAGTTTAACCCAGCTATCCTAAGCATTCAGAGTACTCAGTCAAGTTCACTAGTACCGAATACACTTTTTATTACAATTGTGTAAATCTGCGGAACCATCTCGATCTCGTTGGTTACCAAGGATCGATTAAAGGTTTAGCGTCGAATATAGAAAAGGAAACAGCTAAAATCGAGTGGAAAAATATCGTTAACAAAGGGAGTTAGCGAATAAACTTTTCCAACAACAGTAAACCGCATTCAGACAAAACTGACTCGGGATGGAACTGTATGCCTTCAATATTAAAGTGGCGATGTTTTATGCCCATAATAGCTTCTTGTTGGCTGTATTCATCTTCGGTCCAAGCAGTTACTTCGAGATTTTCAGGCAAGCTTTGCGGGTCAAGTACCAGTGAATGGTATCGAGTTGCGGTAAATTCTTGCGGTAGTTGGTTAAATATTCCTAAATTATTGTGAAATATTTTGGAGGTTTTACCGTGCATGATATTTTTCGCTTGTATCACTTTTCCTCCGAAAGACTGGCCGATGGTTTGATGTCCTAGGCAAACGCCTAAAATGGGTATTTGTCCTTGAAGCGCTTCGACTAATTCAAGTGAGATGCCGGCTTCATTTGGGGTACAAGGACCGGGAGAAATAACAATATGGGACGGCGCTAATTCAATAATTTGCTCGATAGAGATTTTATCATTGTATTTAACTGTGACGTCTACATTCAGTTGTTCGAAATAATGGACCAGATTAAAGGTAAATGAATCGTAATTATCGATCATTAATACCCTTGCTGATTTTGATGAACGGATCTCAGTCACTGCCAATCACTTTGTTGTTTTTCCAAACACATGAATTAAGAATATTGGGTTAGAAATTAACTCAAATTTGAGATGCTTTGGCGATATTAGCCCGCATTGCTTCTATGGTTGCTTTGTAATCATCGGTATTAAAAATGGCTGAACCCGCAACAAAAGCATCGGCGCCCGCTTTGGCAATTGCTTCGATGTTATCGATTTTGACGCCACCATCCACTTCTAAGCGAATATCTCGGCCGCTTTGCTCGATTAGTGATTTGGCTTGGGTCAGCTTATTAAGCGTATTGTGAATAAACGATTGACCGCCAAAGCCAGGGTTAACCGACATTAGTAATATTACATCTAATTTGTCCATTACATGCTCTAAACATTGCAAGCTAGTGGCTGGATTGATTACCAGTCCCGCTTGGCATCCCGATTCTCTAATTAACTGTAAGCTGCGATCGATATGCTCACTGGCCTCCGGATGAAAAGTAATAATGGAGGCTCCGGCGTCGGCAAAATCGCCGATAATTCGATCGACGGGTTTTACCATCAAATGAACATCAATTGGTGCTTTTATTCCGTATTTTCTAAGCGCGCCACAAACCATTGGACCGATGGTTAAGTTGGGTACGTAATGATTATCCATGACATCAAAATGAACCCAATCGGCGCCTGCTTCGAGGACGCGATCAACATCTTCTCCCAAACGGGCGAAATCGGCGGATAATATAGATGGCGCAATAATTGGAGACTTCATAGGAGATCGCTTTAGATAAATTGATATTGGGTATTTTATAAGATTTGAGCGGGTGATCCCAGAAGATTCGTAAGACCGAGCATTTGAAAAACAGAAGGTTTGAAAGATCAGTAATTCGAAAGACTCTGCTCGTCGATAAAATACAAATCGCACATGCCTTTTTAACAATATCCGTGCTAAATGCTACGATTCAATCCGCCAACTGTGTAAGATAAGCGCCAGACTTTCCTCAAAACAGCCATTTTTCGATCTTCTAGCAGCTTTATGAAACAGCAAACAATTAACTATATTCAATTCAAACAAGTAATCTTGTTGACTCGCTTCTTGGTTTTTATGCTGTTGGTAATGCTAAACGTTGATTCAGCCGCCGCAGTATTAGATAAAAGCAAGCAGTGGCAAAAAGGCATAACATTAAAAGTCCTTTTTTTAGATGGCGATCCAGCGCTTTTTCGACAAATAGAACGGCTCGCACCTTTATGGGTGAAAGATACCAGTTTGTCTTTTCAGTTTTTTCGTGATCCCGCTTCAGCGCCTAAAGATACTCATATTCGGATCAGTTTTAAAAAACACAGTGGTTCGAGACTTGGCGACCATGGCGATTACCAATCTCGACTGCCAACCATGAATTTATACGATTTAATCACCGATCAAATTAGTGATGGCGCCGCTAAACGTTTGATTTTGCACGAATTTGGACACGCACTTGGTTTTGAGCATGAATACCGCAGTAGTTACTGGCCTTACGGCAATCAGGCAATTGAGAAAACGATCGCCGAGTGTTACCCAAAGATGCAATTGATCGGTTATAACCAGCAGTCCGCTATATCTCATTGCAGAGAAATTAACAGCACAGTGACAGATAAAACGGCCTTTTTAACCGCATACGATGAACGCTCGATCATGAACTATCCGATGCAGTTTATGACCAGCGATGGCAGTCATAAAACCATTACCCCCGCAATAAAATTATCCTTCTTAGACCGTTATGCAATCCAGCTTTGGTATGCCAAATAACTTAGAATACGGCTAACTTAGAAAACGGCTAGCTTAAACAACTGGTAGATTAGGCTGCAATCTAGCGTAAAATCTTCGATCCTTGACCTATGTCAAATCAAAATTCCAGTGGCTAACTAGAATAGAAGCCTGTTTTTTAAAGCGCTATTTGGAATGATTTATGTCTGATATGAATGATTGCCACCGACAGTATTTACAACAAGCTAGACAATCGATTGACCTTATCGACAAAAAACTTCTTCAGCTTTTAACTGAGCGATCGGTTTGTATTGATAACATTGCCGAAATTAAGCGGCAGAAAAAGCTGACGATTTACGATGGTCAACGAGAAAACTTTATTATCGACAAAGTAGTCCAAGAAAATCCAACTCATTATCATGCCATTGATATAGCGAATATTTTTCACGCAATCTTTCGAGCAGGGCTTCATCAGCAATTGATATACCGAGCCCAATTCGAAGAAAAGAAAGTGCTAGCGGCTGATAAATAACAATGCAATTAGTTTGCCCAGCTGGAAATTTCCAGTCGCTTAAAAAAGCTGTCGATCATGGAGCGGATGCCGTATATATTGGCCTAAAAAATGAGACTAACGCGCGGCATTTTGCAGGACTCAATTTTTCTGAACTGCAAATTATCAAAGCGATCGAATACGCTCATCAAAGAGACTGTAAAATATATTGTGCAATCAATACCTATCCGCGAGAAAAATATTGGACCCGTTGGACCTATGCGGTCGATCAAGCGATGCAACTGGGTATCGATGTTCTAATTGTCGCCGATATCGGTGTGATGGATTATATTCGACAACGCAGTGATCACTATCCCATTCACTTATCGGTTCAAGCTTCGGCAACTAACTTGCAATCTTTGCAGTTTTATCATCAAAACTTTGCCATTAAAAGAGCTGTTTTACCTCGTGTACTGTCCCTTAAACAAGTTTCGCAATTAGCCAAAACATCGCCGGTTGAAATAGAAGTTTTCGGTTTTGGTAGCCTTTGTATTATGGCCGAAGGACGCTGTTATTTGTCTTCTTATATGACCGGTGAATCGCCTAATACCAAAGGTGTTTGCTCGCCAGCGGCCTATGTCGACTGGCAAGATAATGGAAATATTTTGGAGTCGCGGTTAAATGGACTGTTAATCGATCGATTCAAAGAAAACGAAAATGCGGGTTATCCTACTTTGTGCAAAGGTCGGTTTGAAGTAAATGGAAAAGTTGAACATGCCTTGGAAGAGCCAACCAGTTTAAACACCATGGATATTTTACCGCTATTAAAACAAGCGGGAGTGGCAGCGATTAAAATCGAAGGTAGGCAAAGAAGTCCGGCGTACGTTGCTGCGGTGACAAGTCTTTGGCGAAAAGCGATCGATCAAGCGAATCAATCAGGACAAATTCTTTCGCCAGAAGAAATTAATCGATTAGCAAATTTTGCCGAGGGTAAACAAACAACTTTAGGTGCATACCAGAGAAGTTGGCAGTAGGTTAATTGGAAATTTCAATGAATAACTTTAAACCAGAAACTCGAATCTCCGTTGCAGCCGTACCCTATTTTTGGGAAAAAAAAGACTATCAAGATTTTTATCGGAAATTAAATGATTTGCCGGTGGATATTGTCTATTTGGGCGAAACCGTTTGCTCTAAGCGTCGTTCAATGAAACTTAACGATTGGCTAGATATTGCGGAAGTATTGTCTGCTAGTGGCAAGCAGGTAGTTTTGTCTAGCATGACTTTATTAGAAGCCGAATCGGAAGTAGCTTACTTACAAAAAATCACGGGTCAAAAAGATTATTTGATTGAGGCAAACGATGTGGCTGCGGTACAACTGGCCAATTCAGAGGGCAATCAATTTGTCGCCGGAAGCGCGATTAATCTCTACAACCTAGCCAGCTTAAGGCTATTGAATAAACTTGGTTTAAAACGTTGGGTGGTTCCGGTTGAGCTTGGAAAAGACGATCTAGCCCCAATGATCGACTATGCCAAAGAAAACCAAATTGAAATTGAGTATCAAATTTTTGGCCGAATGCCACTCGCTTATTCCGCACGCTGTTTTACTGCACGACACCATCAGCTGAGTAAAGATAATTGCCAACTTAAATGCCAAAAATACCATCAGGGGCTTCGAGTGAATACTCAAGAAGGTGAAGGATTCGTGCAAATTAACGGTATACAAACTCAGTCTGCCAAGGTGAGCAATTTAATCGACCAAACTGCATCACTCATTGATGGTGGCGTTTCCATTTTAAGGGTGGTTCCGGTTTCTGCTGCCGATACATTGCAGGTGGTTGGGCAAATCGTTCAACGGATTAAGCAAAAAGTAAATGGGTCTTTTGAGCCGACGCTATTGGAAAATGAGTACCAATTCTGCAACGGTTATTGGTTTCAAATAGAAGGCATGAAATATATACCCGTTATCACTGAAGATGCAGGATTCAGCAAGGCTAGAAACAGCCAGATTTGAGGCGAGGAATTTTAGGGCTAGTCATTAATGTCCACGGATGGACTGAATGCAGATATTGCAGGAGCAA
>Ga0316209_1003330_pt1 | contig 11123 bp, 8 predicted proteins | sample 6monopyrite_MG_FD_204945 | JGI IMG/M metagenome (GOLD analysis project Ga0316209, IMG submission 204945) | Microbial mat bacterial communities from mineral coupon in-situ incubated in ocean water Damariscotta River, Maine, United States -... | ecosystem: Environmental > Aquatic > Marine > Coastal...
ACCTGAATCATTTTAGAACATAGTTGGAGCATAGGATGAAAGAGAAACTGGTTGTAATTGGCAATGGCATGGCGGGTATCCGTACTGTTGAAGAATTGCTGAAAATAGACGAAGAACGCTATGACATTACCGTTTTTGGCGCAGAACCGTACGGCAACTATAACCGCATTATGCTTTCACCTGTGTTAGCAGGTGATAAAACCATTGATGAAATTATGCTCAATGATATGCAATGGTACAAAGACAACAAGGTGACTTTGCACAGCGGTAAAGAAGTGACTGCTATTGACCGTGTTAACCGTAAAGTTGTCGCGGATGATGGAACCGAAGAATCTTATGACCGCTTGTTAATCGCAACGGGGTCTGACCCCTTTATTATTCCTGTTCCAGGAAATGATCTGGATGGCGTAATCGCTTTTCGTGACATTAAAGATGTCGACACCATGATGGCTGCAGCAAAAGAACATAAACATGCCGTTGTTATCGGTGGTGGTTTACTGGGTCTTGAAGCGGCAAACGGTTTAATGCAACAAGGTATGAGTGTCACCGTTGTTCATTTGATGGATAAACTCATGGAGCGTCAAATGGACGGTCCAGCTGCGGCAATGTTAAAAGAATCACTCGAAGAACGTGGTTTACACTTCTTGATGGAAGCAGCTACAGAATCAATTATCGGCAAAGATCGTGTTGAAAAAGTTCGCTTTAAAGATGGTTCTGAAATTTATGCTGACTTAGTTGTTATGGCAGTCGGTATCAAACCAAATATTAAGCTTGCAAAAGAAGCAGGAATACATTGTGAACGCGGTATTGTTGTTAATGACACTTTGCAAACCTATGACCCGACTATTTATTCAGTGGGTGAATGTGCACAACATCGTGGTATTGCTTACGGTTTGGTTGCACCCTTATTTGAAATGGCAAAAGTGTGTGCGAATCATTTAGCTAAAATGGGGATTGGTCGCTACGAAGGCACCATGACTTCAACCAAATTAAAAGTTACTGGCATCGATTTATTTTCTGCGGGTGATTTTAATGGTGATGAAACAACAGATGAACTTGTATTCCAGGATAAAGCGCGTGGTGTTTACCGTAAGATAGTTGTTAAAGATAACAAAATTCTTGGCGCGGTCATGTATGGCGATACCATTGATGGTACCTGGTACTTTGACCTTATGCGTGACGAAACGGATATCTCTGAATTCCGTGAAAACTTATTATTCGGACAAGCGCATCTGGGTGACTCGGGTCATGGCGATGATAACCGGGTTGCGGCAATGTCAGACAACGCAGAAATCTGTGGTTGTAACGGTGTCACGAAAGGCGACATTGTTAACGCGATTACGGTGAATAAAATTTTCACCTTAGATGAAGTACGTGCTCACACTAAAGCATCAAGCTCATGTGGTTCGTGTACCGGTTTAGTTGAATCATTAATGTCTCATACATTAGGTGGCGACTATTCAACCGCGCCACATTTAAAACCTATGTGTGGTTGTACTGATAAATCTCATGATGATGTGCGTGCCGCGATTGAAACCCAGGAAATGAAATCTATTCGTACTGTGATGGATACGCTGGAATGGAAGACGCCAGACGGTTGTAGCAAATGTCGTCCGGCGCTTAACTATTATCTCGTATGCAAATTCCCTGAACTCAATCTTGATGATAGCCAGTCTCGTTTCATTAATGAACGTGCCCACGCAAATATTCAAGGTGATGGTACTTACTCTGTTATTCCTCGTATGTGGGGTGGCATGACCACACCTCAGGAATTACGCGCAGTAGCGGATGCCGCTGAAAAATTTAATGTCGATACGGTTCACGTAACAGGTGGACAACGTATCGGTTTATATGGCCTTAAGAAAGAAGAACTACCCGCAGTTTGGGATGACTTAAATAAAGCCGGTATGGTTTCTGGTCATGCATACGGTAAAGCACTACGCACGGTTAAAACCTGTGTCGGTAAAGAGTGGTGTCGTTTTGGTACACAAGATTCTACTGGCCTGGGTATTAAACTTGAAAAAATGAGCTGGGGTTCATGGATGCCGCATAAATTCAAGATGGCCGCGTCAGGTTGTCCGCGTAACTGTGCAGAAGCCACCATTAAAGATTACGGTGTTGTTTGTGTTGATTCAGGTTATGAAATACATGTGGGTGGTAATGGTGGAATCAAAGTTCGTGCAACGGACTTGTTATGTAATGTTGATACAGAAGAAGAAGTGCTTGAATACAGTGCTGCTTATATTCAACTGTATCGTGAAGAAGCACATTACCTTGAACGTACTGCGCCCTGGATCGAAAGAATGGGATTGAATCATGTTAAAGAAGCATTGATTGATAATCCTGATAAGCGTAAAGAGCTGGCAGAACGTTTTAACTTCTCGCAAACATTTATGCAGGATGATCCATGGGAAGAACGTGCAAAGGGTGGCGAAGCGCATGAATTTACACCAATTAAAGTGATTGGTTAATTAAAAAATAAACCACGGGGGACACGGGGAGCACTGGGAAAGCATTTTAGATTTTCACCCCGTGTTCCCCGTGACCCCAGTGGTTCAAATATAAATAAACATGGTAAATGATGATGAGTGATTGGATTGAAGTAGGAACCTTAAACGATATTCCTAAATTAGGTGCACGAGTTGTGCAACGTACAGAAGGGGATATTGCAGTATTCAGAACAGCAGATGACAGGGTCTTTGCATTACGCGACAAATGCCCACACAAAGGCGGCCAGTTATCTCAGGGGATTGTGCTTGGTGATCGTGTTGCATGCCCATTACATGACTGGAAAATTGGTCTTGATAATGGTGTCGCGGTTGCACCAGATGAAGGCTGTGCAGCAAGCTTCCCTATCAAAATGGAAGGCGAAAAAATCATGCTGTCTTTAACACCTACTGAAGGTTGTCCTAATAAATAAAGCGATTTAACGCAAAGGACGCAGAGTCGCGAAGGCCGCTAAGAAAGACAGGGTTAACTAAAGTAATTATCGAATTTATATTAACTCGAAGTAAATAGTTGTAGATATTGTAATTAATATTTATTTTCACTTTTAAATATCATACCAGGAAAGATGAAATGTTATTCGGTCGTAAGAAAAAAAATCCGATTAAAATTGCCGATAAAGGTGTCGTAGAATGGAAATACACGACATGCGGTTATTGTTCAACAGGGTGCTCAATAGAAGTTGGCCTTGATGACAAAGGTGAAGCGGTTGCCTCTCGTGGAGTAGGTGGTGCTGATGTTAATCGTGGCAAGCTTTGTTTAAAAGGTATTTTTGAACATGAACTTTTTCGCAGTGCGGGGCGTGGTACTGCACCGTTAATTCGTGACCGTCATTTTGATGAATTTAAAGAAACGACATGGGATACGGCACTCGATAAAGTATCCAGTGAAATAACTAAGATACAGGAAAAATATGGTCGTGATTCTTTTGCGATTGTTTCTACTGGTCAGATCATGACCGAAGAGTTTTATACATTAGGTAAGCTGGCTCGAGGGGTTATTGGTACTAATAACTACGATGGCAATACCACGCTTTGTATGGCATCTGCTGTATCGGGCTATAAACGCTCATTTGGTTCTGATGGTCCTCCCGGTTGTTATGATGATTTTGAACATACTGAATGTTTACTCGCCATCGGTTCTAACTTACCCGAACAACATCCAATTATATTCTGGCGCTTAAAACAAGCCTTAGAGAAGCGAAAGTTCCCGGTCATTGTCGTTGATCCACGTGTCACCATGTTTGCGCAAATGGCAGATATGCATTTACCCATTACACCGGGAACTGATCTCGTTTTACTTAACTCACTCGCACATGTCATATTAGATGAAGGTCTGGAAGATCGAGCTTATATAGATTCTTTTACTAATGGTGCTAAAGAATTTGAAGACTTAGTTGCACAGTATGATCCAGTTACTGCATCGAAAATATGTGGTATTGACGAAGATACTATTCGCACTGTTGCCCGTCTTTATGCCAAAGCCGGTGCTGCAATGACAATTTGGACGATGGGTATAAATCAAAGTACCCATGGTTCAGATGGTGTAGTTGGAATTAATAATCTCAATTTGATAACCGGTAATATTGGTAAGCCTGGTGGGACGAGTTTATCCATTACCGGTCAATGCAATGCGATGGGAACACGTGAATGGTCATCCTGTTCTGGTCTTCCGGGGTATCGTTATTTAGAAAATGAAAAAGATCGAAAAGATATTTCTGAATTCTGGGGTATTGAGGAAGATTTCTTACCAGAAAAGCGCGGCTTAACGCAAACAGATATTTTCCCTGCTATTGAAACAGGCCAAATTAAAGGCTTATGGCTGGTAGCGACCAACCCGATGACATCTATGCCGAACACGGCACGTATACGTAAAACATTAGAGAAGTTAGATTTTCTGGTGGTACAAGATGCTTATGCCGATGTTGAAACGAATGAATACAGTCACGTTTATTTTCCTGCGGCTGTTTGGGCAGAGAAAGAAGGCTGCTTTACTAATACAGAACGTCGGGTAAATTTAATTAGCAATGCCATACAACCTTATAAAAATTCAAAACCTGATTTATGGATCTTTAATGAAATGTCAAAGCACTTTGAACAAGGTAAAAAAGTGACCTTCCCTGAAACGGCTTCAGGTGTTTTTGATGAATTAAAATATTTATCAAAAGGTCGAATGCTGGATTACTCCGGTATGAGCTATAAGATGATTGAAGAACAACGTGGTATCCAGTGGCCATGTACGGATGGTGACGAAACGGGTTCGCCACGGTTATATACAGATGGGAAATTTCAGTTTGCAGATGGCAAAGCTAAACTTATTACATTGCCATTTATAGATAACAATGAACGTCCGGATGAAGAATATCCTTTTTGGTTAAATAGTGGTCGTGTGGTTGAACATTTTCACACTCGTACACGTACCGGCAAGGTGGGTAACTTAAATAAGTTTAGTCCAACACCTTATATGGAAATGAACCCGGATGCAGCAAAAGAATTAGGTGTTAGGCATGGCGGTTATGCTCGCTTAACTTCGCGTCGTGGTGATGCCATTGTTATGGTGCAATTAACACAACGTGTACCACCCAACATGATCTTTATTCCGTTCCATTTTCATGAGTGTGTTAACCGTATTGCTTTGGGTTTACTTGATCCACATTCACGTCAACCTGCATTTAAACAAGCTGCTGTAAAAATTGAAGCCGCAGAAAACCAGGATGTTGCTGCACAAGCTAATGTTGCATCACGAACATATTAATAAGAGAATATTATGTTAGATAAAATCAAACCAAAAAAATATTTTCTTCGCGATGATGAGTGTGATTACGCGTTTTTACCTAAAGTCGATGCGCCTGAGAAAAACCGTTACGGCAAATCTATACAGCTTGTTGATACGTCGAACAAACTTGCCGGGAAAAGTTTAAATATTAATGGCGATGCAAGCGTTAGTGAAAACCCCGACCGTTATAAACAGCATGGTTTTTATTTTAATGCCGATAACTGTATTTCCTGCCATGCCTGTGAATCAGCCTGTAGTGAAAAAAATGATCTACCTCCTCACCTTGCATACAGATCGGTAGGCTATGTCGAAGGAGGGAGCTATCCAAGTTATACCCGTTTAAATATTTCGATGGCATGTAATCATTGTGATGATCCTGTTTGTCTTAAAGGTTGTCCAACACGGGCTTATACTAAATTCGCTGAATACGGTGCGGTATTACAAGATCCTGATATTTGTTTTGGCTGTGGTTACTGTACCTGGGTTTGTCCGTACAATGCACCACAATTAGATATGACAAAAGGGCATGTGCATAAATGTAATATGTGTGTTGATCGTTTAGAAGAAGGATTAAAGCCTGCCTGTTCTTCAGCATGCTTAGCAGGTGCTTTAGATTTTGGTGTGATTGAAACAACACCGGAGAATCGTGAACAGTTAAAAACACAAATACCCGGATTTCCTTCACCTGAAATAACGAATCCAAATATTCGTTTTCAACAGACGAAAAGCTTACCAAATGAAATGAAGCGCACGGATTCAATTCCATTGAAATATCGTCGTGATGGAAGCGCTGGTTCACATAATACTGGTGGGGAATATGTTGCAGAATTGGATACCAGTGAAGCAGATACCAACAAATACTGGAATCTGAAAAAGCTCTTATCGTCTCATGAAAATGCACATATAATTTTTACATTAACCTCACAAACCGTTATTGGTGCTTTTTTATTATTAATGTTTGCTGCAGAGACAGGTGCGGAAAGTATCACCGCTAGTTTCACAAATTCATTTTTGCCTGTTATTGCCACTTTATTGGTTATTTTAAGTATTGGCATGATTAAGTTGAATTTGCATTTAGGTAAACCACTGCGTTTTTATCGTGGTATGAACAACTTGCGATATTCACCACTTAGTCGGGAAATAGCCGGTGTTTCTTTATTCTTTATGGGCTTTGCTGGTTATGCTTTGTTTGCTGTATTAAACCAGTTTGGCTTATTGGTTGAGATTGAAGTTATGAACACTAACTTAATACAGGTATTGATGACGGCTTCTGCGACAGCCGCGGTGATTGGTGGCGTTGTTGGTTTATATTACATGATCAAACTGTACTTGATACCGGCAAGACCGTATTGGAATCATTGGCAAACTGCCAGCAGCTTTGTGTCTACCGCGCTTGTATTTGGTGCCACAAGTATTGCTGTAGTGGCAAGTATTGCTACAGGTCATTTAGATGGTTCGTTAATTCAACAATCTGCAATCGTTGCTTTAATCGGAACAGGGCTTGAAGCGTTAGGTTTAATCGCGCATGCGCGTGACTTGAAGAAAAATAATGCTGAAGGCGCGGTTTCTCATTTTGAACAAACAACGCATTATGGTAAATCTTATTTACTTCGAAATATTTTATTAGCCATCAATATTGCAGTATTAAGCGGAATCTTGCTGGCAGGTTTAAGTGGTGTTACAGGTGCAGTAATGGGGACATTACTTACTATTTCGTTATTAATAAGTGCCGTTATTGGTCGCGCATTATTCTACGTTCTGGTTATACCAACGACGATGCCCGGTGCTTTCTTCTGGCGTAATAAAGGATTTCAGGAACATGCACGTGAAACAGGCTTGGCTGAAATGCAACAGGTTGGTGTTATCCCCGACAATCATTAATAAAAGCAAAGGTACCGGAGTCACTTTTATTCATATATAAAGCTTTAAATTATTCATATCTGTATTTTAAAGTTCTGTGCCAAGTATTATATTGACTCCGGTACCCTATTTAAACAAAGAGAAAGATTATGTATCCAAACATGAAAATTAAAACCGTTATGGTTGACGATAAAGAAATTCAAACTTGTGGAGAAGGTTATATTGTCAATCGTGATAAATGGACGGAAGGTTTTGTTACGGCACAAGCAGAAGCTGAGGGTTTAGAGTTAACCGAAGAGCATTGGGATGTAGTTCGTTTTTTACGTGCGTTCTACGAGCAACACGGGGCACAAGCTGAAGTACGTAAAATGGTAAAACATTTTAAAACGGCCTGGGATGAAGAGCGCGGTAATAGTCGTTATCTGCATCGTATCTTTCCACGAGGTGGCCCGCAAAAACAAGGAAATCGTTTAGCCGGTTTGTTACGTACGAAAGGTGAACATTAGTACTACAAGGTTACAACGTCATTGCGAGAAAGAAATGAAAACAATAGTTTTCAATTCTGACGCGGCAATCTCTCAAGAAGTGCTATTGACTGTGAGATTGCCGCGCTATCGCTCGCAATGACAGTTTAAGTTTTTAAATTATTTATATATTCAGTAAATTCGACACCAATCTCCGGATGCTTCATTCCCAGTTCAACATTGGCTTGTAAATAGCCTAACTTACTGCCGCAATCATAACGAATTCCATCAAAGGGATAAGCAAACACTTTTTCTTCGCTTAATAAGTCAGCGATCGCATCTGTTAATTGAATTTCTCCACCCGCACCTTTTTGTGTTTTTTCCAGGAAGTGAAAAATACGCGGGTTAAGAATATAGCGACCAACAACCGCCAGAGTAGAAGGTGCTTCAGCAGGAGAGGGCTTTTCTACAATGCCCGATATAAAACCTTTGTTGTCTGATTTATTTTCTAAGCTAACAATGCCATATTTATCTGTTTCATCTTTTTCAACTTGCTGAACCGCTAAAATACTTGATGCGTGATCGGCATAAGATTCAACCATTTGCTTTACACAACCCTTTGACTCATTGTCGATTAAATCATCGGCAAGAATGACGGTGAAGGGTTCATTGCCGACCACAGGTTTTGCGCACAGTACGGCATGACCTAAACCTAATGCTTCAGATTGGCGTAAGTAAATGCAAGATACATGTGGTGGAATAATATTTTTTGTTAATTGTAATAATTTATCTTTACCTTTGGCTTCAAGTTCGGCCTCAAGTTCATAGGCTTTATCAAAGTGATCGGGAATTGAACGTTTATTACGTCCAGTGACAAAAATAAGTTCTTCGATACCGGCTTCAACGGCTTCTTCAACCGCATATTGAATTAATGGTTTATCTACAATAGGTAACATTTCTTTTGGGCTGGCTTTTGTTGCAGGCAAAAAACGTGTACCTAAACCTGCAACGGGGAAAACTGCTTTTTTTATTATTGTCATTTATAAAAAACCTATGCTGGAAATATTTATTTTGTTCGTGTGGCGCTAGTTTAGCATAGATATGAGGTCCGAATATATATGACCCATTTGGGTGATCATAAGGTATTGCGTGTTTAGATGAAAAGTCTAATTAGTCTAATTAGACTAAGCTGCATATAAGAAGCGAGAGAGACATATCTGCCGTATAACTGAGGATATGGAGTTGGACGAGTTAAATTAAGACCTTCTGCCACATGGATGTGGTAGTCGAGCAGCCAGGGATGGCTTCTCTTGCGCGTCTTGATTTAACTCGTCCAGTTTCATGTCCGGATTTAAAGTAATAACTTACGTAAACAAACTTCAGATTGATTATTTCTTTTTAACAATAATTGTACCGGCATTTTTCTCAAGTAATTTATTACCAATCCCTTTTACTTTCTTTAAGTCTTCTATTTTTTTAAATGAGCCATTTTTTTCACGGTAAGCTACGATGGCTTGTGCTTTTTTTAATCCGACTCCTTTAATATTTTTACTTAATGCCTGAGCATCAGCAGTATTTATATTTACAGGGCCAGCATAGCTAAATGTTGAGAAGGTTAAAGCGAGAAGGGTGGCAATGATCCGTATTGTTTTCATTTGTGACTCCATGTCAGTTTTTAAGAGTCTAAATAATACCTAAATTAATGAAAATGTCATGTAGGACATTGCTGAAAATAATGTAGGGCTAGTCCTACATCTATATATTGAGTTCTTTTTCGATTTTTTCTAATGCCTGCATCGGTTGTTCAGCCTGGGTAATGGGACGACCAATTACCAAATAATTGCTGCCTGCTTGTACTGCTTGCGCCGGAGTCATGATTCTTTTTTGATCACCCGTGACACTCCATTCTGGACGGATGCCGGGTGTAATTAATTCAAAACTCGTATCCAGATCTTCACGTAGAAGAGTGATTTCTTGCGGAGAACACACCACGCCATCTAACCCACAATCCTTAGTGAGCGAAGCGAGTTTCTTAACTTGTTCAGCAGGACTATTAGTCAACCCAATTTCATTTAAGTCTTCAGCACCCATACTGGTTAAAACGGTAACAGCAATAAGTTTTGGATTACTGCTATTTACGGGCAATGCTTCACGTGCTGCTTCTAACATTTTTCGCCCACCCATGGCGTGAACGTTGATCATCCATACACCTAAGTCTGCCCCTGCCTGACATGCTCGTGCAACAGTATTAGGAATATCATGAAATTTTAAATCCAAAAACACATCAAAATTTAGTTTTACCAGCTTTTTAACAAACTCGGGGCCTGAACGGGTAAATAATTCTTTGCCAACTTTTAAGCGGCAACGCCCCGGCTCTAATTGATCGACGAGAACTGACGCTTCGTGCTCATTTGGAAAATCTAAAGCAACAATAATGGGTGATGAACTCAATTTATTCCCCTTCTACACCTTGAATTGGTTTGACCGTGTCCCAGCGTTTACAACCAGGGCATTGCCAATGTAATGTTTTGCCATTAAAGCCGCAAACATGGCAGCTATATACCGGCTTGTCTTCTAATAATTGAGCGGTGACGGATTTTAAAATGCGTAATTTTTCCTGTACAGGTTCTTTTGCATGTTTGATATTTATGTCAATCAGGCGATCCATACCGCGCAGGGAAGGACGATGCTGTAAAAACTCTTCAATAAACGCTTCTGCAGTTTCATCATTCTGATAATGTTGTAATAAACCGGAAAGGTTTAACATGATACTAATGGCATCATGGCGCGATAAGATATCACGTAAGTAAACCAGCATTTCTTCTGGCTTACCTAAACTTTGGTAACAGTGAAGCAGTGGGCCTAATATTTCAGGAAGGTAGTCGGCATCTTGTTGTTCGATGCGCTTTAAAGAACGTATTGCGGCGTTTTCATTTCCTGATTCGTGTTCAATTTGTGCTTCGAGTAAACTGGCTCGTACACTGTTTTTATTGATGCTTAATGCCTTTTTATTAAGCTTGGATGCGCGCGCAGGTTCACCTTGTTTATAAGCGGTTTCTGCTTGTTCACAATAAAAATGTGAAATTAAATCATTAAACGTTTTGCCTGTTTTAACACCAATGCGTTGTGCTATTTTTATTGCGTTAGTCCAGTCTTTTTCCTGTTGATAAATATCTAATAAATAATTTAAGGCTTGCTCGCTGTGTGGACTGCTTTCAACTGACTCACCAAACAAAGTCTCGGCGCGATCAAAGAGTCCGGCTTTCATATAATCCTGCCCAAGTTCAAACAGGGCATGAGCACGTTGTGCGGGCAATAAAGTCGGACGAGCAATGAGATTCTGATGAATGCGAATCGCGCGATCGACTTCACCGCGTCGTCTGAAAAGGCTGCCTAAGGCTAAATGTGTTTCAACCGTGTCATTATTGACTTCAAGCATTTGAATAAAAATATCAATCGCTTTGTCTGGTTGTTCATCGAGTAAAAAGTTTAAGCCTTTTAAGTAATCCAGGGGAATAT
>Ga0316209_1003331_pt1 | contig 11123 bp, 6 predicted proteins | sample 6monopyrite_MG_FD_204945 | JGI IMG/M metagenome (GOLD analysis project Ga0316209, IMG submission 204945) | Microbial mat bacterial communities from mineral coupon in-situ incubated in ocean water Damariscotta River, Maine, United States -... | ecosystem: Environmental > Aquatic > Marine > Coastal...
GATTATTTCAAACTTGGATTTAGTGATCGAACGATTGGTTATCAACTGCCTGAAAAGAATCGTAAAGATGGCGCCGTAATCCGTGGTCAGTTACAACAATTAGGCATATTAAAACCAACCGGGCATGAAATCTTTAGAGGTAGTTTTGTCGTACCTGTTATTGAAAATGGCATAGTAAAACAGATATATGGCCATAAGGTTGCAAAGAAACTACGACCTGGAACTCCGATTGATATCGCGCTACACGATTCACTGCCAACTTTATTTAATATCAAAGCCGTGCAGACGTGTGAAGAAGTAATTTTGTGTTCCTCCATTATTGATGCGCTCACGTTTTGGTGTGCAGGTTATAAAAATGTTACCTGCAGCGATGGTGTTGATTGTCTACCTAATAATATCGTTGAGGTATTAAAAGACTCGCCTGTTAAACGCATGCTGATTGCCTATGCTGGTACAAAAGAAATCGATAAACAAGCGCTTAAATTGTCTGAACAACTCATTACGCTAGGTATCGAATGCTACCGTATTGAATTCAGTAAAAACTATGATGCCAATACCTATGCACTTAATCATTTACCTGCATGTGAGTCACTTGGTGAGGCCATACGAAAAGCGGTTTGGATGGGAAAAGACAAGCCCGTTGAAGTGCCACTGGATAAAAATAACACTGTTGATACTAATGCGTCTGTAGTACTCGATGAGTCAGCTGATACACGGCTAGAAAATAATGATGCTGAAATAGCTGATAAAGACCAAGAAGTACCAATACCCGCGACAGTTCTACCAACACCTGCTATTGAGGTAGAAGCGCAAGTCAATGAACATGAAGTTGTGATGTGTTTTCAAAACAGGCGTTATCGTATTCGTGGCTTGGAAAATAATACCGTTGGCAATCATCTTAAAGTCAATGTGCTTGTGAATCGTGCAGAAGCCTTACATGTCGATACCTTTGATTTATACAGTGCTCGTCATCGGGATAACTTTTGTAAACAATCTTCCATTGAGCTGTGTGTCGGTGAAGATGCTTTAAAGAAAGACTTATCTCAAGTGTTGTTAAAGCTTGAACTTTTACAGGATAAGAACTTAAGCCAATTACTGACACCTCAATCAGAAGTAGTCGAATTAAGTAAATCAGAGCGTAATGAGGCAATGCATTTTTTAACCTCGAAAAATATAGTATCTCGTATTCTGGATGATTTTCAACGTTGTGGCATTGTTGGTGAAAAGATGAATAGTTTGGTTGCCTACTTTGCGTGTATCTCCAGATTATTGCCTAATCCAATAGCAGTAATGATACAAAGTAGCAGTGCTGCCGGTAAAAGTGTCTTAATGGAAGTCGCGTTATCCTTTGTTCCAACTGAACAACGTGTGCAGTACTCTGCCATTACAGGGCAATCCCTTTTCTATATGGGTGAGATTAATGTTAAAAATAAAGTCTTTAGTGTCAGTGAAGAAGAAGGCGTGAGTTCAGCGGCCTATGCGTTAAAGTTATTAATCACTGAAGGTCAATTGACCATTGCTTCGACTGGTAAAGATCCCGATTCAGGACGACACGTTACTCGGGAATATAAAGTCGAAGGGCCTGTGATGCTCTTCAGTACCACCACGGCGATTGATATTGATGAAGAATTGCTCAATCGTTGTTTTGTATTAACGGTGGATGAAGACAGAGAGCAAACACGTGCGATTCATGACTGTCAGCGTTTTGCAGAAACCCTAGAGGGCTTGAAAGCAAGTCAGATAAAAGATGATGTCATTCGTATCCAACAAAATGCACAAAGTCTTCTTAAGCCTCTTAATGTTGTAAATCCTTATGCTAAGCAGCTTACTTTTTTAGATGACAAAACTCGTACTCGTCGTGACCATAAAAAATACCTAACACTGATTAATAGCATTGCTTTACTGCATCAATATCAGCGTGAAGTAAAAAAGGTATATTGTAATTGTAAGACCATTTCCTATATTGAAGTAACTCTAGAAGATATCGGCTTAGCTAATCAGTTAGCCCATAAGGTACTTGGCAGCTCACTGGACGAGTTACCGCCGCAAACTCGACGTCTATTACTGTTGATTGATAAGATGGTGGCATCACACTGTGAGGACAACAATATTCCTCGGAGTGATTATCAATTTAGTCGACGTGATGTCAGAGCCTATACGGGCTGGGGTGACACGCAATTAAAAGTCCATATCAAACGTTTAGAAAACATGGAGTACTTACTGATACACCGTGGAGGTCGTGGACGACAGTTTGTATATGAGTTGTTGTATAACAGTGAAGGTCAAAATGGCGATCAATTTTTAATGGGATTAATTGACGTTAACAAACTTAAAAAACACGAAGATGATGATAGCTTGTCGGGTTTGAATACACACTTGTCGGATATGAGTCGTGCTCAAGTCGGTGATGAAACCACTACCGGTCAACCAACTCAAAATGATTATATGCCGCATGGTAACAAGGTTTTAGATGACAACAGTCTATTATCTGAAAAAGAGGTTAAGTCACTCATCGAAAAAAATGTTCAACAGGCATCGTACTCTAAGGTGAGTCCTTCCAATATGAATGGAGGGCTTTCGCAATGAGTGACAAGACAATTGAGCATAATAGTATTTTACTTTATCTGATGCGGTTTTTATCGTGGTGTGAATCAAAGAATTACAGTCAAGCGACTAATAAGACACGTGATATCTGTATTCGACGATTTATTACCTGGTGTGAACCACGTGGTATTGATAACCCACAAAATGTGACTAAGAAAATTTTAGAGCAATACCACCGGTACTTATTTAACTATCGTAAAGCGGATGGTCGGCCTTTAAGCTTTAGTACCCAACACAGTCATCTGGCACCACTGAAAGCGTTTTTTAAATGGCTCAGCCAAGAAAACTATATTCTCTATAATCCGGCTGCTGATTTTCAGCTTCCCAGGCTACCTAAGCGATTACCAAAAGATATTTTATCCAATGATGAAATCAATGCCATGTTAAACCACACGAGTATTTTTGGTAATGCTGGAATACGTGACCGAGCCATTATGGAAGTGTTTTATTCAACCGGTGCGCGTCGTATGGAATTGGTTGGTCTAAGGTTGCAAGATTTTGATGATGAACGTGGCACACTCACCATTTTTGATGGAAAGTGGAAAAAAGACAGAGTGGTACCCATTGGTGAACGCGCGCGAGTTTGGATTAAGAAATATTTGATGGAGGTTAGGCCAAAATTAATTCGAGATAATGATTCGGGTTATATATTCTTAACTGATTACGGTGAAACGTTTTTAAATAATCGTATCTCTGACTTAGTTAAGAAATATATGAATGCGTGTGGCATAGAAAAACGTGGTTCTTGCCACTTGTTTCGACATGCGATGGCAACACATATGCTAGAGAATGGTGCTGATATTCGGTTTATTCAGGCAATGCTAGGACATGCAAACTTATCATCGACTGAGATTTATACTCAGGTTTCGATTAAGAAATTGAAGCAGGTTCATGCGGCGACGCATCCCGCTAGATAAATAAGGGTGTTGCGTTCTAAATATTAAATTCAATAATTAATCCTGTAATTCTGCTTTTCAAACCTAAAAAAAACAGCTAAACTAAGTATTAGTCCGGTCGGATAAGAATAATAATAGACTAAAAACAATTACTTAGGATTAATATGGACGAATTAAGTGTGCAAAGAGAAGATTTAGCCCAGGTTATTAGATTGGCTTTATCTGAACAAAATGAAGATGTGCGTCTGTTTGTAGCTCGTCTAGTTCGTAAATACAGGAATTCTGATCCCAAGCTAGCTGAGCAATTAGACTTATTTCTGCAAACAAAGTCAGCAACAAAGTCACGTAGCCCTTTACGAAAAGCTTCTAAACGAGAGGCGCCTGTTGAAGAGGTATTACCTATTGATGATGAGTCTCGTCTTTCCTTAATAAAGGTGTTCCATGATGAACCAGATCGTGAAACTCCACTTATGTCAGAAAGCCTTGAAGATATTCTAAACCAATTAATAGAAGAACGTCGTCAAATTGATCGACTTCTGGCTGCGGGACTAGAACCCACTCGATCAGCAATATTTGTTGGACCTCCAGGTGTTGGTAAAACACTTACGGCTCGATGGATTGCAGCACAATTAAGAGTGCCTTTTTATACACTTGATTTAACGGCTGTTATGAGTAGTTTTCTTGGTCGTAGTGGAAGTAATTTACGTGCTGCACTTGATTTTGCTAAGCGTGGTCCGTGTGTATTACTACTTGATGAAATTGATGCCATTGCAAAAAAACGTAGTGATGATTCTGACATTGGTGAACTTAAACGTTTAGTAACTGTAATTTTACAAGAGGTAGATGATTGGCAAGCCAGCGGGCTCCTCTTAGCCGCAACAAATCATCCTGAATTAATTGATCCTGCTATATGGAGACGCTTTGACTTAAATATTAATTTTGATTTACCAGAGCCTCATTCAATTAAAGAAGCATTAAAGCGTTTTCTTGGCCCAGATTACGCTATGTTTTCTAGCTGGATAGATGTTTTGATATTTGCGTTTGAAGGACAATCTTTTAGTGATATTGAACGTACCATACAACGTTTTCGTAGAGCATTGGTACTAGGAATTTGTACTGATAGTGAGCTTATTGAAGAATTTATACAAGGTCGTGTCTCTGGCATGGAGCATAAGCTAAGAATTGAATTGGCGGTAAAGCTTGCAGAAAAATCCAGTATGTCTCAACACGCAATTTCGAATAGTACAGGTGTGAGTCGAGATACAATTCGAAAACATAGCAATCAACACAAAGCCTAAAGAAAGGGGGAATCGGCTATGAGTGAATCAAATTTTTTAATAGGACGTGGAGAGTTACTCACTCGTGATATAAAAGGACCTGGAGGCGGAGGTCCTAAAGCTGAGGTCTATAGTTTTTCAGAAGCAAAACAAGTATTACAACCTCAAATAAAAGAAACAGTAGCCAATTTAGACTCTCTCCCCGATGTTGTTTGTCCTCATGATTTTGGAGTTGTTCGCTTAGCTTTGAATCCGAGTTATATAGCTAAGTCATATTTTCCTATTGCAATGCTTCGTGCTGTTGGGCTTGAGTCAGTTGGTAGTCGCAATGTAAAACTTACGCCAAGAAAGTGGAGTAAACAAGGAACACCAACTGAAAGTTCTACAACAGAACTTTTTATTGCGGGTAAGCGTGATGCATTTCGACATTTAACCTTCTGGGCAGATGAACTGGATAGTTTATCAGAGGAGGCACTTGATTATTCTCATGTTGAAAGATTTACAAGTTTTACATCTGATGACCGTGTTCGTGAATATGAAACCGATGACTTGAATTTTTTTGAAGTTGGAATGCATTTACTTCCTGATGAGCCCGCCGCCTTTATTCAAGCTGAGTTTCAACGATATGCTCAGCAGCTTGGTGTGGTTGTACACATCGAATTTGGTTTCAGGTCAGGAAACTTATGGTTTGTCCCAATTGAATGTGATCGTGAAACTCTTGTGTCACTATCGACTTTTACTTTTGTTCGAGTAATAAGGCCTGTACCAAAGTTAAGAGGATTGCGTCCGGCCATGCGCACAAGTTCAATATCAGTTAGTTGTAAGTTACCAACTGATAAACCCTTATCATCTGAACCAAGAGTGGCTATTTTGGATGGAGGTCTGCCGGAAAAACATCCCATTGGGCCGTGGCTTCGTGCATACCGTGAACTTGATCCAGATGCTATGCCAGATCTTGATAGTGTGGGACATGGTTTAGCAGTAACCTCGGCTTTTCTTTTTGGTGCAATTAAACCTAATAGCACTGCTGAACGTCCTTACGCTTATGTCGATCACGTACGAGTTCTGGATGATGATTCGAATACAGAAGATCCTCTCGAGTTATATCGCACATTAGGTTTTGTTGAACAGGTTTTGTTATCTCGACAATATGAGTTTATCAATCTTAGTCTTGGACCTGACTTGCCTATTGAGGATACTGATGTACACGCGTGGACTTCAGTTATTGATGATTTGCTCAGTGATGGAGATACATTTATGACAGTAGCAATCGGTAATAATGGTGAACTAGATAAAGAGTCAGGTAATGCTAGAGTTCAAGTTCCTGCTGATTGCGTAAATGCTGTAGCTGTTGGCGCTGCTTCTGATACAGAATTAAGTTGGGAGCGCGCTAGTTATAGTGCCATTGGCCCTGGACGTAGTCCAGGAGTAATAAAACCTGATTTAATGGCATTCGGTGGTGATGGCACTAAATATTTTCATGTTCTAGCCTCTAAGGAAAAACCTGAATTGGAACCACAGTTAGGTACTAGTTTTGCCTCACCGTATCTTTTACGAAGTGCTGTTGGAATACGCTCTATACTTGGTTCTGAACTTTCACCATTAGCGATTAAAGCTCTTCTTGTGCATGGTGCAGATCCATCTGAACATCACACACATGATGTAGGTTGGGGTAAAGTTCCAGAAGACTTAATGGAAGTTGTTTCTTGTCCATCGGGTGTTGCACGTATTGTTTACCAAGGTGTATTGAAACCGAGTAAATATTTGCGTGCAACTCTTCCTTTACCTGATGGAGGTTTGACAGGACGAATACGGTTAAAGGCAACGTTTTGTTATGCTTGTCCGGTAGACCCACAAGATGCTTCTTCATATACACGTGCTGGACTAGATATTGTTTTTAGACCAAATGCAAAAAATATTAAGAAAAATGATAAAAACGAATATAAAAAGAATGCAGAAACTAGAAGTTTTTTCAGTGCGAGCAAATTTGCAACCGAAGAAGAGCGTCGCTCTGATGTAGGTAAATGGGAAACTGTGCTTCATGGTGATGTGGGGATGTTGGGGAAGACACTCGATAATCCTGTCTTTGATATTCACTATAATGCGAGAGAAGCCGGAGCTAAACCTGTAGGAGCAGACAAAATTCGATATGCTCTAATTATCACGGTTGAAGCGCCTAAGCACGCTGACCTATATAACGATATTTTGCGAGCGTATGCGAATATTTTAATGCCAATTCAACCGCAGGTGTCACTGCCTATACGTACATAAATATTTTACGTGATGAGTTAGTAGTAGAAGGCTAGTTATTATGAATAAAGAACAAATGCTTGACCGTTTAGTCGAAAATGCTCTTGAATTTTTATCTAAAGCTATATCTGAAATTAAAGAATCACCAAAATTTTCTGTTATTCATTTTTGTGCGGCAGTTGAGTTATTTATAAAAGCGCGATTGATGTCAGAACATTGGTCTTTGATAGTATCAAAACGTCAAGATCCAGACTGGAATAAACTAGTATCGGGAGATTTTCATTCCGTTACACTTAAAGAAGCTGCTGATAAGCTAACTAAAGTTGTAAGGAGTGGGCTGTCAAAGACTGAACTGGAGGCATTTGTTGAAATCGCGAAACATAGAAATAAGATGGTCCATTTTTTTCATGAGGCACATTCAGATAAAGAAAATCAAGCGATCAGAAAATCTATTAGTACACAGCAATTACGAGCTTGGTATTACCTACACGGCTTATTAAAAAATAAATGGAAAGATGTATTTGAACCATGGTCGAAACAGATTGAGAAAAAAGATAAAGCATTAAGAAACTATTACGCTTTTCTTGAGGTCGTTTATGAAAATATCAAATCCAAGATTAATATGCGAAGTAAACAAGGCTCAATATTTGAGCAGTGCCCATCATGTTTCTTTGAATCTCAAGAGCATCTTGATATTGAAGATGAGCTTTATGAGTCAAATTGTTTTGTATGCGAGTTAACGGAGAAACATTTTAAAACTGAATGTTCAGAATGTGGAGAAATAGTTACCTTTAGAAATGAAGGGTTTTCTACATGTGATTCGTGTGGAAAAACATATGAGCCAAAGTATATTGTAGATGTTTTATATGATGAGGCTGTTGACTATATAGCGATTAAAGATGGTGGTGAGCCAGAGGCGATTGGTAATTGCAGTAATTGTGATAGTTATCATACCGTTGTGCTTTTAGAAAATGGCGCGTATTTTTGCGCAAATTGCTTCGATGAATTTGCATCAATGAATTGTTGTAATTGGTGTAATGAACTAAATACAGGAGATATGGAAAACAGTTATTGGTCTGGTTGTAGTGAGTGTGAAGGGACTAGTTCAAGTTGGTAGGAAAGATGAATAGTATGAACGAGAAATTACTAAGTCTTTCTAATTCAGATCCGAAGGAAGCTATACGACTTGCTAATACAATTGATGGCAATGAAAATGATCTAATTCTAAAAGCTGCAATTCTAATTGATTATGGGTTAGCAATAGGTGATCGAGGATCAGTTGAAGAAGGCGTGAAAATAACTAAGGTTATTTTAAAAAAACATCCAGAAAATAATAAAATTCAATATAATTTGGCAAATGGTTTACAGGCTTTATCTAAAGTTACACTTATTGATAGACCAGACTGGTATTTGTCAACACACCATATTCGGCAAGAAGCTCGTTTACTCTTTAGTAATGTGGTTAAAAATGCAAGCTGTGACTCAGAGTTAACGACTCAAGCATATACTAATCTCGGAAATCTTCTCAATTCATCTTATCGTTGGGTAGAAGCTTTTGATGCTTATAACGATGCACTTAAGTATGATATTAATAATGGAGTTGCGTCATCAGGTGCTGCGAAAATATTAAAGCACTGTCTAGATATTGGTGTTGGTGACCCTGATACAATAAAGCGATCAATAAATAGGTATTCTAATATAACTAAAAAATCATCAGGAAATATATTAAAGTATGCTGGTAAGAAAGCATGTGCTTCAATAAAAAGTGATATTGGATTTCACCAAATAAGTGCAGATGATACTAATAATGTTCAATTAGGTGATTATGAATCATTTGTTGCAGAACATCGATTGGCTTTATCTTTGACTATTGATGATGCAAATTTAAACACCAAGAGATGGGACGATATTGTGATTGAATCTATCTTAGTGGGTAAAAAAGAAACATCAGCTGTACCATCAACCTTTGCAATGTTTAATATAATGAAGTCAGATTACATTTTAGCCCGATGGTTAACTTACAGTGCATTGAATGAATCAATACCTGATTCAGGTAAATATTCCGATACACTGGATTATGCAAATTATGGATCGAAATACTCATTACTTACATTTGCGCAGAAATCAGCCATTGATGTGCTAGATAAGTTAACTGTGGCTTCGCTAGAATATTTTAATATGGGCGGAGCTAAAAATGCTCACTTTAAAAATTCTTGGTTTACTGAATCGAAAACCAAAAAATTTCAATGGAAAAAAAATATTAAAGATGCAATATTTGATGATAACACTTCATTGATTGCTTTAACTGAATTGGCAAAAGATTTTTCGGAAGAAAATGGTTATTTGAAAAGTATTAGTTTACTACGAAATGCTGCGACACATAGATTTGTTGTTCTTCATGATATGGGGGACAAATGTAAAGTTAAAAAAAACATAATAGAGCATTATGACATGGATAATTTTATAGGTGATTTAATTACCACTTTAAAGGTAGTTAGATCCTCAATACTCTATTTTGCAGAAATGGTCTCTCATTCCGAAGCAATTAAACAGAAAAAAAGTACAGGATTCATTGGACAACTTGATGTTCCAAGTCACCATCATATTAGAGGTGAAGACTAAAAAATGTGCAATTTTGGTAATATTACCAAGAAATTTCCCCGAAAGTAGTATTAAGTGGCATATAGAACCATCTTCATCTTATGGTTAACAAGTAACCATTTAGATGGATTTGCCACATAATAATTGATAACTAGGCAGGTAAGCCATGGGATTAAAGGTTGGAAAAGTCGAATTTTATGCAGGACCAAAAGCTGTAGGAGCACCTGACGATTTAGAAGCTATCATTGTTAAGTTTATAAATGGTGCAAATAAGCGATTAGAAATTGCGGTTCAAGAACTGGAAAGTGAACCTATCGCTAAAGCTATTATTGAAGCAAGGTTAAAACGTAAGGTTTTAGTCAAACTTGTTACCGAGCATGATTACTTACGAAGACCTGGAGCTAAGGCAGGTTCAGATCCCTGGAAGCCCGGCGGCAAGAATGAATCAAACCGAAAAATAAATAATGCACTGCTTCGTGCCAATATTGATATTAAATCTGATTACAACACTAGTATTTTTCACCAAAAATTTATTGTCCGAGATCGTGAATCAGTACTAACTGGCTCAACGAACTTCACACCCACGGGTACTGATAACAACCTAAATCATATAGTGATTGTTCGCGATAAGTCAGTCGCTAAAATATATTCAAAAGAATTCAAAGAAATAAGCCAAGGACACTTTGGGAAGCGGAATGAAGGACACGATCCAGCACCTAAGGATGTTGTCGTTTCGAACGTTCCAATAAGAGTACTATTTGCACCTGATCATAATCCAGAAATGGAAATTATGAAGCAAATGTTAAAAGCGCGTAAACGAATTGATTTCGCAATTTTTACTTTTGCTAAATCATCAGGCATTGATGACACGATGATTCGGTTGCGTGACTTAAACATGCCTATTAAAGGTGCATTTGATGGTCAACAAGGAGCTCAAGACTGGGCGGCGATTCCCGCATTGAAAGCAAAAAAAGTAAAGCTATCGGCTGTTCATAAAGGCAACGGCATTGGTAAGCTTCATCATAAGTTGATGGTGCTGGATGATGAGGTGATAATTGCCGGTTCATTTAACTATACAAAGCCAGCTAACACTCTGAATGATGAAAACATAATTATCTTGGGTGATTTAGATGCAACTTCGAATACACAAAAAACGGCACAGAAAAAATTAGCCACGTTTGCTCGACAAGAAATAGAACGAATAATTACAAATCATGGTAAACCTATTTAAATGTAATGGAGAGTGAAATATGAATAAAATATTTATATGTGCAATTTTTTTGATTATATCGGGTTGTGCGAGTATCCAAACACCAGAAGAGACAAAGGTTGCTGTTAGTTCTCTACTTGATGAAATTCAAATAGCAATTAATGTAATTAATCAAAAAACAGAAGGAACATCACTTCCTCCGTTTAAAAAGGCCGTATTGAAACTTTCAACTAAGGCAGGAAAAACGCATTCAGGTAATGCCTCTTTAGTTTTGTCGGCTAAAGG
>Ga0316209_1003332_pt1 | contig 11120 bp, 14 predicted proteins | sample 6monopyrite_MG_FD_204945 | JGI IMG/M metagenome (GOLD analysis project Ga0316209, IMG submission 204945) | Microbial mat bacterial communities from mineral coupon in-situ incubated in ocean water Damariscotta River, Maine, United States -... | ecosystem: Environmental > Aquatic > Marine >...
GTTACCCGAATGGTATCTTTATATCGCGGGCATGTTTCCGGCAAAACATTGCCCTGATCATCAACAGGATGCGCAGGATCATGATGTAAATGTTCCTGTCCCATTATGTCTGATCCTCAACATCATCATGATCAACACCCATAACCTCAATAGTTATAAATACTTCATCATCGGTTGTTTTTGTTTCAAGCACTTTATGACCATTAATACGACACCATGCCGGTATATCATTTAATGCACCGGGATCGGTACACACCACTTCAAGCACATCACCGGGGGTTAATGTTTTAATTTTATCTTGCGTGCGAATCACCGGCATGGGACAAAGCATTCGTTTTGCATCTAAGCTATATTGGCTCATAGAAATCACTCGATCATTATCAATAATTGTAGGTCTGTCTTCAGGCCGACATGTAAGGCTATAGCAATAAATTTTTTAATACTAATAAACCTGTTATGTACAATACGATAGCAAATACTCTTTTATCATTACCGCGTTCGCCTAAAGACGAACCTACAAAATGCACAACAGCTTATACATACCACGCTTCAAGAATCTCTTCTTTAGGCATCGGTTTTACCTTTATTACAGTGTTTTTTCCATCTGGATACTTCACTGCCATTTCAACTTCTTCAGCATCGCGGCCTTGTCCAAAACGTGCAGCGATGCGTGCAGCAAGCTCTGCATCCTCATCAGTTAGTGTGCCGTCTAATAACGTTAAGGGGCCATTATGACTTGTGCTATGAATGTAAGGATACATATTACGATAACCTTCCATAAATTTATTTTCACCCTGTTCGCGACCTACGATCATTTTAAAGTTTTCATTAGGACGAATGTGTCTGCCAACTTTTAACATCATCAAATCATCCAGTTCATAATCACGACTTGAACGATGCTCCCACATATCGACTAACTTATCGGAATAATTTTTATCCGTTAAAAAACAACACCCCCCGGCGGGGGTTGCATAGCCTTCAAAATTAAATTCTTTAGCTAACGCCATTTGTGGTTTGCGGGTACGGCCACTAAAGTCGAGTAATTTTTCTCTATCTACCCAGCCTTCTCTTTCCGGTAACGTCTCGGGTAAATTTTTTGCACACAAAGGACGTAATAATAAATCACCCGCACCCGATTCACGCTGAATGATCGGCATTGTTTCTGCACGTTGAGACATAGGACGCTGACCAATGACTTCACCGGTAATGATAAAATCAAAATCATTTTCTTTAATCCACTCAACTGCTTTTTTAACCATAAAACCTTTGCAATCTAAACAAGGATTCATGTTTTGTCCGTAGCCATGTTTTGGATTTAATAAAACATCTTTGTACTCTTCAATGACATCAACAATGTGTAATTTAATGCCTAACTTTTCAGCTGACCATAAGGCATTGTTGCGTTTAACTTTATCCTTGTCTTGTTTACGAATGGCATGGGTGTGACCTTCAACACAAAAACCGGTGAAAAAATTAATCCCTTCAACATGAATGCCCTGATCCAAAATAACTTTGGTCGCCAATAAAGAATCGAGGCCGCCCGAAATAAGGGAAACTGCTTTGCGTTGCTTGCTCATAAGAAAACCGTAAAAGTGAAAAAAGGTGGATGGAAAATCGGCGTATAGAATAACAAATTATACACATGATTTAACCACTAAAATCACTCTGGATTTTAAAATCCAGCCTTCCCATCTGCAGTAGGCCATGGATTTGTAAGGTATTTATGACATTTTCAGGTTACGGCAGGGTTTTGTCCCGCTATAATAGCGCGCTTAATTTATAAGAATTTTTTGGGACTTTCTTTTGACAAAATCTGCGACAAAATCAAATCCTGGTGATACTTTTCAGGGACTTATTTTTGCTTTACAGCAATATTGGGCTGATAAGGGCTGCGTTATTCTGCAACCCTACGATATGGAAGTGGGTGCAGGTACCTTCCACCCCGCGACTTTTTTGCGTGCCATTGGCCCTGAACCGTGGGCGACCGCCTATGTTCAGCCTTGCCGCCGCCCCACTGATGGTCGTTATGGTGAGAATCCAAACCGTTTACAGCATTATTACCAGTTTCAGGTTGCGATTAAGCCATCACCACTGGATATTCAGGAGCTTTACGTCGAATCATTAAAAATGCTTGGTATTGACCCACTGGTTCACGATATTCGTTTTGTTGAAGATAACTGGGAATCACCCACTTTAGGTGCCTGGGGACTTGGCTGGGAAGTTTGGCTCAATGGCATGGAAGTCACTCAATTTACCTATTTCCAGCAAGTGGGTGGGCTTGAATGTAAGCCGGTTACCGGTGAAATTACCTATGGCCTTGAGCGCATAGCCATGTACTTACAAGGTGTGGACAGTATTTATGATCTCATTTGGACAGAAAGTCCTCAGGGAAAAGTCACCTACGGCGATGTTTTCCACCAAAATGAAGTCGAGCAATCTGCTTATAATTTTGAACACGCTAACGTTGACGAGTTATTTAAACAATTTGATTTATGTGAAAGCGAAAGCCAGAAACTCAACGAAGCCGGTTTACCTTTACCCGCTTATGAGCAAATGTTACAAGCCTCGCATACATTTAATTTACTCGATGCCCGTCATGCTATTTCAGTGACTGAACGCCAACGTTATATTTTACGGGTGCGTGCTTTATCGCGCGCCGTTGCCGAAGCCTATTATGAAAAACGTGAGTCTCTTGGATTCCCTATGCTTGCCTCAAGCAAAGGAGACAAGTCATGAAAGTTAAAGATCTCCTAATCGAAATTGGAACAGAAGAGTTGCCACCAACGGCACTCAATAAACTTTCGAGTGCATTTTATAATGGAGTAAAAGAAGGTTTGGAAAAAGCAGATTTATCTTTTTCTGAAATCAAAAAATTTGCTGCACCAAGACGACTCGCTTTATTAGTGAGCGACCTTGATGTTAAACAAAAAGATAAAAATATTGAACGCCGTGGCCCTGCAATAGCAGCCGCGTTTGATGAAGATGGTTGCCCAAGTAAAGCCGCCGAAGGTTTTGCCCGTTCTTGCGGGGTTAAAGTTGAAAATTTAGAAAAATTGGAAACCGATAAAGGTGCCTGGTTAAATTTTAAGACTAAACAAAAAGGGTCTGCGACTAAAGATCTTATTGCCAACATTGTTCAACATTCATTAGACAAGCTACCTATCGCAAAACGTATGCGTTGGGCAGATTTAGATGCACAATTTGTTCGCCCCGTACATTGGCTTGTTTTACTTTTTGGCAAGGATGTTATTGATGCTGAAATTTTAAGCGCGAAGAGTGGACGTAAAACACGCGGTCACCGTTTTCATCATCCTGATACGATTACCATTCCTTCACCGGCAGAATATGAAATGCTGTTAGAAACGCACGGTAAAGTGATTGCTGATTTTGAGCGTCGCAAAGAAGCTGTTCGTGGTCAGGTGGATGAAATAGCTTTGAACGTAAAAGGCAAAGCAATGATTGATGAAGACTTGCTGGAAGAAGTCTCTGCCATGGTTGAATGGCCAGTTGCAATTATGGGTGATTTTGAAAAACGTTTTCTGGATATCCCGCAGGAAGCATTAATTTTAACCATGAAAACCAATCAAAAATATTTTTATGTTGTTAATAAAAAAGGTGCGTTACTGCCGCATTTTATTACCGTGAGCAATATTGAAAGTAAAGATGTAACAAAAATTCAGGAAGGTAATGAACGCGTTATACGACCCCGTTTTGCCGATGCAGAATTTTTCTGGTCACAAGATCGTAAATCAAAACTGATTGATCGCCGCGAACGTTTAGGCACTGTTGTATTCCAAAAGAAGCTCGGTACCTTATTAGATAAAACAAAGCGTGTTGAAAAAATAACAACGGCAATTGCTGATCAGTTAGCCGGCGATACACAGCTGGCATTGCGTGCTGCAGAACTTTGTAAGTGCGATCTTATGACCGAGATGGTCGGTGAATTTGGTAGCTTGCAAGGTGTGATGGGGCGTTATTATGCAGCGCATGACGGTGAAGCCGACGAAGTTGCAACCGCGCTTGAAGACTATTACAAACCTAAATTTTCAGGCGATAGCTTACCGCAAAGTATTACCAGCCAGTCTTTAGCCATTGCAGATCGACTAGATACATTAGTTGGTATTTTTGCCATTGGTCAAACACCCACTGGTGATAAAGATCCGTTCGCATTACGTCGTGCGGCTTTAGGTGTGTTACGAATTTTAATTGAACTTGAACTCGATCTAGATTTACACCATCTCATTAAAATTGCTGCTAAACATCATGATGCGAGCATAAAAGCATCAGATGCTGAAACTGGTGTACTTGATTTCATGCTAGATCGTTTACATGCTTATTATCTTGATAAAGGTATTCTCCCTGACGTGCTCGATGCTGTCATCAGCACCAAACCAACTAAACCACTGGACATTAATAATCGTTTACTCGCTGTTGATGCCTTCCGCCAACGTGCAGAAGCAATCAGCCTCGCAGCGGCCAATAAACGTATTGGTAATATCCTGAAAAAAGTGAAAGGCACGTTACCATCAAAAATTGATAAAAAATTATTAGAGGAAAAGGCCGAGAAAGAACTTCATCAAACATTGACTGATCTTGATGACAAAGTTCAAAGCTTAATTGATGCAACAAAATATCAGGATGCATTAGCTGAACTATCTACTTTAAGAAAGCCCGTAGATCAATTCTTTGACGACGTTATGGTGATGGCTGACGATGAGAAATTAAAAAATAACCGGATCGCCTTATTAAATAAACTGCATGGGTTGTTTTTACAGGTTGCGGATATTTCAAAGTTACAAAAATAAATATAGCTATCATTGCGAAGGAATAAAATGACTGCGGCAATCTTTTTGGTTTGCAACTAAAACGGACAGATTGCCACGTCAGCATTAAAAGCTAACGCTTTTAATACCTCCTCGCAATGACAGGTTGGATTGAAAATTATGAATCAAGACTCTTACAAAGACATGTTAACCAGGGTGCAAGCCTTCCACGATAAACATGATTTTAAAAATACCGGTGGTGAAGATCTCACATACCGCATTGCTTTAATGGCAGAAGAACTCGGTGAGATCTCATCTTGTGTCACCAAAGGTAAGAGTAAAGAAGACCTGGCTGAAGAAACTGCAGATTTATTTATTTTATTACTCGGTACTGCCATTGCTGCAGACCTTGATTTAAACCAGGCATTCTGGGATAAAATGGATAAAATAATGCAACGCGAATCTAAGATGGTGAATGGTCGCATTCGTGTTTCTGAATTTCGTGATTAAAAACCCAACGCAGAGACGCAAAGGCGCTAAGAACGCAAAGAAACATCTTAAGCTTATGACTTTATATTTAAATTCAGTTAATAAATTAAATTACCTTTTAAAACAATTTACTATTTTACAAAACAATATAAAACTTTGCGTTCTTAGCGCCTTTGCGTTGAAATCTTTTGACTTTAAATATTTTGACCTATGAAAATAATCATCCTAGACCGAGACGGCGTTATTAATCAGGACTCTGATCATTTTATTAAATCTGTTGATGAGTTTATTCCATTACCCGGCAGTATCGAAGCTATCGCTAAACTTAAAAAAGCAGGCTATAAAGTTTATATTGCGACAAACCAGTCGGGTATTGCACGCGGTTATTATGATGTTGCAACCTTGCATGCCATGCATGACAAACTCGCAACACTGCTAAAAGAATATGATGCAGAAATTGATGGCATCGAATTTTGTCCACATGGGCCGGATGATCAATGTGACTGTCGTAAACCCAAAGCCGGTATGTATTTAGCCATTGCGAAAAAAGAAGGTCTGTCAGATTGTTCAGATATTTTAGTTGTGGGTGACTCTTTACGTGATTTACAAGCCGCGCAATCTGTTAATGCAAAACCTTATCTGGTACGTACTGGTAAAGGTGAACGGACTATTAAAAAAGGTGAGGGTTTAGATGGGGTTCCTGTATATAATGATCTTTCTCACTTTGTTAGTGAGCTTTTAGAAGGCTCTAATATTTAGAGCCTTAAAAACTATATAAAAAACGTATGTCTAAATTTAAAAATCCAATGCATTATTTTTACTCTCTCGCATTCGTATGTACGATGTTTATTTCATCGGTCTATATTTCTATCACCGGAACACTTTTTCTCCCCTTTTCATTTAGTGTTCGATACTGGTTTATCAACTTTTATTCCGTACTGAATCTTTGGGTGCTTAAATATTTATGTAATATCGATTACAAAGTTGAAGGCATGAAAAATATCCCGGCTGATGAAGCTTGTATTATTTTCAGCAAACATCAATCTGCCCTTGAAACCATGATGGTTCAGCGAATTTTCCCTCCATTAACTTTTGTTGTTAAAAGAGAACTCTTATGGCTGCCCTTCTTTGGCTGGGGACTTCGTTCTATCGATCCTATTGCCATTGATCGTAAAGCCGGTCGTAAAGCTATTAATCAAATTGTCGATCAAGGTATTGAAAGACTTAAAAAAGGAATTTGGATCGTTATATTTCCTGAAGGGACCCGTTCAAAACCTGGCACCAAGTTACCTTACAAAAAAGGGGGTGCTATTTTGGCGACCAAGAGTGGGCATCGTGTTATTCCTGTCGCCCATACCGCAGGTGAATTTTGGCCAAAGGGTTTCTTTTCTCGCCAAACAGGAACAATTATATTGAGTATTGGCCCTGCAATTGAAACCAGGGGCAGAAAGACCGAAGATGTGATGAAAGAAGCGGAATGCTGGGTCGAATCAAAAATGAAGGAAATCAGTACTGTTGACAGCTATCCTAAAACTGACTGCTAATTGAGTATTCGACGAATTTAGCAACATTTCATGCAATAAAGCTGGTTTTAACAGCTTCCCTGCTCGCTCAATAGCCTACCTTTAAATTTACTATATTATAATACTCTGATATAATTGATTAAAATTCATACTATTTTATCGATACGCCCTTTATTGGGCGTATTTTTTATTCAAACCCAAATTATCCGGAGTCGAACGCAATGCATAATCGCAAAACGTCCATAACCCAATTTATTATCGAAGAACAACGCCATATTGATTCGGCAACTGGTGACTTCACCTCTCTTTTAAACGACATCTTTACGTCTTGTAAGGTTATTTCAAACCTCGTTAACCAGGGCGAACTGGTTGGTGTTCTTGGTTCAGCGGGTTCTGAAAACGTACAAGGCGAAGAGCAAAAGAAAATGGATATCATCACTAATGATGTATTCCTTGAAACTAACGAATGGGCAGGTCACCTTGCTGCGATGGCTTCAGAAGAAATGGATGACATTTACCATATCCCTAAACAATACCCACGTGGTAAATACTTACTTACGTTTGATCCTCTCGATGGTTCTTCAAACATGGATGTCAATGTTTCTGTTGGTACAATTTTCTCAATCGTGCGTTGTAAGGGTGATTGCCAGAACCCAACTGCTGAAGATTTCTTACAGCAAGGTACTGAGCAGGTTTGCGCAGGTTACGCATTATACGGCCCGTCTACCATGATGGTGATTACAACGGGTAATGGCGTAAATGGCTTCACTTTAGATCAAAACATTGGTGAGTTCGTACTAACGCACCCAGCAATGACGATTCCAGAAGATACGCGTGAATTTGCTATTAACTCTTCAAACTCACGTTTCTGGGAAGCCCCTGTCCAAAAATACGTTGATGAATGTTTAGCCGGCTCAACCGGCGCACGTGGTGAAGACTTCAATATGCGCTGGGTTGCCTCTATGGTTGCTGAAGTTCACCGTATTCTGACCCGTGGTGGCATTTTCATGTATCCACTCGATTCTAAAATGGTTGCTAATGGGACTGAAGGTAAATTACGCCTTTTATATGAAGCAAACCCCATGTCTTTCATTGTTGAACAAGCCGGTGGTGCATGTTCGACAGGGCGTGAACGTGTAATGGAAATTCAACCTAAAGAATTACACCAGCGTGTACCTGTTATTTTAGGTTCTAAAAATGAAGTTGAACGTGTTGTTAGCTACCATAAAGAAATGGAATCTGACGCCGTTGCTTAAATAAAATAGCATCGCGACTTTAAAAGCCTCACTATTTTTAGTGGGGCTTTTTTGTGCCTGATTGTTGCTTAAAAAATTATGGCAAACAGGATTCATTGTTTTATTACTGAACCTAACAATAAAAATGTCTTTACCAAAAAAACATTAACACTCACTTATGAATTAGCAGCATTAACTATAAATAAAATTTCATACATCAAAAATGCTGTTTTAAATGAACCCACTTTAATCAACTATCTAAAGGCAGCTGACGAAACTGAATTTTTATTAAACTTAAATGAACGCGCACAAAATTGGTTAAAAACCAATGCTACGAAATATTACACGAATGAAGGTACCGGGTTAGATATGGTTTTTGCTCATATCAATCACCGTAATATTAGAAGCCTGTTAAAAGGAACACTGGTAGCGCTGGTATGAATTTCTTTTGTCTTCATTTTCGCTTTAAAATCAGCTCTGCCTGGATTAATCAGCTTAATTTTCAACCTAATTCCTGCCGCGTTAGCTTATGGAACATGGGGTAGATTTATTGGCAAAATCGATTTATCTGCCTCAATCGTCATCTGCATGAGCTTAGGTATTGTCGTTGACGATACGGTGCATTTTCTCAGCAAATATTTACGTGCCCACCGTGAAAAAAACTATACTGTCACAGAGGGCATGCGATACGCGTTTAACACCGTTGCTATAACCTTAATGATTACTATCGCCGTTCTCGTTTCATGCTTTTTAGTCCTGGCCACATCCGATTTTTTACTTTTGCCGCCGCTATTAAGTGTTTTAGACGCTAAACTGTATAAAAATAAAACAACATCTTAAGCATGGATTTATTACAGACACATGAGCTTGATTGTCCTTACTGTGGTGAGGTCATACAAATAGTGGTCGATTGCTCTATACCAAATCAAGACTATATTGAAGATTGTCAGGTGTGTTGTCGCCCAATCAATCTTTTTATCCGTGTTAATGATGGTACGGTGCAAATAGCGGCTTCACATGAAAATGAATAAACTATAAGCGGAAAATAATCATGAAACTCAAAATTATACTAATAGTACTTTCAATCTTTTCTTTTTATTCTTTGCCACTACATGCTAAAGAAATAGCCGGCGTGACTATTCCTGAAACTGTTTCCCTCTCAGAACAATCCACCAGGCTTACACTAAATGGTGCGGGCATACGTACAAAATTTATTTTTGATATTTATATCGGGAGTTTATATTTAGAAAAAAAAGCACACAGCGCCGAAGAAATTTATAAACTACATGGCGAAAAACGAATTAGCATGCATTTTCTTTATGACGAAGTTGATAAAGAAAAATTAGTAAAAGGCTGGAATGCTGGTTTTGAAAATAACCTTTCAGAAAAAGAGCTGGCAAAATTTAAATCACAAATAAATCAATTTAATAACCTCTTTGTCACTGTTAAAAAAGGCGATGTCATCAATCTTAACTTCACGCCAACAACCGGTACTCAGGTTGTGATTAATAGTAAAATTAAAGGACTCGTTGAAGGTGATGATTTTTTCATTGCAATATTAAAAATCTGGTTAGGTCAGGAACCGGCCGATGCTGATTTAAAAGAAGCCATGCTTGGTGTCAAGAGTGATTAAATTTAATTTCTGGTTAAGTTAAATACCTGATTTATTTTAATAAAGGAAAAATACATATGTCTAACTACATTATTGTATATCTGGGCGGTAATCCACCATCTAGTCCAGAGGAAGGTCAGCAACATTTTGCTAAGTATAAAGAATGGTTAATCTCATTAGATGACTCAGCAATTAGTCCTGCAAATCCTCTAAAAGATACCAATACCATCAGCTCTGACGGCACGGTGACTTCCGGAGGCACAACAACAATGTCTGGCTACACCATTATCAAAGCAGGTTCTATGGATGCCGCTCTTGAGATGGCAAAAACGTGTCCATTTCTTGATATTGGTGGCTCACTTGAAGTCTCAGAATTAATGCAAATCCCGGGTTAAGATTTAAAAATAATAGTTGGAAGGACTACTTATATGAAAATTATAAAATCTCAAAATGTTGCAAGTGTTATTAATGCATATCCATCTGAGGTAAAAGTAAAGTTATTGTTTTTACGTACTCTTATCTTTGAAACGGCTTATGAAATACAAAATATAAGCTCGATTGAAGAAGCGCTTAAATGGGGCGAGCCAAGCTATTTAACAAAACAGGGTAGTACAATAAGAATAGACTGGAAAGAAAAAACCCCAAATAGCTATGCCATGTATTTTCATTGCAAAACGAAATTAGTTGATACTTTTAAAGAGTTGTACCGTGATACATTAAAATTTGAAGGTAACAGAGCAATTATATTTAATATGAAAGATAAAATACCAGTCAATGAATTAAAACATTGTATTGAGTTATCTCTTACCTACCACCAGCGTGAAAACTTACCGCTATTAGGTGTGTAAAATCATCAGCAAAAATTTGGCTTATTATTTTTAGGCTACTCTGGTGGCTTGGTTATTCTAAAAACCCTGAACCTTAGAATGAAGCTAAACAAAGAGACGCTGATTCCGCAAAAACGCTTATTAATTTGGCTAACGAACATAATAGCGTATTATTGATTGGGCAGGTCAGGATCACGTAATCCCGGATTAAAACATTGGCATTTTAGTATTTACATAAAAGGACATTAAAATGAATGAACATGAAAAAATAAATTATGTTGAATTTCCTGCAAAAGATCTGCAAGCCACCAAAAATTTTTTTAAACAGGCTTTTGGCTGGTCATTTCAGGATTTTGGTCCGGAGTACGCTGCTTTTTCTAATGCGGGACTTGATGGTGGATTTTATAAAGCAAACCTCTGTTCAACCGCTGACAGTGGTGCCGCTTTGATCGTTTTTTATAGTAATGAACTGGAATCAACACAAGAGGCGATTAAAAATTCAGGCGGTACTATCGTTAAAGAAATATTTCCTTTTCCCGGGGGGCGCCGTTTTCACTTTACTGAACCAAGTGGTAATGAATTTGCTGTATGGTCAGATATTAATCCAGCTTAAATAAAAATATAATGAGCCAAATAACCTGTAAATATCATCCTCAATCACCTGCTCGGTG
>Ga0316209_1003333_pt1 | contig 11119 bp, 9 predicted proteins | sample 6monopyrite_MG_FD_204945 | JGI IMG/M metagenome (GOLD analysis project Ga0316209, IMG submission 204945) | Microbial mat bacterial communities from mineral coupon in-situ incubated in ocean water Damariscotta River, Maine, United States -... | ecosystem: Environmental > Aquatic > Marine > Coastal...
GGGCTTTGTGAAATAACATCACCTACCGCAACCGTATCACTGTTGGCTGTGCTGATGGTTCCAACCGTTAAACCGGCTGACGTTATGGCGCTTTGAGCTGCTGCCTGTGCCATGCCGACAACACCGGGAACATTCACTGGTGCTGGACCCGATGAAACCACTAAATTAACTGCACTACCCGCGGCTACTGAAGTGCCTGCCGCTGGGCTTTGTGAAATAACATCACCTACCGCAACCGTATCACTGTTGGCTGTGCTGATGGTTCCAACCGTTAAACCGGCTGACGTTATGGCGCTTTGAGCTGCTGCCTGTGCCATGCCTACAACACCGGGAACATTCACTGGTGCTGGGCCCGATGAAACGACTAAATTAACTGCACTACCCGCGGCAACTGAAGTCCCTGCCGCTGGGCTTTGTGAAATAACACCACCCACCGCAACCGTGTCACTGCTGGCTGTGCTGATGGTTCCAACCGTTAAACCGGCTGATGTTATGGCGCTTTGGGCTGTCGCCTGCGCCATGCCTACAACACCGGGAACATTCACTGGTGCTGGACCCGATGAAACCACTAAATTAACTGCACTACCGGCGGCAACCGATGTTCCAGCTGCGGGGCTTTGGGAAATAACATCACCCACCGCAACCGTGTCACTGTTGGCTGTGCTGATGGTTCCAACCGTTAAACCGACTGACGTTATGGCGCTTTGAGCTGCTGCCTGCGCCATGCCGACAACACCGGGAACATTCACTGGTGCTGGACCCGATGAAACCACTAAATTAACTGCACTACCGGCGGCAACCGATGTTCCAGCTGTGGGGCTTTGGGAAATAACATCACCCACCGCAACCGTGTCACTGTTGGCTGTGCTGATGGTTCCAACCGTTAAACCGGCTGACGTTATGGCGCTTTGAGCTGCTGCCTGTGCCATGCCTACAACACCGGGCACATTTACCGGTGCCGGGCCAGTTGACACAACCAGATTAACCGCACTACCTGCGGCAACAGATATACCTGCCAGCGGACTTTGAGAAATAACATTACCCGCTGCCACACTATCGCTAGTGCCTGTGGAAATGGTTCCCACTGCTAAACCCGCAGAAACAATCGTGCTTTGCGCTGTCGCCTGTGCCATACCCACTACATTCGGAGACAGTACCGGTGCAAATCCTGCTGACACAACGACATCAACCGCCGTGCCAATTTCAACCTGTACACCGCCAACAGGTAACTGACTAATAATACGTCCCGCGGCAACCGTGGCACTAAACGCATTAGTTTGCGTACCCAGCGTTAAAGACGCACCGGTCAATACTCCCTCCGCCAGTGTCACCTGTGTATTCACCAGATCGGGAACCAGTGTGAGCTCAGGCCCTGCGGAAATAACCAGATTAACGGCCGCACCCGGATTTACCGAGCTACCAGATACTGGCAGTTGTGAAATTACCGTACCCTGTGGAACCGTACTACTGAATTCACTGCTAACGACACCAATAACCAGCGCATTATCAACAATTGTTTGCTCGGCCACAGTCTGCACGGCACCCACCACATCCGGCACAAGAATAAATGCTTCTTCAACCGTCAGCGAAAAACGCTGTGTAACTGAAGCGCCGAAGCTATCTGTTGCAACCACATCAATAGCAACCACACCGATATCAGTCGAAATGGTTTGCCAACTAATTAATCCTGATACGCCATCAATTTGCATTGTCGATGGTGCTTGCGCAGACAAACTATAGGTAATTGAATCACCATCCGTATCTGTTGCATTCACATCGTAAACATACAGATCACCCGCGGTTACATTCAGTACTGGCGCACTGTTAATAACCGGCGCCGAATTTGTGCCAATTTCAAACTGTAGCAGTGCGGGTTGAGATATCTCACCCAGATCATTGGAAATACGTGCCCTTAAAACATGCGAGCCAACACCCGGAAAACTCACAAACAGACACTGAGCACTACTTTGTGAAACAGTACAATCGAGTTGAACAGGAATTTGATTTAATTCTAAAACTAAACTTGTGGTATCAATCGCGGATTGCTGAGGTGTAAATGCCAGGTTTATTTGCGGTGCGGTGTCTCTGAAAACACTGCCATTTTGTGGAGAAGTAATTTCAATTAACGGAACAGTAGACGGCGTCGAATCTCCATCGCCGTAATACATTTTCATTTTAAAAATCTGGTGCTCAACGCCCTCAAACAAATAGGTATTTAAACTGTAAAGCGCTTCGCCCTGTAAATTAATATGCTTAAGATCATAGTAACTTCCCAGCCAGACAGTATCACTTGCCGGGTCGGCAATCATGGTTAAAATTGTGCCGATATCACCATAGCTATCGGGATTTTTAAATCCAAAGGCTTCAAAATCATAACCCCCTATAGCATCATAATGGTATACGAAATCGTAACTTGCACTCCAGAATCCGCCGCGGCCATCCGCAGAAAGATTTTTAAAATAATCCAGTTTGGAATCGTCCGCCTGTGAAATTAAATTACCCGCGGCATCAAAGCGCAATATTTTATCCCCCGCAAGCACCAGTACAGAGTCTTGCAGCGGATCCAGTGTAAATACTCTTAACGACAGGCCGCCGAGTAAATCCAGTGTATAAAGTTTTTCGCCCAGCACATTAAAAACATGCACTTCGTAATCATCAGATAAATACAGTAGCTGATTTTTTCGATCCAGATTTAACTGAAAATTATTAAAAGATAATTCTATCTGATTTAACATGGTTCCCGTTAAATCAAAAATATAAAGTTTGTTCTCGATCGTTAACCAGATATTTCCTATTGTACTATCCACGGCCAGATGACTCATTGCGCCATAAACATTGACCGGATAACTCGCCAGGCTGGTACCATCGGATTGATATGAAGAAATGGAGAGGCCGTCATAAGCCCAGAGGTTTCCCGTTGATTGATCAACCGCAATATCGTAACCACCGGCGACCACATGTGGCTGCGGATTTACCGACAAATCCAGCCCAAGTGCGCCGGCATAGGTATTTACCCATAGCTTGCCATCAGTGGCAGCCGCGGAAGTAAACGAAATTGAAAGCGCAAAGAAAAAAGCCAATAAGGCACAACGGAAAATTTTAATCATTTTTAATTCATCCATAATTTTGACTTACATCCAGAGACACAAGTCCAACAAGACAGCAGCAAGCCACTCAATAAAAAACTAAAAAGTGTTAATTTTTTAATGTATTAACACAGAAAATTTTAACTATAAAAAATTTTAGCGTTGAAACTGAGATGAAGGGGAAGTTGATTTTATTCCATTTAATTTTCTGAATTATGTGTGATTTCCGAAATTAAACGCGCCCTTCCCTGTTTCATCCTTAAATTTCAATCGTTATTATTTAATGGCAAACCAGTTGCTCACCATTGATTTAATGTGCCGATACTAATGAATAGCACAAGCGTAGTAAAGCAAAAAAATCGTATAAAAATATTACGATATTCTTACAATAGCGCATCACAATAAGCTTATATTTTGAAGAGCGACGCTTCAGTTCACCCACGGCTATAACTCATTTATGCCTGAATTAACTCAACGCCGTTACCATCCGGATCTCGGCAGAATAGCGCATCCCGACCGGAGCGGCTGCGGGTAAAAAATATATTGTTCGCTTGCAGCTTATGCTCAATCTCAGTCAGATCATCCACTGTCATTGCCAGGTGCCGGTCACGCCCGCCGCGCTCCGGCCTGCCCTGCACCGGATCCGGGTTCTCCACCTCCAGTAAATGAATTTGCTGCGCCCCGATGGACAGCCAGGCACCGGCAAAACCTAAATCCGGGCGTTCATCGCACACCGCCAGCCCCAGCACCCCCTGGTAAAATTCAACTGCCAGCTGCGTATCCGCCACAACCAGACTAATATGATGTATTGATAAAAGCGTCACTTTGCCCCCAAATTTGCGTATAATAGCCGCCTTTTAGCGACACCTGAAAATATATAACCGGCTGCTGTATTTTACATGAACCCAGATCTCAATCGACTCCATCCGTACCCATTTGAAAAACTGGCCAAACTCAAAGCGGGCATCACTGCCAATAAAGCGCTGGAGCATATCGCCCTTTCAATTGGTGAGCCGAAACACGCACCCCCGGCATTTGTGCTGGAAGAGCTGATCCAGTCACTGCCCAAAATTGCTAATTATCCGTTGACCAAAGGGATGCCAGCGTTACGCCAGTCTATCGCCAACTGGTTAACACGTCGCTTTAAATTAGCCACAGACAGCCTGGATATTGATAAAAACATTCTACCGGTTAACGGCACCCGTGAAGCTTTATTTGCGTTTGCACAGGCGATGATTGCACGTAAAGACGATGCATTAATTTTAATGCCTAATCCGTTTTACCAGATTTATGAAGGCGCAGCTATTTTAGCCGGTGCCGAGCCGTACTTTTATAACACCACCGCCGACACGCATTACCTGCCAGATTTTGAAACCATTGACGACGCCACATGGCAACGCTGTCAGTTAATCTACATCTGCACCCCGGGCAACCCCACCGGCGCCGTCATTTCAAAAGCACAAATGCAGTGGTTGATAAATAAGGCCGAAGAATTTGATTTTATTATCGCGTCGGATGAATGTTATTCTGAAATTTATTTTAACGACGACAGCCCACCCTGCGGACTTTTAGACGCCGCTGCTGAAATGGGCAATAGTGATTACAAACGCTGCGTGGTTTTTCATAGTTTATCAAAACGCTCTAACCTGCCCGGTTTGCGCTCAGGCTTCGTGGCCGGTGATGCACAAATTATGCAGGCATTTTTAAAATATCGCACCTATCACGGTAGCGCCATGTCAGGCCACCATCAATATGCCAGTATCAGTGCATGGGATGACGAACAACATGTAATTGACAGCCGTAATATTTACCGGCAGAAATTTAACCGCGTGCTGGAAATACTTTCCCCGCACATGAATGTTAAACTACCGGATGCGGGATTTTACTTATGGCCACAAACTGACATGGCCGACACGGATTTTGCACAACAGTTATTTGCCGAACAAAATATTACCGTATTACCCGGACGATATTTATCTCGCACAGCCCACGACATTAATCACGGGGATATCAACCCGGGCGAAAACCATATTCGCATGGCACTGGTAGCCACCCTTGAAGAAACCACCGAAGCTGCACATCGTATTAAACACTTTTTAGAATCACGCTAAATTTATCTGGAGATTAGAATGAGCGATTTACAAAACATAATAGAAGAAGCCTTCGAACGCCGCGCCGACATTACCCCCCGTAATGTCGAAACCCACGTACGCGAAGCCGTTGAAGAATGCATTAACATGCTCGACTCAGGCGCTGCACGTGTTGCGGATAAATCCAGTGGCGACTGGGTCGTTAACGAATGGTTAAAAAAAGCCGTACTCCTTTCATTTCGCATTAATGACAATGATTTTATTAAAGGCGGCTTCACTAATTACTACGATAAAGTGGAATCTAAATTTGCAGATTACAACACCAAGAATTTTCGTGAATCAGGCGTGCGTGTAGTACCCCCTGCAACCGCCCGTAAAGGCTCATACATTGCACCCAGTGTTGTACTGATGCCATCGTATGTAAACATTGGCGCCTATGTTGATAGCGGCACCATGGTTGACACCTGGGCAACGGTTGGCTCATGCGCACAAATTGGTAAAAACGTTCACCTGTCCGGCGGTGTTGGCATCGGTGGCGTTTTAGAACCATTACAGGCAGCGCCTACTATTATAGAAGATAACTGTTTTATCGGCGCTCGTTCAGAAGTTGTTGAAGGTGTAATCGTTGAAGAAGGCTCAGTGATTTCAATGGGCGTTTACATTGGCCAGAGCACAAAAATATTTAACCGTGAAACCGGTGAAATCACTTATGGACGAATTCCGAAGGGATCGGTTGTGGTATCCGGCAACCTGCCATCAAAAGACGGCACCTACAGTCTGTACTGTGCGGTAATTGTTAAGCAGGTTGATGCAAAAACATTAAGTAAAACCGGCCTTAACCAGTTACTGCGTGATATTGAATAATAAAATCAACTGAACCTTTTTAGTTACGTTTCCTTCCGCTAAACCATAACGGAAGGAAACTTTTCACACCACTTCTTACCCTTACTTCCAATATCAATTAATGACGAACTCGATCTTTGCATTAAAAATACGCTTCATTCACTTACCTTAATTCGACCAGAACCTTCTCTAATTGTTTTTATAAGCGCTTTGATTTTCCGTGGATTCAATGCGTCGAGATGTGGATCTGCAAATTGACGACAAAATCATTGACGATCAAATCATTGACGACCAAATCACTGGCAACCAAATCAAAGAATAATAAGTCATGGTTGTCTCCTAATTGGCTGGGAAAAACTTTCTATTTAAAACCTTCTAAAACAATCTTTCCAATCGCTTTACCCGATTCCAGTTCTGCATGCGCCGCCTTCAGGTGTTCAGCATTAATGATGCCCAGATTTTTACCTGAAGTGGTCTGGATATAACCCTGATCAACCAGATCCGCAACACGGGTTAGCAAGCGACCTTGCTCATTCATATCGGCTGCATTAAACATAGAACGCGCAAACATAAACTCGATATGCAATGACTGACTCTTAAACTTCAACTGCATTACATCCAGTGGTTTAGAGGGATCATCAATCATCGCTATCTTGCCAAACGGCGCCAGTAATTCGGTATAAGTATCGAAGTAAGATTCGGTGGCGTTCAAGCTGGCAATATGTGTCACCTGAGAAATGCCTAAAGCCTCAATCTGTGGCAGGAGTGGCTGGGTATGATCAATTACATAGTCGGCCCCAAGTTTTTTCACCCAGGCTTTCGAACTTTTCCGTGAAGCAGTGGCAATGACAGTCGCACCGGTAATGGCTTTGGCGATCTGAATTAAAATTGAGCCCACGCCACCGGCTGCACCAATAACCAAAATCACCTCATTCGATTTTTCTGTTGAATCGGGCCCCGAAGAATCAGGCAATCGTTGTTTTATCGCCAGGTGCTCAAACAACAACTCCCATGCAGTAATGCTGGTTAGGGGAAGTGCCGCCGCTTCAGCATCGGACAGACTTTTAGGTTTACTACCCACCAGGCGCTCATCCACCAACTGAAATTCCGCATTACAGCCCTGGCGATTGAGATCACCCGCGTAATAAACCATATCACCTGGCTTGAAGTGTGTGGCCGCTTCACCGCTGGCAACCACTTCACCGACCGCATCCCAGCCAATCACTTTATAGCTTCCATCTTCGGGTGCCATACGCTGGCGAATTTTATAATCCACCGGGTTCACCGCAATTGCCTTAACCTTAACCAGTAAGTCATTCCCTTCGGCAATCGGCTGAGGCAGTTCGATATCCATTAAAGACTCAGGGTCAGTAACAGGCAGTGATTGGGTATAGCCAATGGCTTTCATGGTGTTCTCCAGTGAGTTATTCACGTTATTTAGTAACTGTGAACAATAGTAGCGCTTGATTGCCAAATGGAAAACAGCATAATGATTGAATCATTATCAAATATAATTTGAAAATATGTTATTAGAAGACCTTCAAGTTGTCCTTAAAGTCGCTGAATTTCGCAGTATAACCGCAGCCGCTGCGAGCCTGGATATGCGCACAGCCACCGCCAGCGCAGCACTTAAACGAGTTGAAAGCACGCTGGGTGTGGAGCTGTTTATCCGTACAACACGCCAGCTTAGGCTATCCTATGCGGGCGAAAGGTATGTCCCACAGTGCGAACAGGCTCTGCTTATGCTCGATCAGGCCAGGCAGAATATGAAAGATGATCTGGATATTGTGGATGGTGAACTGCGCATCGCACTGTCATCAGATCTTGGCAGGAATCTGGTAATTCCCTGGCTTGACGAATTCATGGATACTCACCCAAAAGTCAGCTTAAAAACTAATGTCAGTGATAGCAATATCGATTTTTATCGCGACTCCGTGGATATCGCCCTTCGCTATGGTTCCCCCGCGGATGCAAATCTTTATGGCTTTAAGATTTGTAATGTACCGGTACCACTTTGTGCGACTCAGGCCTACCTTGATAATAACGGCACACCCAAACACCCACATGATCTGGTCACACACAACGTGTCTCTTCTACCAGCTTTACGATATCATTCATGATGCCTGGGAATTCTCGGATGCTGAAACAAACTATAAAATTAAAATGCGTGGTAACCGCGCCGCCAATGATGGCGACCTGGTAAGGCGCTGGTGCGTTGCAGGCAAAGGCCTTGCCGCTAAATCCTGCCTGGACATATCTAATGATTTATTATCAGGAAGGCTTGTTAATGTAATGCCCGAGTTCAAAGCCAGAGCAACTGAACTCTGGATTGTCTGCCCAAGCAGGCAATCAATCACTCCAGCTGTGCGTTTACTCAGAGATGCATTCAGAGAAAAGAGTAATCGTATTTTAAAACAGTTTATTGAAAAAGATTTTTTAGACGATAGCGTCCTTAGTTAAATAAAATACGAGTTAAATAAAAGACAAGTTAAATAAAATACGCTAGGCCGTTTAAATTATGTAATCCATATTCATAACAACCACAAAGCATGAAAGTGCAATTTATGGATATTTTTCTTCTGAAAATCAACGCAGCATAAAAGCCACCGGCACAATAAACTCCAGTGTCTGGCGCGGATCATTTTCCGGCATGGGCGGAAATGGATTTGCCTGCCGCACCATTTCAAGCGCGGCTTTATCAAGCAAGCGATTACCGGTTCCTTGTTTCAGACTCACTTGCTGTGTTTGCCCGGTATGGTCGATAAGAATGCGCAACATACCCTCACCTTCGATGCGCAATCTTTTCGCGCGCCGCGGATAGTTTTTGTGTTTTTCCAACCAGGCAACCAGCAACTGTTCATAACGTGCAGTGGCCACTGCATCCATGACTTTAGCTTCTGCCGGGGCTGGCTGGGCAACGGGCTGGGCTACGGGCTGGGCAACGGGCTGAACAACCGGCTGGGTAACGGGTTGAGCAGCTGGCCGAATGGGTTCAATGAGCGGCTCAATAAGCGGTTCGGGGCTCAAGGTGTTTTCGATTGGTTTTGGTTTAACTGGTTTTTTTTCAATAACCGGCTCAGGTTTTACCTTCTCTGGTTTTACCTTCTCTGGTTTTACCTTCTCTGGTTTTACCTTCTCAGGTTTTACCTTCTCTGGTGGCTCGACAATTTCGGCGGCCACATTTTTGCTAATGTCGGCAATGCTGGCCAGCAAATTAATCTTAAGTGGCTTTGCAGGCAGGGGTTTGGCTGCCGGCTCGGGTAACGAAAACCATGCTGCCACTGCAACATGTAGCAGTATCGCAACCAGCAAGGTTGCACTCATTTGTAGTCGTGTCAGGGGCATGGTTTATTTCTGCGTAGTCGCCAACGCAACATTCGTACCGCCCGCCTCTCGTATTTCATCCATGATTTTAAGCAGTAACTGCACTTCGGTACGGGCATCACTTTTCAGGGTAATGGCTGACGCGGTATTCTGTTTTATCAGTGGCATTATTGCCTGCTGCAATTGTTTCAGCTCTATGCTTTCACCGTTTAAAGCCAGCTCGCCGGTTTGATTCAATGAGACAATAATAGCGGTGGTATCCATTGCGCTGGCACTGCTTGACTCGGGCAGTGCCAGCTCAATCGCTTCCGGCACCATAAAAGTACTAGTGAGCATAAAAAACACCAGCAGCAAGAATACAATATCAATCAATGGCGCTATATCCAGGTGGGAGTGGATGCGGGCTCGGCCTTCAAAGTCCATGAGTTTCATCCTCAAGGCGCTCATCATCACGGTCATTAATATGCGGGCTTTTGCCGAAGTGGCGCAACACCTGAATGCTGGCATCTTTCATATTGGCCCGCACATAATCGACTTCACCTTCCAGGTAATAAAAGGCCGCCATGGAGGGAATGGCGACCGTCAGGCCGAACGCGGTAGTGAGCAACGCCTCCCAGATGCCACCCGAGAGAATCGAAGGATCGACCTGGCTACCCGCCGCCTGCAGATTCATAAAAGCGACAATCATGCCGGTCACCGTACCCAATAAACCCAGTAGTGGGCTTAGATGAGCAATGGACGACAGACCGCGTAGCCAGGATTCGAGGTGACGGATTTGCGCACTGCCGACTCGACTGACTTCGGCCTCAACATCGCTGCTGGACATGCTCGGGTTGGCGCCGAAGCTGACGGCACTTTCAAGCACCCGGGCAACGGGACTGGTTTGTTGCTGCAGGCTGTGTAATGCCTGCTCATGCTCACCCCGGGCTAACGTCGACAACGTGTCTTCAACAAACGCGGTTTGTCGCAGACCGCTGCGATAAAACTGATACAGTTTCAGCAGAATGATGGCCGTGGCCAGTATGGACATCAGCAGCAAAACGTACATCACGCCGCCGCCCTGTTGAAATAAATTAAACATCATTAAAACCCTATAAACAGTGAAAACAGCGTGCCAAAAAGGCACGCTGATCAATTCATAAAACAACTAACTATAGGGCACCTCTAATAATAGATTGTGACCTCTGGCTTTGCTCCCTGTTCAGGATCAAGGTATGTTTTTGAAAGCATGCCCGAATTAATAAACTTGGGCCTGGTGAGAAAACATAACGCAGAGCCTGGGCAGGGAGCAAAGCCCCGTAGGGCGAGCCCTGAAACATGCATCTACGTTGTTGTAACCCTTGACAATGGAATAACCATTGTACTGCGGGTTGCGCCTAGTAGCCGCACGCTTCAGGGCTCGCAGAGGCCGCAAGCTATTTTTAGAGGTGCCCTATACTGATTAAAATTTCATTTCAAGTCCCGCATAAACAAACTGCGGCATGCCTGGTCGTGGACCTTCAGGCTGGCGCGAGACGTTGTAACGTTCATCAAGAAGATTTTGCACACCCGCAAAGAGTTTTACGTCGTCGTTGATGCGATAAAAAGCAGAGGCATCCATCACAAAATAAGCATCGGTTTTACCGAAACGCGCATCCGGATCTCCAGCCCCATTGAGCTGATCGGCAACATTGTTTGCACTGGTGAAGGTTTCACTTACATAGCTGCCCGATAGATAACTGCCCCACTTATTTGACTCAATGCCGGTTCCCAGGCTAAGCACTAACTCAGGAATAT
>Ga0316209_1003334_pt1 | contig 11113 bp, 11 predicted proteins | sample 6monopyrite_MG_FD_204945 | JGI IMG/M metagenome (GOLD analysis project Ga0316209, IMG submission 204945) | Microbial mat bacterial communities from mineral coupon in-situ incubated in ocean water Damariscotta River, Maine, United States -... | ecosystem: Environmental > Aquatic > Marine >...
CCTATGATCTGTTCGTCCGTAAATCGTGCCTTCATTTGTCCGTCCTTTTGTTGGGCGGACTCTACACAAATTTGGAGGAGTTTTAGGGGCTCAGGTCAGTCCGTCGACACACCGATTGCCACGATCCGTGACAGTGACACGCTCGATATTCCGCAACCAGTTGATCCCGCGCCGCCCTTGCCGCCCGAAGCGCCGCAGCCGACAGATCCAGAAATTATACCGCCCGCGCCAGAATGCCCGCCGGAAGAAACACCGCCACCATATGACCCGCCCGAGGAGTTGCGCCAACGTGTAACCCCTGCCGCGCGGCGGCGGGCCGCCCTATCTGGTATCGACCTGTCGCATCTTGGCACGGAGGGCATTATTTCGCGCGATGACCTGCCCCAGACACAAGCGGAACACGTCACCGCGCCCTTGTCGGCCATGCGTCAGGCGATTGCGGCGGCAATGTCGCGTTCAAAACGCGAAATCCCACATTACTATTTGTCCGATACTGTTGACCTGACCAACACCGAGGCCTTTGTTGCAGATCACAACGTCGATTTGCCACCTGATATGCGGTTGTTGATCGGTGCGCTTTTTATGCGCGCCGTCGCACGCGCTGTCGCAAAATTCCCCGAATTTAATGGGATATTTGAAAATGACCAATTCGCGCCGAACCCAAGACCACACGTCGGCATGGCGATTAGTCGGCGCGGTGGCGGGCTTGTGGCACCCTCCCTACATGATGCGGATAATGGTGGTCTTGATGACCTTATGGCGCGGTTGCGCGACCTCGTTGACCGCGTGCGGCAGTCTCGGTTTCGCGCGCGCGAACTTTCTGACCCGACCATTACGCTGACCAGTCTAGGGGATCGTGGCGTGACGGGGATCACGGGCATCATCTTTCCACCGCAAGTCGCGATCGTTGGTGTCGGCACACCAACATGGCAAGCCGTTGTGCGCGACGGAAATGTCGTCGCGCGCCGAACCGCGGCTATAACGCTTGCTGCCGATCATAGGGTCAGTGATGGCCGTCGTGGTGCCGGCTTTCTGCGCGCCATCATCAGCAACCTTCAAAATCCGGATACGTTATGACCAAATCTGACCTTCGCGACATCCTTGTTAAGCATTTGGGCGGCATCGCGCCAGAGATCGACATCGCCAGAATCGATACGACTGCCGATCTGCGCGATGAATATGATATAGATTCAATGGATTTTTGAAACTGATCACAACCCTTGGCCGCGAGTTGTCTTGCGCAATGCCCGAAGCGGACTACGATCAGATGCGCAGCTTTGACAATATGCTCGGATATCTTGGGACCCATGCAGCTTAGAGAGCGGTCCGGCAACATCTTCACTTTCCAGGCCGCGGCAAAACCAGTGCACCACTTGTACCCGGCCTCGCTATCGACGTCCACGCCACCAACCAGCCGATTAAGAAGCTAATATGTCATTGCGCCAACACCAAATAAAACAAGGCTGTAATTCACAATCCACCCGACAAACGGTACAAAATTCAGCGCACCGGCAACACTAACTGCGGCTGCCATAATCGTGAGCCGTTAAAGCATGGACGGATATTCCGGGCCATCAAATGCAGCCAATACCCGCATCGCGACAGCATAGGTCGCCAGTACGTATCCTAACGTCCACGCCAATAGGATGAGAAGGAGTGCGAAAGGTATGAACGGAACTCCGATGATCGTGAGCGCGGAAATAGGCACAAAACCGAACAACACGGAAAGCCCCAGAATGCCAAGCAGGAAGGTCCGCCCCGGCTCGTCTGCAATCAGCCCACGCAACGCCGAAACGCGTTTTGGCATCAAAGTCAGAAAAAGCGATCCAATCGCGATAAAAAATAACAGGCTGATCAAAAACCCTTTGAAAAGCGCAAGCGTTGTCGGAAAGACTGGCATTTCCATTTGGTTCCAGTTGTCATTTATCTCCTGCTGCCAGCCAGCGAGGTCCCGATCATCGACCGTAACGCGCCCCGCATCTATGACGCTTCCAGCGATTTGAGCGGGTTCTTTTGATGCATAGGTCAGTTGACCAGCGATCCTCGCGTCAGGCCCAAATGTGAGTCGCGAAGCGTAAAGCGTAGCATCACCATTAATTTGGCCGTTCACAAATACTTCAGCGCCCGAGGCTGTGAGTGTGCCAGAAACAACACCGTCCACCAACACCGTCTGACCCAACATTCGAGCATTGCCCCCAACGGTCGCGCCGCTCTCAAGTTGCACGCTGTAGCCGATAACACTAAGGTCTTCGACCACATCTGCCCCAACTTTAACCGTGCCCCCAACGGCATAGAGGTCGGCACCTGCACGCGCAGTAACCCCAACATCATACCCGACGATATGGATATCACCCGCGACGGTTCCCGAGGTCGACACAACATTTCTGACCGCAAAAACATCGCGCTCTGCGCTATACTGTTTTTGATAACTTGATCCAGCTGAGAACTGATCCTCACCACTGGTCAGGGTGTCAACTTGAGCCTGCGCCGAGACCGTCATCCATGCAAATAAGATAACGCTCAAAACGCTTTTCATCGGGCCATCCCCTTATATCACAAAATCTATTTCGAGTTTATCCCAAGCCGATCATCACCTGATTGACTAAAATCAATCAGATTTCTGTGCGATCGCGTAGCTCAAACACCAAGGCCGTCACGTGCATTCTTCTTTCTTGGAATTGATGGCGCTTTTGGAGGATGATAGGATTTAATATATGCATATAAAGCGAAACGTCGCCGGCCTGTGGGTTATGTCCTCTGGCAGATTGCGGCTCAGGGAAACCCGCTTTGGACCTGTCGCGTCTTCGTGTCGCCCCAAGTCCTCGTTCAAGCCACTTTCCTTTCGAAAGCGACCGAGCTTTTCCACGGGCCGCGATTCATTGAAGGGACGGACGATGCCTGGTGCAGCTAAGGTCGGCTTGGGTAATTCTACAGACCCTAGATGCAAATCCCAGTTCAATTCTAGTGGAAGTTTTAGTGAGGTTCCTAGCTCATGTGTATAGTCAGTTGGAAATGAATGCGCCGCGCGATGTTCCGTATAACCATTATATAACATTAGGTTAAGTGGGTTTTGCACCTAGGGGATGAGGGACTTGAACCCCCAACCAAAGCGTTATGAGCGCTCTGCTCTGACCAATTGAGCTAATCCCCCCAGGAGTGGGGGCCTGATACACCAAGATTTTCGTGCCGCCAAGTGCAGTTGGACGCAGATATGTTTTTCTTACCGATTGTCCAATTGGTAAGCTTTATTGGTAATGTTCCGAGCGGATTACCAGCGCGAATTGTTTGTGTTTCGAGGGGAAAGGGTCCAATCGGTAGTCGCATACCTGCTAACACGGGAACGAACCCGCAACCAAAGCGTTATGAGCGCTCTGCTCTAACCAGTTGAGCTACAGGCCCCGTGCGGCGGAAGGATTGCAGGCGCGGCTGTGCGGTCAAGACGTATTCATCGGCTGATCGGCGCTGGATCACGGAATTGTTGCGGCTGGATCGCGAAATCATGCGCGCGAGGGTCGAAAAGCGGTGCATTTCGTTGCGCAGCAGGTGATGTTGGGCTAAGGGCTGACTAAATTTTTGCAGCCGGGGATGATCGCGATGACCAAAAAGAGCCTGACTTACGCCGATGCCGGTGTGGATATTGATGCGGGTAATACGTTGGTGGAGCGTATCAAGCCTGCGGCCAAGCGCACCACGCGATCTGGCGTGATGGCGGGGCTTGGCGGGTTTGGCGCGCTGTTTGACCTGAAAGGCGCGGGCTATAAAGACCCGATTTTGGTGGCAGCTACGGACGGCGTGGGTACCAAATTGCGCATTGCGATTGACACCGGCTTGGTGGACGGTGTGGGCATTGATCTGGTGGCGATGTGCGTCAATGATCTGGTGTGTCAAGGTGCGGAGCCATTGTTTTTCCTGGACTATTTTGCGACGGGTAAGTTGGAGCTGGATCAGGCGACACGGATTATCAACGGGATCGCAAAGGGCTGCGAGCTGTCGGGATGTGCCTTGATCGGGGGAGAGACTGCAGAGATGCCGGGCATGTACCCGGCGGGCGATTTCGACCTTGCAGGCTTTAGCGTAGGCGCGATGGAGCGCGGCGCGGAGCTGCCAGTTGATGTGCGCCAAGGCGATGTCTTGCTGGGGATCGCGTCCAATGGTGTGCATTCGAACGGCTATAGTCTTGTGCGCAAGATCGTTGAGCGGTCGGGGCTGGGTTGGGCTGAACCGTCGCCGTTTGCCGGTGGCACGCTGGGTGCCGCACTTTTGGCGCCAACGACGCTTTATGTCAAAGGTGCTGTTGCTGCGATGCAAGCGGGCGCGTTGCGCGGGCTGGCGCATATCACTGGCGGTGGTTTGACCGAAAACCTGCCACGGGTTTTGCCAGAGGGGCTTGGCGCGCGGATCGATCTGGATGCGTGGCCTTTGTTGCCGGTGTTTCAATGGTTGGCCGCGCAGGGTGGTCTGGATCAGGCGGAGATGCTCAAAACATTTAACTGCGGCATTGGCATGGTCGCCATTGTGAGCCCTGACATGGTTGGTGTGGCACAGGCTGCATTTGCCCAAGCCGGCCATGAGGTGTTCGAGATCGGGGCGGTCAGTGATGATGAGGGCGTGCACTATACGGGTGCGCTGCTTTAATGAAACGGGTCGCGGTGCTGATTTCGGGCGGCGGCTCGAATATGGTGTCGCTGGTTGATGATATGGTGGATGATCATCCGTGTCGCCCTGTTCTGGCATTGTCGAATGTGCCCGATGCTGGTGGTTTAGAGAAGGCCAAGGCGCGCGGGATTGCCACGCAGGTGATTGATCATAAAGCGTTTGGCGGGGATCGTGCGGCGTTTGAAGCCGCGCTTGATGCTGCATTGATAGATGCACAGCCCGATATCATTTGTCTGGCGGGGTTCATGCGGATTTTGTCGGCTGACTTTATGGCAAAATGGGCCGGGAAGATGTTGAATATTCACCCCTCGCTTTTGCCGAAATATCGCGGGCTGCACACCCATCAACGGGCGCTGGATGCGGGTGATGATCTGCATGGCTGCACAGTGCATGAAGTGACGTCCGAGTTGGATGGTGGCCCGATTTTGGGGCAGGCGCATGTGGCGGTCGAGCAGGGGGACACGGCCGCAACATTGGCCGCAAAAGTGCTGCCCTTCGAGCACCTGCTTTACCCCGCTGTGCTGCGGCGTTTTGCGGTTGGTGACCGGCGGATTGTGGTGCTTGGGACGTAATCCTTTCATTGATGTCATTAATCGCATATGAGAGGGCAACTTTGAGGCTCAAGAGCAAGAACGCGGATCATTTATGAAGACCATCACCACGACCGACGCGCTGGCCGCGTTTTGTAGCCAAGCGGCCAAACGCGCCTATGTGACTGTTGATACAGAGTTTTTGCGAGAGCGAACTTATTATTCCAAGCTATGTTTGATCCAGCTTGCCTATCAGGATGAGGCGGGAGAGGATTCCTGTCTGGTTGATCCGTTGGTGGAGGGATTGTCGCTTGCGCCGCTTTACGATCTGTTTGCGGATGCCGGTGTGGTCAAGGTGTTTCATGCCGCACGCCAAGACCTCGAGATTTTCTTTGTTGATGAGGGGATAATCCCCACGCCGCTGTTCGACACGCAGGTTGCGGCCATGGTCTGTGGCTTTGGCGAGCAGGTTGGCTATGAGACCTTGGTGCGCAAGATTTGCAAGGCGGATCTGGACAAATCATCGCGGTTTACCGATTGGTCACGCCGTCCGTTGACCGATGCGCAGGCGACATATGCGGTCGCAGATGTCACCCATTTGCGCGATATTTATGAGTATCTGTCGGAGCGGCTTGCGAAATCTGGCCGGAAAAAGTGGGTGTCCGAAGAGATGGCGGTTCTGAATGATCCGGCCACTTATCTGATGGATCCTGATGAAGCATGGCGCCGGGTGAAAACCCGCACAAATTCGGGCCGGTTTTTAGCCATTGTGCGCGAATTGGCGCGGTTTCGAGAGACATATGCCCGCGACCGCAATATTCCACGCAGCCGTGTATATAAAGATGATGCGCTGGTGGAGATTGCGTCGACAAAGCCGCAAAGCGAGCAGGATTTAGGGCGGTCGCGGCTTTTGCTGCGAGAAGCGCGTCGCGGCGATATTGCCGCAGGTATTCTGGCCGCAATCAAGGCCGGTATGGAGGCCCCGAACGAGAGCCTGCCCAAGCCCGATTTGAGCCGCGCCAAATTGCAGGTAAACCCCGCGTTGGCGGATATGTTGCGGGTTTTGCTAAAAGCGATTTCGGAGAATGAATCGGTGGCGGCAAAATTGATTGCCTCCAGCGCCGATCTGGATGCGATTGCGGCGGGCGAACGAAATGTGCCTGCCTTGCGCGGCTGGCGCAAAGAGTTTTTCGGTGACGAAGCGCTGCGGTTGTGCGACGGCAAGATCGCACTTGCGGTTGACGGACAAAAGGTTGTGACGGTTACCCTTTAGCGCGAAACGCTGCGCGTGTTTGTGGCCCCTTGCACGCGAATGGTGCGAATATCCTGAAGCTCTGCAAATGAAAGTTGCCGTGCAACGGTGACCTGCCGCGCAAAGGCGCTTGCGGGAACAGCGGAGACAGAGGCGGCTTCAATCCGGAACGCGAAGGTCAGGACGCCGTTTTCACGGCCAGCGGTGACCAATTGCGCATTGAACTGGCCTTGTGTGCTGGCGATGCCCGTTGCCCGAACAATGGCTCCGTTGGATGTGCGTTCCAAGACCAATGCGCTGACCGTAGCGATTGCGCCGCGGCTGTCGACGACGCGGGTTTTGCGGTTTTCCGGTGTAAGAGGGCGCAAAGCACCGCTTGCCGTGACCGGGGTGGATTGTGATGGGCCAAACCAGTTGAGAGGGTTGATCCGGGATTGTGAGATTTGGGCACAACCGGTCGCTGTTAATGTGGCAGCAAGTATCAGGGGCAGGGTCATACGCATCATTTTGGCCTTTCGACAAATCACTTGGTCTTGGGTAACGGATCACGGGCTGCTTGAAAAGCATCCTCTGGACCTGCCGCCCATTCAGTCCTACATCAGACCGAAAGACAGGAGATATGTTGATGGCCAGCGCTGCATTTGAAGAGATTGTCGAGGATTTCGAATTTTTGGACGATTGGGAAGACCGCTATCGCCATGTGATCGACATTGGCAAGGCAATGGATCCGCTGGACGAGGCGCTGCGCGTGCCTGCGACCAAAGTGAAGGGCTGTGCGTCGCAGGTCTGGATAGTGCCAAAGGTGCAGGGCGGTGTGTTTTCGTTTCAGGGCGACAGTGACGCGATGATTGTGCGCGGATTGGTCGCTGTCTTGGCGGCGCTCTATAATGGATTGACCATATCCGAAGTGCAGGCCGTTGATGCCCCAGCTGAATTGGGCAGGCTGGGATTGAACGAGCATTTGTCATCACAGCGGTCCAACGGAGTGAGAGCGATGGTCGAGCGCATCAGGGTCACGGCTGTTTAGAGATCGTTCAGAGCGGTTTCGAGGTCGCCGTAGCCTGTGAAGCGGTGCTCGAACGCGAGGCCGAGACGCGCAGCACAGTGTTCGGCTTTTGCCAGCAGGGCGGGGTCGTTGGTTTGCGCTTGATAGACCAATTTAGTGTAATTTCCGAAATACATATCCCGAAGTGCGGGATGTTTGTCCAAGCCTAGCGGCTCCCAGACAAAGGCGTCGAATTGGCGAACCAAAAAGTCTGTCAGGTAGAAGGCTGTCATTTCGTCACGGGCGGCAAAGACGTCATTTGTTTCAAAAAACGAATAGCAATGTGGTCCTTCAAGCATTTCAACTCCAAGTTCCCTGCACTTTTCGAACAACTGGCCGCCTGTGCCGCAATCGGCGTAGACCACAAAAATTTTGTCGTACCCGGCGCGGTGTTTTGCGACGGCCTGCTCAATTGCGGGTATGATCCGGTCGGGGTGGTTGTGGTAAATTGCGGGCAGGCATTGCAGGTCGAGGTGGTCGAGGCCGCTTGCGTCTTTGACGGCCAGAATTTCACGCGCCAATGCGCCGCAAGCCAGCAGCAGGACCTTGCCGCCTTGGTGAGCCGCAAAACCAGTGGTGGTCAGGGTGCTGTCAGAGGGCAGATCGGTCATTTGCGCGGTCTTGCGGTAAACCGGACAAGCAGGGCCACCCCGAGTCCGACGGCAATCCAGCGTGGGTTTGCGGTTTCATTGCCCAACAAGGCCCAGACGGTGAGAGCGGCCGCGCCAATGACGGCGGCGAGGATGGTGAACAGACGGGACATGGGCATGGGCGGCTCCTTTGCTTTAAGATGGGGTGATTGCACGCAAAAGAAAAGGCCCCACAGGGTGATGCGGGGCCTTGGGTCACGGAATGTTCAGGTCTTTAGGCGTGTGCCGCTTGGTTATGTTTGCGCGCCATAAAGGTTTTTGCGGTTTCCACGGCCACGGCCGCGTCACGGCAATAGGCATCTGCGCCAATGGCTTTGCCGAATTCCTCGTTCAGGGGCGCGCCGCCAACCAGCACGATATAGTCTTCACGCATGCCTTTTTCGATCAGCGTGTCGATCACAACTTTCATATAGGGCATCGTTGTTGTCAGCAGGGCGGACATGCCAAGGATATCAGGGCCTTCGGTCTCGATCGCTTCGAGGTAGCCTTCGACGGCGTTGTTGATGCCAAGGTCGACGACTTCAAAACCGGCCCCTTCCATCATCATGCCGACAAGGTTTTTGCCGATGTCGTGAATGTCGCCTTTGACGGTGCCAATGACCATTTTGCCGACGCGCGGTGCACCGGTTTCAGCCAGCAACGGCTTGAGGATGGCCATGCCGCCCTTCATTGCGTTGGCAGCCAAAAGAACCTCTGGCACGAACAAGATACCGTCGCGAAAATCGGCCCCGACGATTGTCATGCCGCCGACAAGTGCTTTTGTCAGCACGTCATAAGGCGCCCATTTGCGCGCGATCAGGATGTTCACCCCTTCTTCGATCTCTTCTTTCATGCCGTCGTAAAGATCGTCGAACATCTGGGCGACAAGGTCATCGTCGTTGAGTTCGGAAAGGATGATGTCATCTTCGTCGGACATTGGGGGAAACTCCTTGGCGCGTGGTTGCGCGTTTGTTTTACCTGTAATGCGCTTGAATGGAAGATGGCACGCAACTATTCGCGACATTTGTGCAATCGTGACCGACCAATGCTTGCAGATGTTCATGTTTTGTTTCAGTGTGGCGGCATGTCGCGACTGGTTGATCAGAATAATGTGCAAATGCGGGGCCGTGGTGCGGCGTCGAATCCTGCGGTGCGCTTTGACCGGTTGTCGGCACAGCATGTGGACGACGGTTGGGACCGTGACGAGGAACTGCCGGTTTTGCGCACCCAAGTGAGCATTGAGGTGCCGCGCCGCGTGATATCGAAGAACACCTCGCCGGATTTATCGTTTGACCGGTCGATCAACCCGTATCGCGGCTGTGAACATGGGTGTATTTATTGTTTTGCACGGCCCTCACATGCCTATCTGGGCCTGTCGGCGGGATTGGATTTTGAGACCCGCTTGATTGCCCGTCCCGATGCGCCCGCGATTTTGGAGAAAGAGCTGCGCAATCCGCGTTATAAGCCTGCGATGATTGCGATCGGGACCAATACCGATCCTTATCAACCAATTGAAAAAGAACATCAAATTATGCGCGGAATTTTGGAAGTCTTGGCGCGGTTCAACCACCCTGTGGGGATTGTGACCAAGGGCACGATGATCGAGCGCGACATCGATATTCTGGCACCGATGGCTGCCTTGGGCCTTGTGCGCGTTGGCATGTCGATCACCACGCTTGATAAAAAAACCTCGCGGGCGATGGAGCCGCGGGTGCCGTTGCCTGCCACTAGGTTGCGCACCATACGCAGGCTGACGGACGCGGGTATACCTGTGCGGGTGATGGTGGCCCCTGTGGTGCCGGCGCTGACCGATCATGAGTTGGAGGCGATTTTGGCGGCAGCAGCACAAGCAGGGGCGGTTGCGGCCTCGTCGATTGTGTTGCGCTTGCCGCGAGAGGTGTCAGGCTTGTTTCAGGACTGGCTGGGAGAGGCGTTTCCGGACCGCGCCGCCCGCGTGATGGCCCGCGTGCGTGAATTGCATGGTGGGCAGGATTACGACCCTGACTTTGGCAAGCGCATGACGGGGCAGGGGAAGTGGGCGGATTTGATGCGCCAGCGGTTCCAGCTTGCGACAAGACGGTTGGGGTTGGACCGCAAACTGCCTGCGCTGCGGTCCGATTTGTTCCAAGTGCCACCGCAAGTGGGTGATCAGATGAGCCTGTTTTAAGTGCGCGGTATTAAGTACGGGGTGCGCGGCGGCCGCGGCGGGGAGAGGCCGCTGGACCTGCGCCGTCGGTGCCGTCAGAGACGGAAGAGAACGCGCCCATGGCCGACGTGATGTCGTCGAGGGACGGGCGCGGGCCAACTTCGCTATTTTCCAAGGCCGCGCGCATGGCTTTGAGGTGTTCGGGCATGGTGCCACAGCAGCCGCCGATGATTGTGGCCCCAGCATTGCGCGCCAGAACCGCGTAGTCGCCCATCAGGGCTGGCGTGCCATCGTAATGGATGTGCCCGTCGTGGTATTTCGGGATGCCTGCATTGCCTTTGGCGATCAGCATGGAGGTTTGATCGACGTCTGACATCGCAAGGATGGTGCGCAACAGGTCAGAGGCACCAACGCCGCAGTTTGCACCGTAGCCAATGGGCTGATGCGCCAGTTTGCCGACCATTTTTGACATGTCTTTCGAGGTCAGGCCCATCATAGTACGCCCTGCGGTGTCAAAGCTCATGGTGCCGCACCAGTCCATGCCTGCGAGCGCAAAGGCTTCGGCGGCGGCGGCGAATTCTTCGGGGGCCGAGATGGTTTCGACCCAGAGAACATCCGCACCGCCCGCTTTGAGGCCTTCGGCTTGCGCGTGGAACATCTCGACCGCGATCTCGTGGGTCAGGGTGCCCATCGGGGACATGATTTCGCCTGTGGGGCCAACCGAGCCTGCGACGATTACAGGGCGGCCTGCGGCGTCTGCTACGTCGCGACCGATGGCGGCACCGATGCGGTTAAGCTCGTGGACCTGATCGACCGCATTGTGCAGCTTGAGGCGCGAGGCATTGCCGCCAAAGG
>Ga0316209_1003336_pt1 | contig 11111 bp, 13 predicted proteins | sample 6monopyrite_MG_FD_204945 | JGI IMG/M metagenome (GOLD analysis project Ga0316209, IMG submission 204945) | Microbial mat bacterial communities from mineral coupon in-situ incubated in ocean water Damariscotta River, Maine, United States -... | ecosystem: Environmental > Aquatic > Marine >...
AATTCATAATTCGTCTCCTGTTAATCGTCAGGCTATAAAACTTACAATTTGCATTATTCATCAGTTTTTTCTTCAACTTTTTTATTCATATAAAAATTATCTTGCATCGCTAATTTTTTTGCTGCCCGTTTATTTTTAAACTCCGACAGTTGCGCATAAGCCATCACTGAAATAATCGGGCATAAACTGGCAAAGGCAATTAAACCAAAGCCATCGATTAAAGGACTTCTTCCAGGTACAGTTTCGGCCAACCCTAAACCTAAAGCAGCAACCAAAGGCACGGTGACAGTTGACGTCGTCACACCACCGGAATCATAAGCCAGAGGAATAATTAATTTAGGAGAAAAAAATGTTTGTATCACCACGATTACATAACCCGTGATAATAAAATAATGCATAGGCACGCCAACAACAATTCGATAACTACCAAGTGCAAGCCCCACAGCCACGCCGACGGCAACCGCTAATCGTAATCCCCAGATACCTATCGCGCCACCTGACACTTCATTAGCTTTCATAGCCACTGCAATCAATGCAGGCTCAGCAATCGTTGTACCCGCACCCACTGCAAATGCAAAAATGTACACCCAGTAATAATCCTGCCACTGAAGCTCACCCACTGAAATGCGGACAGTTTGCAAAAATTCCGGGTTCGTTAACTGCGAAGCCATACTACGACCGACTGGAAACAGCGCTTCCTCCAGACCCAGAAGAAAAAACGTTATACCAATGAGCACATAAAGCATGCCAAATAATACTTTTTTTAAGTTTTTTACCCTTTTTCTTATAACCAGTATCTGAAAACCAAAAATAATAATCGCTATCGGCAAAATATCAAAAAAGGTGGATACAAAAAGCGAAAGCAGATCATTGATTATAAACATCAGATCACCATGCCATACATCAGAACAAAAACAATCGGCAGCAAAGAAGCGAAAGCAATCAAACCAAAGCCATCAACCATCGGGTTGCGCCCACTGATGGAGGAAGCCAGGCCTATCCCTAACGCCGTCACCAAAGGCACTGTTATCGTCGATGTGGTTACACCGCCTGAGTCATAGGCGATACCAATGATTTCATCTGGCGCAAATCCGGTCATAATAATCACCAGAACATAACCAATCATAATCATGTAGTGAATAGGCCAATTCAATAGAATTCGTAACACACCCAGCAATATGGCTACTCCAACCGAAACGGCGACGGTATAGCGCAAGCCATCCGCATAACCATTCATAGACTCTTCATTCTGCGCAATCAGACCACCTTGTGCAGCTATTTCTGAAGCCTCTTCAGCAATAGCTATCAGCGCAGGCTCAGCGACGGTCGTACCAAAACCGAGACAAAAAGCGAATACCAGTAACCAGAAAGCACTGCCTTTTTTAGCAAAGGCATGAGCCATCGATTCACCAATTGGAAATAGCCCCAACTCCAGACCAAAGATAAAAAACGTTAATCCGAGAACAACAAAAACCAGGCCAATTACAATTTGCAATATATTATCGGGAGCCTGTTGCAAAACAAATAATTGAAAAAAAGCGATGACCAATATGATGGGCAACAGATCACGAAGACTACCAAGTAATGCGCTAAAAAATAAATAAAAAGATTGCTTCAATGTTTTAACCGTAGCTTTATTATAATTTTTTTAAAAGCTGTTTATGATAAAGGTCTAATGCCAAAAAACGATTGACTATTATCAAATGCAGCCGCAACAAGTTGTGCTTCTTCAACTTTCATATGTTTTGCGACAGCACTTGCGATGTGAGGTAAATAACAGGGTTCATTACGATTTTTTTTATCCGGTTTCGTTTTAAGATCTCTAGGCAGTAGATATGGCGCATCTGTTTCTAACATAATTCTGTCCAATGGTATCTGTTTTACCGCTTGCTGCAATAACTGCCCTCGCCTCTCATCGCAGATCCAACCGGTCACGCCAATATACATATCCAGCAAATTGTAATCATTCACTTCTTCTACGGTACCCGTGAAACAGTGTGCGACCACCTGTGATAAATCGTTTCGACAATTTTTTACGATGGCGATCAGATCTTCATGTGCATCGCGCTGATGCAAAAATAACGGTTTTTTTAGATCAATAGCAATTTCAATCTGTGCTTCAAAAGCTCGAATCTGCTCCTTTCGGCTTGAATAATTTCGATTGAAATCCAGCCCACATTCACCGACAGCGACAACCTGTTTATGACCTAGCATTTCTCGTAATTCACTGCCCGTATCATTTGAATAATCACTGGCATGATGCGGATGCAGACCAACAGTCGAAAAACACACGGATTCATATTGTTGAGATAAATTAATCGCTTGCTCACTGTGCGCTATATCCGTACCGGTAATAATCAATTGCTCAACACCGACCTGTTGGGCCCGCTCTATTACCTGTGAAACATCCGTTTTAAACGAACTACCGGTTAAATTCACACCGATATCAATAAATTTATTCATAGTCGGTTATCATAGCAGTCTGTAAATAGAAATCTATAGTGGTTGGATGGCAATCAATAAATCAGAACAAAACATAACATCGATTGCTGTTGTTTGTTTTTCTAATATGCGACAACAGCAGGCAACAACGTTTTGTCAACTAAACGATTTTCCTCTGCTTAATAAAAAAAACAGTCAATATGATTTGCAACTAGTATTTCATGATGATCTTATTGAATTATTTGACACCCAGCTAAACACGTCAATATCAATCGATTTCTTGAAAGGCGCATTGGCGCATCGCCAGCAGTTTGGTGGCGGACGTGGTCAGGCAATTGCTAAAGCCATCGGTCTAAAATCAGGCATCACACCGACGGTACTGGACACCACAGCTGGCCTGGCTGGTGATGCATTTGTCCTTGCTACCCTCGGCTGTCCAATCACATTGATAGAACGCTCACCCGTACTCTTTTGCCTGTTAGAAAACGCAGTGGAACGTGCAACATTAAATGAAGTATTCGATCAAATAACTCAACAAGGTTTTAATATCATCAACCAGGACGCAAGTGATTATATAAATGAGCAAATATCAAAACAACAGACTCCGCCCGATGTAATCTACATCGACCCCATGTATCCAGAACGTAAAAAATCGGCATTAGTGAAAAAAGACATGCAAATATTACAACGACTACATGTACAGGATGATAATACCGGCAATCTATTAGACAATGCTTTAATGTTTGCAAAGAAGCGAGTCGTTGTAAAACGCCCTGTTCACGCAGAAACGCTCAATGGAAAAAAACCAAATACCTGTATCAAAAGTAAAAAAACGCGGTATGATATTTACACTATCGAGAAAATGCTAAAAAAGTAATAACGGTTGAAAATGACAGAGCAAGAAAAAGACAGGCAGCCAGATAAATGCCAGGACAATCAAAAACCTGAGCGTCGCAGTACGTGGTTAGATAAACACCAAAGCAGCCAGCAAGGTGATGTCATTTATGTACTCAGAACCACGCAACAACATCACGTTATGTTAGGCATGATGGCTGATCAAAAGGCCAATATTATTCTTGGTGCATTCCTTATCTTTATAACAGTCACTCAGAGCGTACTAGAAAAATACAATATGTATAACGCACCCATCTGGACCTTATCTGCATTTTTCACTCTATCTGCCATTTTTGCATTACTGGTTATTGCTCCACGATTTCGTAGCATTAACCCAAAATCTGCTCGCCCATCAAACCTGCTATTTTTCGGCAGCTTTTCAAAACTCGGTCAGGATGAATATATTCAGACAATGAAAGACAACCTGCAAAATAATGAGCAGGCTCGTGCATTAATTTTGAAAGACATTTATCAAATAGGTATGGTACTGGACAAAAAGTACAGCAACCTCCGGCTTAGTTATATCTCACTTGGCCTCGGCATTATCACTTCAACTATCGTCTTTGCTGTATTACATTTAAAAATTAATTAAGAACAATGATTGAACAGATGGATAATACGCTCTATCAAGCAAAGTAAAATAGTCGAAATTGTGTAGTAAGTTTTAGTAAAAGCGCGAACCACAGAGACACAGAGTTCACTGAGGAAAAATTATTATTGGCGAATACGATCTATGTAGGTGCAAATAAACTCACAACTGCATTGTTTTTCTCTGTGACCTCTGCGCCTCTGTGGTGAAATATAATAATTATACAAATAACTACTAGTGATCATAAACAGAAATCAGTCTCTGAAATTATTAAATTGTAACGGCAGATCAATATCAGCACCTTTCAGGTATGCCATAACTGCCTGCAACTCATCACGCTTCTTACCCGTTACACGCACTTGCTCTCCCTGAATAGAAGCCTGCACTTTGAATTTTTTCTCTTTAATCATTTTAGTGATTTTTTTCGCATCTTCTTTATCAATACCGTGTTTTACTATAATTGTCTGGTAGGCGCGTAAGCCTCGCTCTTCCACCTTACCGCGATCCAGACAACGGTTATCTATGCCGCGTTTAGATAGTTTATTCACCATAATGTCACGCATTTGTTTTAGCTGGAAATCACTGGACGCTTCAAAGTTCATTTCAAATTCTTTTAAAACAACTTTTGCATCGCTGCCTTTAAAATCGAATCGATTAGAAACTTCTCGATTCATCTGATCAACCGCATTGGTTAATTCGTGACCGTCGACTTCAGCAACAATATCAAAAGATGGCATGCAATTTCTCCGTTATCTGTGAAAGGAATCTCTGATCAATTATATATTATCTCTGCGAGACCTGAAGCGTACAGATACAAGGCGCGCTTTGCAGCAAATGGCCTTAGTCCTTTGCAAGAAGTGCAACGCAGTAGATGTGCGCTTCAGGCCTCGCCCTGCGGGGCTTACAGGTGGGATCGCACTCAGCGTTACAAACTTTCGCCATGCCCGCTTTAATTATATAACTGGCATGCTCTCAAGCTTGTGCCTTGATTGCGATCCCACCTGTAAGCCAGAGATAATATATAATTGATCAGGGGTTCCTAGAATAATTCGACTGATTATATTACGACTATGAAATTAATTAAATAAGGATACAAGAATGACTCACTTAATCATTGCCTTTGGGGCAATCAACGCATTTCTTGCTGTCGGCGCAGGCGCTTTTGGTGCACATGGATTAAAAAACATACTTACACCTGAATATCTCGCCGTTTTCAAAACTGCTGCTGATTATCAGCTTATTCATGGAGTGGGTTTGATACTCATCGGTATTTTGAGTAAAGACTTTGCCAGTCAGTATATCAACGCATCAGCTGTTTTTATGTCAATCGGTATAATCTTATTTTGTGGCAGCCTGTATGTACTAACTTTAAGCGGTACTAAATGGTTAGGCATAATCACACCTATCGGTGGTTTGTGTTTTTTAATTGCATGGTTAACGCTGGCACTTAATTTCATAATCAACAAAGCTTAAGACGGCTCTGACTTATCAAAAAAACTATCGCGGACGCTTTTTGCCTTGTACAGCTGCGCATATTCCACGAATAATACTCACTTCTCTCTGCGTGGTTTCCGCGCGACTGAACAAACCCTTTAATCGTCGCATCATGACATCCGGATTTTTGGTACCAAAAAAACCGAGTTGATCCAGCGTTTCGCGTATATGGCTGTACATACCATCCAACTGCGTAGTATTCGCCCTGGAATCGTAACGATGTTTACTGCCTTTAGGCATTTTAGCCCTCACCGATACTAAAGCCTGACGAAACTCATAACAGACCACCTGTACGGCAGCCGCTATATTTAATGAACTGAATTCTGGATTAGTCGGAATATGTAATAAAACATTACATCGTTCCATCTGCTCATTGGTCAGACCATTTGTTTCATTACCAAAAACAATGGCAATTTCACCCTGTTCTAAATTCTCCAGTCCTTTTTGCACACAATCTCTGGGTTCCAAAATCGGCCATTGAATAGTTCTGAGTCGAGCGCTGGTTCCCGCTACCCAGACACAGCCTGATATGGCCTGATCAAGATCTTTCACGACAACGGCATCATCCAGAATATCGACAGCACCGACAGAACGACTAATCGCCTCTAACGACGGATAATCTTTTGGCTCAACCAGATACAACTTAGCCAGCCCCATGTTTTTCATGGCGCGCGCTGCTGCACCGATATTGCCAGGATGTGATGTATTCACCATCACAATACGAATATTTTTAAGTAGGGGTAGATTTGCCTGATGTGTCATGGCGCGTATTCTGCTATGCTACGCGCCAAATTAACACAGTTAATTGCTCTTTTTTAACTAACGCTCATTATTCATGCCTTTCATGTTTGAGAATACTCTGTTTAGAGTGTGTCACTCGTGGTGAAGGGCTAGGCGCAAAAATGCCGCTAGAGTAATCTCTAGCAAAATTTTGCAACGACGCCATTCGCCATGAGTGGCGCGCTAAAAATAGGGTATTTTCGAACATGAAAGGTATTTTATGCAACCAATGGTAAACATTGCAGTACGTGCTGCCCGTGCTGCCGGCGATATCATCGTCCGCAATATGGATCGACTGGATCGTCTCAAAGTCGTCACTAAACAAAATAATGACTTCGTCAGTAATGTAGACCACATGGCGGAAGAAATTATTATCGCCACGATTAAAGAAGCCTACCCCGATCATGGCATACTCGCTGAAGAGAGCGGTATACAAGCTGAAGGATCAGAGTTCCAGTGGATTATTGACCCACTAGACGGCACCACAAACTACCTTCACGGCTTTCCACAATTTGCTGTATCCATTGCGCTAAAATACAAAGGGCGCCTCGAAGTTGGTGTTATTTACGACCCAATATCACAAGAACTGTTTACCGCCTCACGTGGTAACGGCGCTATGTTGAATGATAAAAAAATTCGTGTCACCGGACACAAAGGCCTGACTAACGCCCTGATCGGCACTGGCTTCCCCTATTACGACCAAAGTTATCTCGACACCTACCTGGCGACCATGAAAGAGATTATGCAAAAAACCGCCGGCCTTCGTCGCCCAGGTTCGGCTGCACTCGACCTGGCCTGGTTAGCAGCAGGTCGTATTGATGGTTTCTGGGAGTTTAATTTAAAAGCCTGGGATATTGCAGCTGGCGCATTAATCGTTCGTGAAGCAGGTGGTATTGTCAGTGACTTCGAGAATAGAGACGGGTATCTGGAAAGCGGCGATATTATTGCAGCAGCACCGAAGGTTTTCCCGGAAATGATAAAAATCATTCAGGAAAAAGTAAACGCCAGTAATTATCTAAAATAATCTAGTCCTGGCGAACGGTCAAAGCATATTTAAAAAAATTTACCACAGAGACACAGAGGGCACAGAGAAAAGACAATGTATGTTGGTGCGCACGAACATAGGACTACCACTAGTTGTTTTCTCTGTGCCCTCTGTGTCTCTGTGGTAAACAGCTTTTTGACTTTATCTACCGACGTCCGAAGAGGCCCACAAGCAGTCACTCACTACTTATTAGCCCATTCAGACTTTGTATAAGCCTTAATCGTCAAAGCATGAATTGCACCACTTTGAATATGCTCATTAACCAGCGCGTAAACCATCTTTTGCTCGGCCACCATGGTCTTTCCCTCAAACTCATCTGACACCACGATTGCGGTATACTTACTGCCATCGGCTGTTACCGTAGCGTCACAATCCAGACCTGCTTCTATAATGCTTTTAACTTCACTTGTTTCCACGGCTACCTCATGGTCATATATAATAATATTGGAAAATATGAGCGTATGGTACAACGTTATACAATTTTTGACACCCCAATTTCAGTACCAGATTAAAGCATCGAAGTGCAGCTATGTTTGATCAGATTATACTATTGTGCCGCCCCGGTTTTGAAAAAGAATGCGCCGGTGAAATAATGGAGCTGGCAAACCACCATCTCTTCCCGGCCTATATACAGACAAAAGACCAGTCCGCTTTTGTTTCACTGGTCAGCAGCAGTGAACAACAAACCAGTGAATTAATAACAAAGATAGCATTTCAACAACTGATCTTTGCTCGACAATGGTTTGCCACGAATAAAGAACGCCTGTCATTACCTGAAACTAACCGACTACCAGATATCCTGGAGACGATCAAAAAATTTGACTCACACTTTTATGATATTGAACTGGATTACCCCGACACCAATGAAGGCAAATCACTCAGCAAATTTTGCAAACAGTTCAAACCTCACCTGGTCAACTCATTAAAAAAACAAAAATTGTTATCGTCACATGCCGGCTGGCGCCTGCATCTATTTTTCACCGATTCACAACACGTGAATATCGGCATCGCACCTGTTGAAAACAGTGCAACAGATTCTATGGGTATACCACGCCTCAAAATGCCACGCTCAGCACCGAGTCGTTCAACATTAAAACTGGAAGAAGCGATTCACTGGTTTTTATCAACAAAACAACAGGCGCATCTAATTAAAAATGGCATGACTGCAGTAGACCTGGGTGCTGCGCCCGGTGGCTGGACATGGCAATTTGTGCAACGTAACTGCCTGGTGACCGCTATTGATAACGGTCCAATGCAATCTGAATTGATGCAAACTGGCATGGTCGAACACCTACAGACGGATGCTTTTACTTACGCACCTAAAAAGAAAGTAGACTGGTTAGTTTGCGATATGGCTGAAAGACCCTTGCATGTTAGTCGATTGATTGCTCGCTGGTTTACCAGTAAACAATGTAACAATGCAATATTCAATTTAAAATTGCCCATGAAAAAACGCCACGCCAGTACACAAGAATGTATAACTTTGTTGCAGCAACAACTAACGGAAGCCGGGTTAGAATTTAACATTATGGCAAAACAGCTTTACCATGACCGTGAAGAGATAACGGTTTGCATACTCACTAACTAATACAAACAAGTCAGCAATACTATTAAAATATAAAAAGGGTAAAACATGGCTAATTCAATATACTGGTACGACTACGAAACGTTCGGCATTGACCCACGTTATGATCGCCTGTCACAGTTTGCTGGCATTCGTACAGATGAAAACTTAAACATCATTAGCGATCCACTGACACTCTATTGTAAACCTGCCGATGATTGCATTCCCGATCCTCGCGCCTGCATGGTCACCGGCATTACGCCACAGAAAGCACTCGCCGATGGCGTCAATGAAGTTGAATTTATCAGCACCATTCATCGTGAGTTCTCAACACCTGGAACGTGTGTCGCGGGATTCAATAATATCCGCTTTGATGATGAGTTTACCCGCAATGCTCTCTACCGTAATTTTTTCAATGCTTACGCACATGAATGGCAAAATGGCAATTCTCGTTGGGATATTATCGACACTGTTCGGTTAACACGAGCATTACGGCCAGAAGGTATCAACTGGCCCAAACAGGATGGTAAACCCAGTATCCGCCTGGAACTGTTAACTAAAGCCAACGAAATAAAACATGAAGCGGCCCATGATGCGATGTCGGATGTTTACGCCACTATTGCTGTTGCCAAGCTCATCAAAGATAAACAGCCGCGTCTGTATGACTATATATATAGTATGCGCAAGAAGACGGAAGTCAGTAAACAAATAAACCTGCGCACGCGTGATGCTTTATTACACGTATCATCACGTTACTCGGCCGAACGCGGTGCCATCGCTATGGTGATGCCAATCTGTCAGCACCCGGTGAATAAAAACGGCATCATCATGTATGACCTGAATATTCATCCTGAAGAATTTTTTGCTGCTGATGCCGAAGAAATGGCTGCCAGGTTATACACCCCTGCTGCTGAACTACCGGAAGGGGTAAGTCGCATCCCGCTCAAGCAGATCCACATTAACAAGTGCCCGATTGTTGTCCCACTCAAAACCATGGACGCAAACTCCGCTGAAAGACTGAACATCAATACTGAAACATGCCAATCACATCGGGAACTAATATTGCAACATATCGATGAGTTTGCTGCTAAAACATCAAGCATATTTCAAAACAGTGATTTCCCCGAAGTTAGCGATCCCGATGGCCAGCTCTACTCAGGTGGTTTCTTTAGCCGTGATGACAATCAGCGCATCGACACTATTCGCAACACACACGAAAAAGATTTGAGCGAACTGCACTTCAACTTTGATGACGCGCGTCTGGAAGAAATGCTGTTTCGATACCGTGCTCGCAATTACCCGAGCACACTAAATAACGACGAACAAAAGATATGGAATGAATATAGACAGGACAAATTCACTAACCCTGCTACTTCGAATAGAACAATTAACCAGTTTATGGCCGAAATTGAAGCCATTCGAACCGCTTCGGACACGGTTGGAAACCAATTAGCTCTGCTTGATGACCTGTGCAGTTATGTTAACTCTATAGAAGTTTAAACTCAGTATAATTATTTATCTCATAAAAACAGTGTGTTACAAATACCCATCCGTTCAAAAGTTAATTAACACTTGACTATATTAGCTTATTATAATATACTTCATTTGCTGGTCGTAAAGACCAAGGCGCATGAAACTAATTTTTTAATATTGCTGTATAAACTTATTGAGGGTTTAAAATGAAAACTTTACAAACACTAGCTGCTGCAACTATCTTAGCAACTTCAACTGCTGTTTCTGCTGATTGGGATATGCCTTTCTTCGGTGACAATAACAACTCTAACTACAACGGTAACAATAACTGGAACAACAACGGTAACGGTAACGGTAACGGTGCTGCTGACGGTTCTGGCGATTTCGACGGTTCTTTCTCTTTCGGTATGAAAGCATCGGGTAAAGGCGCTGGTAAAGGTAACGGAAACGGCAACTACGACGGTTCTAACTACTACAACGGCTCTAACGGTTACAATGGTTCTAACGGTTCTTACAATGGTAACAACGGTACATTCAACGGTAACAACAACTGGAACAACAGTGGTAACGGTGCAACTGACGGATCTGCTGACGGTGAGTTCGACGGTTCTTTCTCTTTCGGCATGAAAGCATCGGGTAAAGGTAAAGGACGCGGTAACGGAAACGGTAACTACAACGGTTCTAACAACTACAATGGTTACAACGGCTACAATGGTTCTAACGGTTACTACAACGGTTATGCGCCTGCCCCACAAGCGGCTCCTGCAGTAGCTGCTCCTGCTACAGCTACTGAAGCTGAAGTTAAAACTGAAGCTAAATAAGCTTAAGTT
>Ga0316209_1003337_pt1 | contig 11108 bp, 9 predicted proteins | sample 6monopyrite_MG_FD_204945 | JGI IMG/M metagenome (GOLD analysis project Ga0316209, IMG submission 204945) | Microbial mat bacterial communities from mineral coupon in-situ incubated in ocean water Damariscotta River, Maine, United States -... | ecosystem: Environmental > Aquatic > Marine > Coastal...
ACTATCCTGCCCCTATCTTCTTCTTTGTTAACAAACAAAATAAACACTTACAACAAAGGCTCACCTTTGGCTTAAATGAATTGCTTAATTCTGGTGTATTTGAACAATTTTTCCTCAATCATAAAATCACATCAGGCATTTTAACCAAAGCCAATGTTGATAAGCGCACCATATTTACCTTACATAACCCATTATTATCCGAGCAAACTAAAGTACTACTTAAAGACAAGCGCCTGTGGATAAAGCTTAAATAACTCTACTGTTTATCATCAAAATCAACGCTAGATAAAGACTTTCATATACACAAAAAACGGCGCTAATGCGCCGTTTTCACTTAGTTCCACCCAAGCAATCTATTTATATAGCTTTAACCAACATGATATTTCCGGTTATTGCTATAATGGTGCATTGGCTTGAATCACTAATCACATCTACATTGGCATCATCAACAAGGCGAGCTTGCCAATCAATACCTGAATAACGAATACTACCACTGGTTTTAGATATATCACTACTTGCGGCAACTTCTAAACCGATCATATCACTAGAATTGTCGGTTTTCTCTTTTGCATTTTGCAATGACTTTAACGGTTTCCACAAAATCACCGCAATAAGCGCTGATAATAAGCCTACTGTTAATATTTCACTTTGCCAGCCACCGACAACACCTAAGCTAACTAAAATTCCAGTCACTAAACTCGCTAGAGCAAAAAATAATAATGGCCCACTTAAGCCCATGACACTGAGCTCAATAACAAAACTAACGCCGGCAATTAAGTACCATAAGTGAGCAGGATTTTCTAAAAAATATTGCATATAACCTCTTCAATCAAATGAACTGATATAAAGTCTACGATTCAGATAACTTCAAACTGCTCGAAACGGCAATGGCTTGTGCTACCGTATTAGCGATGTTATCTCCAGTTTTACCATCCGTCAGCACTACCGTACTATCATTAGCAATGGCTCGATGAGCGGTAATAGCATCTTGTGCCAAGGTTAAGGTAACGGCTGCTTGACCTTGTTGGGTGTTTGCTACTTGACCAACCACATCTAAAGCATTGGCATCGGCTGTCGCCACTAAACGAATAGCCTCAGCTTTACCTTTAGCCTCTAAAACTTGTGACTCTTTACTCGCTTCAGCCGCTAATACTTGCTCAGCTTTGGCCGCTTCAGCATCTAACACTCGAGCACGTTTTTGACCTTCTGCTTCAGTAATCGCCGCTGTTTTTACCCCTTCAGCGGTTAATATTACCGAGCGTTTTTCTCGCTCTGCGGTCATTTGTTTTTCCATATCTTCACGAATCGTTTGCGGCGGGGTAATATCTTTAATTTCATAACGTGTCACCATCACTCCCCAAGGCGCAGTAGCTTCGGTCATGGCACCTAAAATCTGTGCGTTAATGGCATCACGGTTTTGAAAACACTCATCCAACTCCATAGAGCCAATAGCATTACGCATTGTTGTCATCGCCAGTTGAGTTACTGACAATTTATAATCAGTTATATTGTTAGTCGCGGCGGCTGCATCTGTTACTTTCATAAACAAAATACCATCAATTTCTAAGGTAATATTGTCTCGAGTAATGGCTGGTTGCGACATTATCTCTAATGACTGCTCTTTTAAGTTTCGATCTGCGGCAACAGACTGTACATAAGGAATAATGAAATTCAGTCCAGCTGACAGGGTTTTACTATATTTACCTAAGGTATAAACAACGTAACCACGGTTTTGTGGAACAAAATAAATACCTTTTTTTAAGGTATATAAAATAACTATCGTTAGCCACAATACCGGGCTAGTAATAAAATTTTCAATCAAGGGGTTCATCAAGTACTCTTCCTTTTTATACTAAATTGATTAAGTTCAACTGAGGATCAGTTCCTGAGCACACGTTAATAGACTGTTAAGCGTAAAGCAAGTGATTAAAAAGAGAGGTTAGATTATGAGCGCAGGTCTTAGAGATAATCATCATTGACACTAGCTTAATAGTTGTCTCAACAAATGCCACTTAAAGTAATACCATATATGGACCCTCTCCGATTGCAAGACAATTAAAATTTATTAAAACTACTCTGCTATATAAGTACAGCAATAATCAATTAAGGTTTTCGCTTTAATTTCAAACTCACTGTTAGCCGGCACATAAAAAGATTCGCCGCCTTCTATATTTTGCCATTGGGTTGACTCTGGTAATAAAATTTCACACTCACCCGCGGTGATTTCCATTAACTCTTGTTCAACGGTGGCAAACTTATAATCACCGGGCATCATAATGCCTAAGGTTTTAAAGCTGCCATCTGAAAAAGTAATTTTACGACTTGTGACTTTGCCATCAAAATAAACATTTGCGGCTTTGGTTATGGTTACATTGGTAAATTCAGACATTATTATTTCTCATAAAAAAAGGTACTTAGCTAAACAGCAAGTACCTTTGTTTGCCAGGGAGCAAAACAAAATTATTGACTAGCAATCTTTTTCATATCAGTCATATAACCGCGAAGCTCTTTACCAATAACTTCAACGCCATGACTGCGGATAGCTTCATTCACTTCAATTAAGCGAGCATTATCAACATTGTTTGAACTCTCTTTTAAACCTTCACCTAATTGCTCTAATGATAAGTTTGCTGCATAGTCTGCAAGTAATGGCACGGCCGCGTGAGTGAATAAGTAGTTACCATACTCAGCGGTGTCAGAAATTACGACATTCATTTCGTATAATTTATTACGAGCAATACAGTTAGCAATTAGTGGCGTTTCGTGAAGTGATTCATAATAAGCCGACTCTTCAATAATACCCGCAGCCACCATAGCTTCAAACGCAAGCTCAACACCCGCTTTGATCATGGCAACAACAAAAATACCTTTATCGTAGTATTCTTGTTCAGTGATTTCAGTGTCACAATCTGGTGCCAATTCAAACGAAGTTTCTGCTGTTTCTGCGCGCCAAGTTAATAAGTTAATATCATCATTTGCCCAATCAGCCATCATAGTTTCAGAAAAACGACCTTCAATAATATCATCCATATGTTTTTCAAATAATGGACGTAAAATCACTTTTAATTCTTCAGACATATCAAACGCTTTAATTTTTGCCGGGTTTGATAGGCGATCCATCATATTAGTGATGCCGCCATGCTTAAGACCTTCAGTAGTCGTTTCTAAGCCGTATTGTAATAATTTACGTGCGTAGCCAGCGTCCATTCCTTGAGCGATTAATTGCTTGTGACCTAAAACCGCAGCCGTTTGCAACATACCACAAAGAATAGTTTGCTCACCCATTAAATCAGACTTAACTTCAGCAATAAAAGACGATTCAAGTACGCCGGCTCTGTCACCACCTGTTGCACTAGCATAAGCTTTAGCAATGGCTAAACCGTTACCTTGTGGATCATTTTCAGGGTGAACTGCAATCAGGGTTGGTACACCAAAACCACGTTTGTATTCTTCGCGAACTTCTGTACCTGGGCACTTAGGCGCAACCATAACAACCGTGATATCAGGGCGAATTTGCATGCCTTCTTCAACAATATTGAAACCATGTGAATAAGAAAGCGTAGCGCCTTGCTTCATCAATGGCATTACTGCATTTACGGCAGAGGTATGTTGTTTATCTGGCGTTAAGTTTAATACTAAATCTGCTTGAGGAATTAAGTCAGCATAGTTTCCTACTTTAAAACCGTTTTCAGTTGCCCACTGGTAAGACTGACGTTTCTCAGCGATCGCTGCATCGCGTAAAGCATAAGAAATATTTAAACCAGAATCACGCATGTTCAAACCTTGGTTCAAACCTTGAGCGCCACAGCCAACAATAACTATGTTCCAGTCTTTAATGAAGTTACAGCCATCGCTGAATTCTTCACGTTTCATAAAACGACATTTGCCTAACTGGCCTAATTTTTCGCGTAAGCTTAAGGTATTGAAATAATTGCTCATGGTTTTTCCTGTAATTCTTTAATTAGTTTGATCAGCTTTTCTGATCTTAAAAGCATCATACTCTAGCCAACACGTTGCAAAAAGTGATATATTTGCACAGCAGTATTGCGTTTTTCGCAATGCATATTGAGTAAACGGAAAAATCATGGATCAAAAATCATTAAACATGTTTGTGCATCTAAGCCAAACCCTGCATTTTGGTAAAACTGCTCAAGCTTTCCATATGAGTCCGTCGACCTTAAGCCGTGCAATACAACGTGTTGAGCAAAATGTCGGCAGTGAATTGTTATTGCGAGATAATCGCAGCGTGGTGTTGACCGAAGCAGGAAAAAAGTTTCAACAATACGCCCAGCAGCAAGTTGACCAATGGCAAATTTTCAAGCAATCTTTAGATGAAACTCAACAAGTTTTAACAGGAAAACTCAGCGTTTATTGTTCAGTAACCGCTGCTTATAGTCACTTACCACCACTGCTAGAGCGTTTTCGCCAGCAGCATCCACTGGTAGAAATCATGCTTACCACAGGTGATGCCAGCGACGCGCTAGAGCAAGTTCAAAATAAATCCGTCGACTTTGCCATTGCCGCTAACCCTGAGCAACTGCCACGCAGTGTATTTTTTCAACATCTTGCCACCATACCTTTAGCGGTAATTGCGCCAACCATGGCGTGCCAAGTGCAACAACAGTTACAAGCTGAGGTTCTCAATTGGGGAGATATTCCAATAATTTTGCCAGAGCACGGTCCTGCTCGAAAACGATTTGAGCTGTGGTATCGTAAAAAACAACAAGGCAAAGCTAACATTTACGCCACCGTTTCTGGTCATGAAGCCTTAGTAAGTATGGTCGCTTTAGGCTGTGGCGTTGGCATAGTGCCGCAAGTGGTTGTTGAAAACAGCCCCGTGCGCGACAAGGTGCAGTATTTGAATGATGTTGGCGAAATAGCGCCTTTCGACCTTGGTGTCTGTTGCTTAAATCAAAGTAAAGCGCAGCCGCTAATTAAGGCTTTTTTCGATGCGATTGCTTAGATGTTTTTACCCGAAGAAACATCTAGAAATACTCGTACCTCGATTGCTGCGAGCAAGCAAGATAGCGAGAACTGGAGAATGTGCGTCCTGCATTCTCTAATAAACTGCTTCCATGCAGCGTAAGTTCCCGCCTACGAGATTTACACCGCTACTGACTGAGTTAAGTGCCTAAGCAATCTATCCATCGCGCGATACGACAATGCTTCGATTAAATGTTTATGCTCAATTTCAACCGTTGCTTCCATATCCGCCAATGTGCGCGCTATTTTCAAAATTTTATGGTGAGCCCTAGTCGACAAACCGAGTTTTTCCACGGCAAGCTCTAAAAATTCATTATCATCGTTGGATAAATGACAAAAGCTTTTTAATTCGCTGGTGCCAAGATGAGCATTGGCTTTACCTTGCCGCTCAATTTGTCGAATGCGACAGGCTTGTACTCGTTGCTGCACTTGCTCACTGGTTTCGTTTTGATCCGTATCAGCCGCCCATGTGCCCCGAGGTAAACGCGCCACTTCAATTTGAATATCAATTCGATCGAGAAAAGGTCCTGACAAGCGATTCAAATAGCGCAGCACTTGCTCTGGGGTACTGCGATTATCATTATAAAATCCGGTAGGGCTTGGGTTCATTGCGGCAATCAATTGGAAACGCGCCGGAAAGCTTTGCTTGTGCATAGCGCGCGAAATAGTGACTTCGCCCGACTCCATTGGTTCACGAAGTACGTCTAATACTTTTCGTTCAAATTCAGGTAATTCGTCTAGAAACAAAACACCATTATGCGCTAATGATATTTCACCTGGTTGAGGCTGACTGCCACCACCCACCAGTGCTGCGGAAGACGCAGTGTGATGCGGCGCTCGAAAGGGTCGCGTTAACCATGACTTGCCATTGATTTTCTGATTACTAATAGATTGAATAGCGGCTACTTCTAACGCTTCTGCTTCGGTCATTCTCGGTAAAATACCTGCTAGCCGACTCGCTAGCATGGTTTTCCCAGTACCGGGGGGACCGATAAAAAGGAGATTATGATTGCCACTGGCGGCAATCTCTAAAGCACGCTTAGCAAGTGGCTGACCAATAACATCGCTAATATCTAATTCATTGATATCACTAAATTGTGCTGAAGCTTGCTCGATGACCAAAGGCAGTGGCGTTTGTCTGGCAAAGTGAGGGTACAGTTGACTTAAATGTTCAATAGCATGAATTTTTGCTTGTTTAACCCAGCTCGCTTGCTCGCTATTTTGTAATGGCAGTACTAAAGTTCTTTGGCTTTCGCTACATGACATTGCCATAGGGATTTCACCAATTATGGCTCTGAGCTCTCCCGATAATGCTAACTCGCCAGCAAATTCATATTGGCTTAAATCAACCTGAGGAATTTGCTCTGAAGCTGCTAAAATTCCGACGGCAATGGGTAAATCAAAACGTCCACCTTCTTTGGGTAAATCAGCAGGTGCCAAGTTGATGGTTATTCTTTTTGCCGGAAATTCATAGCCACAATTGATGATAGCACTGCGTACCCTATCTTTTGACTCTTTCACTGACGCTTCGGGCAAGCCAACTATATGAAAAGCTGGTAATCCATTGGCTAGATGTACTTCAACGCTAACAAGGGGGGATTCCAAACCAACACGGGCGCGGCTAAAAACACAAGCAAGTGACATAATAATTCCATTTATTTGATTCCATTATTTTTAGTGTAGGAAAGTATTGGAGTTTTTTCGACTTTCATTAAAAATGATACTAGGAAAAACCAGTTGGTTATAACTTTTACTTATTTACAATCAAGAAAAAACTCTAAATAAAAAGCTTGCTCAAAACATTAGAGCTATGGTACTAATTTAATAAGAGATGAGCACTGCACAAAAAATAAAACGATAAACTGTCAGTCTTTAGTCAATTAAATTTTAGTAAAAGAGAAAACAAATATGCAAAACTTTAGCTTAATTACCAAGGTAATTATTATTAACGTCCTCGTCGTGGTGATTAAGTCATTGCGTGGGTTTTCGTTGAGCTAAAGAAAAAGCAAAACAAAAATACAAACCCTCGCTTCGAAAGAACCGAGGGTTTTGTTTTTTCTGGCAAGAATTTAAACCATATTTTTAAAACATAAACAACACAACAACTTTGGAATTATCATGACTAACAGCAAGCCCTTAACCGGCGGCGGATTATTATTTAAAGTACTTAAACAACACGGTGTAAATCATATTTTTGGCTATCCCGGTGGTGCTATCATGCCCATTTATGATGCGCTTGTTGATAGCAATGTTCAGCATTTCCTTTGTCGTCATGAGCAAGGTGCCGCATTTTCTGCGGTTGGTTATGCACGTGCTGCGGGAAAAGTTGGTGTATGCATGGCAACATCAGGCCCTGGTGCTACCAACCTAATTACCGGTCTTGCCGATGCCCTTGCTGACTCTATTCCGCTAGTGGCTATCACAGGTCAAGTACCAACAGCAGCCATGGGCAGTGATGCTTTTCAAGAAACCGATATTTTTGGTTTGTCACTTGCTTGTACTAAGCATTCTTTTCAAGTGAGCCATGTTGATGAGCTAGAAGATGTATTACACCAAGCCTTTGAAATTGCTTTAGAAGGTCGCCAAGGCCCAGTACTGGTTGATATACCAAAAGATGTGCAAATAGCCAACATTGAACAAACGTTTAAGACGGCTCCACCGCTTAGAAATAAAGTAAAATTACCCCTTGCTGATATTTCAAAAGCGCTGGAGCTATTAACCCATGCCAAACAGCCAATTTTATATGTTGGTGGTGGCGTTGGTATGGCAAATGCGATTGAAGAAGTACGCTCTTTTGCCGCTAAAACAGGTCTACCATCAGTTTCTACATTAAAGGGGTTAGGGGCTATTGAGGCAAGTGATGAAAACTATTTAGGTATGCTAGGAATGCATGGCACTAAAGCAGCAAATTTGGCAGTACATGACTGTGATTTATTGATTGCTGTAGGTGCTCGTTTTGATGACCGAGTTACTGGTAAATTAGATCAATTTGCCCCTGATGCCAAAGTCATTCATTTTGATATTGATACCGCTGAAATAAACAAGCGCAGAACAGCTGACGCTCCTATTTTAGGCGACTTAAAAGAAAATTTACCTTTACTTACATTGCCGCTAAACATTGCCCCTTGGCAAGCCAAAACACAGCAAATGAAAGCGGATTGGGCTTGGCGTTATGATCATCCTGGGGAGCGAATTTTTGCACCGGCAGTATTGAAAGAAGTTAGCGACTTAATGCCTGAAAATACTTGTGTTACCACCGATGTTGGTCAACACCAAATGTGGGCTGCACAGCACATGAACTTTGATGATCCAAGTAACTTTTTAACCAGTGGCAGCATGGGCACTATGGGCTTTGGTTTGCCTGCCGCTATTGGTGCACAAATTAGTCGCCCCCATGACACCGTAATCGCTGTTTCAGGTGATGGCTCAATTATGATGAACGTGCAGGAATTAGCGACGATCAAACGCTATCAAATTCCAGTAAAAATTGTCCTTATCGATAACGCAAAATTAGGTATGGTTCGTCAGTGGCAAGATTTATTCTTCGAGGGTCGCTTAAGTGAAACGGATTTATCAGACAATCCAGATTTTATCATGTTAGCCACGGCTTTCGACATTAAAGCTAAGCAGATCACCAACAAGAGCGAAGTTACTGCCGCCATCAACGAAATGTTAGATCACGATGGTCCATACTTACTACAAGTTAAAATTGATGCTGCCGACAATGTTTGGCCTTTAGTACCACCTAACAGTGCCAATAACGAAATGATGGAGAGCGCATAAGATGAATACCTCTACTTTAAACAATTACACCTTAATTATTATGACCGATGATAAGCAGGTAGTACTTGAGCGAATTTTACAAGTAACTCGCTATCGTGGTTATTTAATTAATGGTATGACAGCAAAAGTAAATACCGGTACTAATGTCGCAACTATTGAATTATTTGTTAGTAGCACACGCCCTATTTCACTTTTAACCGATCAAATTAATAAACTGGTCGACATCAAGAGTGTCAAGGTGGACAATAACGCGTCACAGCACACTACTGTAAAAGAATGTAGTGCTTAATATAGATTAATTATGTAGGTGAGCATTTATGCTTACATTTAAATAGCAAGGTATCAGCGGTTGTAAAGCTTGCGCATCACCTACAAATACACAAAACAAATTTAGGAAAAGAAAATGGCAAAAGTAAATGCAGATTTAATTTGGTTCAACGGTAAACTCATGCCTTGGAAAGACGCAACAGTGCACGTAATGAGTCACGCTTTGCATTATGGTTCATCAGTGTTTGAAGGTATTCGTGCCTACAATACTCATAAAGGTACCTGTATTTTTCGTTTAGAAGAGCATATTAAACGTTTATTTGATTCAGCAAAAATTTACCGTATGAATATTCCTTACACGCAAGAAGAAGTCATGCAAGCGTGTAAAGATGCGATAAAAGAAAATAATTTGAAATCAGCTTACTTGCGTCCATTAGCTTTTTTAGGTGATATTGGTATGGGCTTGCGTCCACCTATTGATGCTATAGCTGATGTAATGATTGCCGCTTTTAGTTGGGAAGCTTACTTAGGCGCTGATGCTATTGAAAACGGCGTTGAAGTGGGTGTATCAAGTTGGAACCGATTGGCACCGAACACTATGCCAACGGCAGCGAAAGCGGGTGGAAACTACCTTTCTTCACAACTTATTTCTACTGAAGCAGCACGTCACGGTTATGCAGAAGGCGTAGCATTAGATGTTAATAACATGGTTAGCGAAGGTGCTGGTCAGAACTTGTTCTTAATTCGTAAAGGTATTATTTATACACCTCCGGGCACGGCTTCTATTTTGCAAGGTTTAACCCGTGACAGTGTTTTCGTACTTGCCAAACAGTTAGGTTATGAAGTGCGCGAAGAGCCTATTTCCCGTGAATCTTTATATCTTGCTGATGAATTCTTTATGTGTGGCACAGCAACTGAAGTGGTTCCAGTTAAATCAGTTGATGGTATGCCAGTTGGCGATGGTTCAAGAGGGCCAATAACTAAAGCCATTCAAGAAGCTTTCTTTGGTATTTTTGATGGAACGACCAAAATTCCAGACGGTTGGTTAGAGCAGGTATAAGGCTGTAAAGTTAAAAAGCGGTAAGCTGTAAGGAGGGGAGACTATTGAGATCTTACTGCTTTATAACCTTATCGCTTTCTAGCTTTGGTCTGTAACCCTCAAAATATCCATAAACTTTACTCTTTCTAAATAACAAAACGGGCAATAACAAAAATGGCAAAACTACGTTCAGCAACTTCTACTCAAGGCCGTAATATGGCTGGCGCTCGCGCTCTTTGGCGCGCTACCGGTATGACAGATGGTGACTTTGGCAAACCAATTGTTGCTGTGGTTAATTCCTTTACCCAGTTCGTGCCCGGTCATGTGCATTTAAAAGACATGGGGCAGCTTGTTGCTGGTGCTATTGAAAAAGCAGGCGGTGTGGCTAAAGAGTTTAATACTATAGCCGTGGATGATGGCATTGCTATGGGTCATAGCGGCATGCTTTATAGCTTGCCCTCACGTGATTTAATTGCTGATTCCGTTGAATATATGGTCAATGCTCACTGCGCTGATGCCATGGTGTGTATTTCAAACTGCGACAAAATAACACCGGGTATGATGATGGCAGCCATGCGTCTTAATATTCCGGTTATTTTCGTTTCAGGCGGTCCGATGGAAGCCGGAAAAACTAAGCTTTCAGACCAAATTATCAAGCTCGATTTAGTCGATGCCATGATTCAAGGTGCCGATCCAACAGTGTCTGATGAGCAAAGCGATCAAATAGAACGCTCTGCTTGTCCAACTTGTGGCTCATGTTCTGGTATGTTTACCGCAAACTCTATGAACTGTTTAGCAGAAGCGTTAGGGTTAGCACTGCCGGGCAATGGCTCAATGTTAGCGACTCATGCGGACCGTGAGCAATTATTCCTAAAAGCGGGTTCTCAAATTGTTGAACTAACAAAGCGTTATTATCAACATGATGATCAAACTGCACTACCACGCAATATTGCCAACAAAGCCTCTTTTGAAAATGCCATGTGTTTAGATATTGCCATGGGTGGTTCAACCAATACTGTTTTGCACTTACTTGCCA
>Ga0316209_1003338_pt1 | contig 11107 bp, 6 predicted proteins | sample 6monopyrite_MG_FD_204945 | JGI IMG/M metagenome (GOLD analysis project Ga0316209, IMG submission 204945) | Microbial mat bacterial communities from mineral coupon in-situ incubated in ocean water Damariscotta River, Maine, United States -... | ecosystem: Environmental > Aquatic > Marine > Coastal...
CTTTCTGACCGGGAAAATGTTCCTGCGTGATGCCTGCGATGATGATCGCATCGTACTGTTGCAGGTTACTCTGCTCCAGTGTCATAAGTTGAATCTGCCCACTCTCCTGTGCCGCGAAGTTGGCACGTTCGAGCGTGCGCCCGAGCCAGGTACGAAACTCCGTCCAGTTGATCTTAAGGCTGCGTCCTTCGATAGCACGGTGCATTGCAGCAATCTCTGTGATGATTGCGGCACCTGCGGCATCGTCAACATACGACTGCCAGATACCGATGCTACTGAGGCTCTGCTGCAAGGCCTCCAGCATCTCAATGGGTGAGTGGGATTTGTTGTCGATAAACTGGAGCAGTGGCGCAGCGGCGGCTTCAACACTATTGAGTAGCGCATGTACGGAGGCGGTATCGACATGGCTCCACGGCAGTCGTCGCTGACGCAGTTCGATATGTTTGCGATAACGTGCCATGCCGCGCGCAATGTTTTCGTGCAGCACAATATCCTGCTCAAAACGATAGACGGTTTTGTTCAACGTTTCACGCGGCAGGTCGGGAAAGACAAACGGTGACTTGAGTGTATCGAGCAGCGGTTGCTGGTCATAATCCTCTTCGACCGTCTCCAGCCAGCGTTCCATCGTCGCCGCGGCGCGGGTGGTGGAGAGTGCCCAGCCGGAGTGATCCTTTAATGTGACCGATTCGCGTTCCAGCAGTGCGCGCAGACGACGTGCGAGACGGCGATCTTCGGTGACGACTGCGATGCGTCTTTTGCCGCTGTGTAACCACGCGCGCAGCTGTGTGATGACCGCAATTGCCTCTTGTTCGGCACCCGCCGCCTGGTAGCAATGGACGGTGTCGATGCAGGGGCTTTGCGGTTGCTGCTGTGCAAAGGCGGCGGCACGCGCGGCGAGTGGCAGTGTTGGCGACGTTGTGATCGCCTCGTTGTTATTGCCCAGCGCAGGATAGACCTGATCAAGTAGCGCGCTGTAGTCACTTGATATTGCATCGATGGATTGCGGCTCAGGGAGTTGATGCAGCAGTGAGTGGATAACCGCATCGGGGTGGTAATCCTCTGCGACGACGGCGGCATCGTTATTGCCCTGCAATAGCAGTTGCAACTGGTCGCGCTCGATCAATATATTGAGCCATTTTTTTTCCGCCGGGATGAACTGGTAGTAACCGGCGACATAAAATTGCGTGGCCGGTGTGATGCGTAACAGGCTGGCAGCGAGGCGTTCAATGTAGTCGCTCTGCGGATCGATCACATCCTCTTCACGTTGCTGTTGATGCCACGCCTGCCACAGCGTGTGTACCAGATAGGCCTCGCGAGATAGTGCGCTGATATCGCCGTCGTGCTTATTGTCAGTACTGTTATGTGTGCTGCCGTAGGCCTGTTCGAGTTGCGCAATAAAGGTGTCGACCTCATCCGGCAGGGTGATGTGATGACAGGTCAGTTCATCAAAGAGTTTGATCAACGATTCACTCAACGACCACGGACTACTGCTGCCAAAGAGGTTGGGGAATCTTTCCAGCGCCTCCACCAGCATCAACTCACACCCCTGTGCGGAGAGGCGGGTATGACTGGCGGGGGTGGTCATCTCGACCCAGCCGCGCAGGGTATTGATCGTCGGCCCGAGCAGCGCCGGGATGCCGAGTGCCTGCGCCTGTTTGAGTAGCGCCTGACGAAGCGGCGCGATGGCGTTGAGTGTCGGCAGCAATACGATGCAGTGGGTGAGGTCACCACGTTGGCGGCCGGAGGTCGATACCACGTCCGACAGGTGTTGTGTCAGCAGGCGTGAAGCAAGTTGTGCAAACAGATTGTCTGCGTAGGGGAAGAGGGTGACAGGCGGGTGGTCGATGGGGTGTTGATTGATGTCCGCCCCGGAGTGGCTCCGGGGCGGAGAAGAGACCGCTGGCTTATCGCTCAAGATGCTCGAGCTTATTTTTGACGCCAAGCCATTCATCGGCATCATCCGGCGCAGGGATCATCTCGGTGATCACCGGCCATACTTTGGTGAGCTCCGCGTTTAGTGCGGTGAAATGGACCTGATCTTCCGGCAGGTCATCCTCGGCAAAGATCGCCTCGGCCGGACATTCGGGTTCACACAGCGTGCAGTCAATACACTCGTCCGGGTCAATCACCAGAAAATTTGGGCCTACATGAAAGCAATCTACTGGGCAAACCTCGACGCAGTCGGTGTATTTGCACTTGATGCAGTTATCGGTCACAACAAATGTCATGGAATTCTCCGTACCTTAAATGTGTCTATGTCTTTGAAAGTCATCCGGCATGCCGAATCAGCTGCGCATTATATAGGATTCGTAATTATTTTTTTAGTCTCGTTTGTCACTTTTCAGTAAAGATTTTAGTTGATAAAGCGCTTCATGCGCCTGACGTGGGCTCATATCGTCCGGCTCGAGGGTTTTTACCGCATCGAGCAGCGGGTGGTCGGCGGGTGGCTGGAACAGTGAAAACTGCTGGGCGGCGGTGCTGTTGCCCTTTGAATCTGCGCGGGAACGGGGGGATGACTGCTGCTCGACGGCCTCGTTTTCGAGCAGGATCAGCCGTTCGCGTGCCTGTTCAATCACCGAGCGTGGGATGCCCGCCAGTGCGGCGACCTGCAGGCCGTAGCTCTGATTGGCGGGGCCTTCTTTTACCGCGTGCAGGAAGACGATGCTATCGCCGTGTTCGACCGCATCGAGATGGACGTTGACGCTGGTGGGGTTATTTTCCGGCAGCGTGGTCAGCTCAAAGTAGTGGGTCGCAAAGAGGGTGAAGGCGCGTAATTTCTGTGCGAGAAATTCGGCACAGGCCCACGCCAGCGACAGGCCATCAAAGGTACTGGTGCCGCGCCCGATCTCATCCATCAATACCAGACTGTTGTCGGTGGCGTTGTGCAGAATATTGGCGGTCTCGGTCATCTCCACCATAAAGGTCGAGCGCCCACTGGCGAGTTCATCCGAAGCACCGATGCGGGTGAAGATGCGATCAAGCGGGCCGACCACGGCGCGTTCTGCCGGGACATAACTGCCAATCGAAGCGAGGATCGCGATCAGTGCTGTCTGGCGCATGTAGGTCGATTTACCACCCATGTTGGGACCGGTGATGATCAACATGCGGCGCTCGTCACTGAAGGTGACATCATTGGGCACGAACGGCGTTTCGAGCACCTGCTCAACGACTAAATGGCGCCCGCCTTCAATGATCAATCCCGGCGTATTGCTCATCTCAGGCGCGGCCAGATTTAGCGTGACCGCACGCTCGGCGAGGTTGGCGAGGGTGTCGAGTTCGGCCAGCGCTTCGGCGGTTGCCTGTAGTGCCCCAAGGTGTGGCAGGAGTGTTTCGAGTAGCGCCTCGTAGAGCATCTTTTCGCGCGAGAGTGATCGCTCTTTGGCACTCAGCGCCTTCTCTTCAAACGCCTTCAATTCAGGGGTGATGAAGCGTTCGGCAGTCTTCAGTGTCTGGCGGCGGATGTAGTCTTCCGGCACGTTGTCGGAGTGGATACGCGAGATTTCAATGTAGTAACCATGCACACGGTTGTAGCTCACTTTGAGTCCGTTGATGCCGCTGCGTTCACGTTCGCGCTTTTCCAGATCGAGCAGGTATTGCCCAGCGTTTTCGCTCAGCTCGCGTAGCTCATCGAGTTCGCTGTCATAGCCTTTGGCGATCACACCACCGTCGCGGATCAACACCGGCGGGGTTTCGATGATCGCGCGCTGTAACAATGCGAGCAGATCAGGGTGCAGCCCAAGGCGTTCGCGCAGCAGTGGGATTAGCGGTGTGTCGAGTGGCGCTACGACCTCATGCAGTGATGGCAGCGCGGCGAGTGCGTCGCGGATCAGCGCCAGATCACGCGGGCGTGCCGACTTGAGCGCGATGCGCGCGAGGCAGCGTTCGATGTCACCAACGCCTCGTAGCTGCTCATGCAGTACGTTGTCGGTTTGCGATTCAATCAGTGCTGCGATGCAGTGGTGACGCTGGCGCAGCAGCTCGTGGTCTCGCAGTGGACGGTTGAGCCAGCGCTTGAAGAGACGGCTACCCATCGCAGTGGCGGTGCGATCCATCACCCAGCTAAGGGTGTGTTCGGTGCCGCCGGCGAGGTTGGTATCGAGTTCGAGATTGCGACGGCTGATGGCGTCGAGAATCACCGCTTCGTCGCGCTGTTCTACTTTAATCGCTTGCAGGTGTGGCAGCGCGGTGCGTTGGGTTTCGCGCGCATACTGTAGTAGACAGCCGGCGGCGGCGACTGCCACCGGTACCGCTTCGCCGCCAAAGCCGTGCAGATCTTTGGTGCCCATCTGCTGCGTGAGTGCGCGGGTGGCGCTGTCGAGTTCGAAGTGCCACGGCGGCATCGCGCGCAATCCGGTCCGTTCACCCAGTGTTTTTTTGTGATGGCTCTCTTCATTGATTAGCAGTTCACTCGGCTTGAGTCGTTCTAGCTCATCGAGCAGCGCCTGCCAGCTTTCGACTTCGCTGATGATCATGCGGCCGCTGGTGAGGTCAACGGTGGCGATGCCAAAGGTCTGGTCGATCTGATGGATCGCGCAGAGCAGATTATCGCGGCGTTCGCTGAGCAGCGCCTCGTCGGTGACGGTGCCGGGGGTGACGATGCGCATCACCTTGCGCTCCACCGGCCCTTTACTCGTTGCGGGGTCGCCGATCTGTTCGCAGATCGCCACCGATTCACCGTGGGTGACGATCTTGGCGAGGTAGTTATCCGCTGCGTGATAGGGGATGCCCGCCATCGGAATTGGTTCACCGCCGGATTGGCCACGGCTGGTGAGGGTGATGTCGAGGATGCGTGACGCCTTGCGCGCATCGTTAAAAAAGAGCTCGTAAAAATCGCCCATGCGATAGAACACCAGCATGTCGGGGTATTCGGCCTTGATGCGCAGGTACTGCTGCATCATTGGCGTATGCTGCCCGTTTATTTCTTTTAAACTCATGCTGTTATACTATTCATATCATTGATTTATAAATATTTTATATTATTTCGTTGTCTCTTGCCGTCTCAATGAATCTCATGGAATATCATCCAATCTCACGAAAAAGTGTAGGTTGAAGTGTAGGTTTTTATGGTGTAGATTTTATAGATAGCAGAAACCTACACTTTTCCCGTTGCGCCGGACTAACTGAAACCAATTCAAGAGGATGCCCATGACAATAGCACAGAGTACCAAACCTCTATCTTCCAGAACAGTAGAAGTAATGAAGCCTAGCGATAAAGACAAGGCGGATACAGGCGAAAACGCTGGCTTGCGAGTGACGTGCGGGGCTACCGGGATCAAAACTTTTTTCTATCGTTACACAAGCCCGATCACCTCAAAGCTTGTTCAGGTAAAAATCGGCCACTTCCCGGAAGTCTCCCTGGCCGAAGCGAGATTGAAACTCCAAGAGCTAAAGCAAATTCGTCGTGGGGGTCGATGCCCGGCAACCGAGGCAAGGGCGCAGAAGCAGCAGGAGCGGGAATTGAAACAGGAACAGGCGGAGTCGGTTGAGAAGTTATTTACTGTAGAGGACCTGGTAGAACTCTATCTGACTCAATATATCGAAGACAGAAAATCCACAAACGGACGGATCATTGCCGGTGCGCGAAAACCAAAAGGTCAGTCTGAGACACGCAGGACCCTTTATGGCGATGTGATTCCCAAGTTGGGGGGCATGCCAGCAGATGCTGTCACGCGAAAAGCTGTGGTGGATATGGTCATGGCAATTGTTCAGCGTGGGGCAAATGTTCAGGCAGGAAATGTACTGAGAGAGCTTACCGCTGCCTACGAATTCGCTATTGGTCTGGGCTATTTCTCAGATGAATTCGCAAATCCGGCACTCCTTGCTAAATCAGGTCTCAGACAGGCCAAGGTGAGACTGACCTCCCAACGAGGAAAAAGAGTCCTCTCTGATACCGAGTTGGCGACGTTGCTGAAATGGTTGCCGGGTGCTGACTATACGGCCACACAGAAAAATGTTCTTCGATTTACCCTCTGGACAGGGTGTCGAACCGGAGAGGTTTGCAATGCTGCCTGGCGGGATATTGACCTGGAGAAACAGACTTTTCATATCAGGGAGAGCAAAACAGATGTAGAGCGCTATGTGCAGCTACCCCGCCAGGCGGTGGAATTCTTGACAGCGCTTCGCCTAACCACGGGTGACTACCCGTTTCCATCCCAGAAAACGCGGCTGCCTATCCAACAAAAGCAGCTCACAGAGCAGGCCTGGCGGATGAGAGAAAGCGACAGGATGGTAAATCTTCCTGCCTGGACGCCTCATGATTTACGCAGAAGTGTCAGAACAGGTCTCTCACGTCTGCAATGTCCTAACGAAGTGGCTGAAGCTGTATTGGGACATTCTCGCAGAGGGATTGAGGGAACCTACGATTTGCATCGGTACGAGGCGGAGTGTAAGCAGTGGCTGCAGAATTGGGCGGATCATCTGGATTCGCTTATTATTGACTAACTGTCACTCAATCAATCAAGTGGCCAGAGTCTGCCGCTTTTCAATGAGTGTTTTTACTATAGCTTGAAGTTCCTCTGTCGTTTTTCCTGAGGCAAACGCACTTAACATCGTATCCACTTCATGGGCTGACCAGCCGACAGAACGATTACCAAGGGAAACTCCGGGAGGAAACAAGCCTTCAGTGATTCGACGATAAAGGGTGGCGTGACTCAACCCGGTTCGATTTAACACTGCTGGTTTTCTTTCAATTCGGATTGATTGTCGTTCAGGCATAGTAGTGGCCCACTGGAAGCTTTATTGCAAGGCGCGTACATAGAGCTACGAAAAATAGTGCCATCCGTTCAAGGAGTGATGGTGGCCGCTGAAAGCGAGAAAAATGGTCGGTATTACTGGTCATTTTGAATGGTTGCCTGCTGATGTCGTCCGTGATTTTGCGTACGCTTTCTTTCCATTGTAGTGTTGGATAACCACAAGTAATACTTGGCAAAATCGCCCCTGGAGGCTTCATTTACAGGGTGTTTTCCTGAGTGATTCCGGGAGGGACTTGAAAATCGCTTTCAAAGAAACTTCTTGAAAAATGCCATATGAAGTCGCGTAGTGATGCCAACAGCCAGCAAAAAAGGGGGAATGAGGTATTTTGGATCTAGCGGGATAGGCGGGACGAGATAGATGAGCCAGAGAAGAAGAAACGACCACGCTAGCCCACGTTTGGCTCTGTGATAGATAAAGCCAGATTCCCGTTCACCGCCCGTGCGACGTAAATACCACCCCACAAAGCCATCGGCCATGGCCGTAACGGTGACTAACACTAAAAATGGTAACGCCAGAATCAATACGCCAACACGTAGAGCAAACAGTTGTAGCCCGACCATGGCGGTTTCGATTACGGGGCGTAATGTCTCAGTAAAATCGAGAGCGGTTTGTTGGGCTTGGTCGGTAGGCGGTAAGCTGCTTGAATAACGCATCATGCCATCGATTCCGCTGGATACGAATACGGTGTTGTGAAACGACTGAATAACTTCAGCAAGAAAAGTGATCTCAGACTGAGGCAATCCAAGCAGTGCTATCTCTTGGTTCAATACATTCTGTAAATGCCACAGACCATCGGGTGACCACAGAACAAACACACAGAAAATATCGACGATCAAGACCAATAGTGAGATAAGGACTAACCACTTAACTAGCCACAGCAAGCCCGTCAGACGACGCTTTTCAGCCATGATCAGCACCGTAATGTGCTAGCCGTTCACGACCAATCTCTTCAATGTCCTTCGGCAAAAGCGGATCGCTACCAGGAAGCGGTAGGCGAAGCTTATAAAGCTGGCCACCTTCCAATAACGCAAAGGCTTGGCCTTTAGGTAACTGAATAAGATCAGCGGGGATGAGCATGTCCATCTCAGTTTCAGTCACCCGATCTTCGCTTCGCGTGGTGAAATCGATGTCGGTGCCTGGATCATTATTATCGGTGACTTGAGTCGCGGCCAGCTTGGTGTAGATACGTGCCTTTGGTATCTGGTCAGTCAGTATTCGAGCAGTGATCTCATTCTTCACTCGCAGCATAATCAACGTATTGAGATTGCCCGTGATCTGACCTGCCTTGGCAAGGTCACCGATCCCGGCCTCAATATCACTGGCGGTTTGGGTATAAGCAGTCACCTGAAAACCAGCACCACCCGCTTTATTGAGTAGCGGGATGAATTCATTTCCAATCAGTTCGTTGAATTCATCGGCGTGGATCGTTTTTTGAACGCTTTTATGTTTAGGGAGAGCAGGAAGCCCTTGGGTATCACCCTGCTTGTAGAGTTGACCCGCAATGGAAGTTAGGTCAGCAAACATTGAGTTACCGACGGCACCAGCAACCTCAGAATCGGTGAGCGCATCCAGACCGACATAAACGATGCCTTGTTCTCGGATAACACGCATCCAGTCAAGAATAGGGCGGTGATCAGTGTTGTCCATATAGTCAGGAGAGAGCAGCTTACCAATTCGCCCCGTGGTTAGCTTTTCAAGTAATGGAAGCAGGCTGGCGGTGAGTTTATCGAAATAGGTTTTATCGTACTCAAAGGCACTACGCAGACCGTCCGCTACTGGATCGAATAGACCGTGTTCCTTCGCATAGCGTGTTGAGGCGATAGCGTGAAAGTCTCGTCCACGTAGTGCCATAGGCAGCGTCTTTTCATTCAGTGTCCCCTCGGTACGTTGCACGGCCTGTTTCCACCCTTCAGGGCCTTCCTTGTTCAGCCATAGGTGATAATAATCGGTCAGCAACGGTTCAATGCTGGTGACGTAACGTGCAATCGTGTTGTAGTCCGGTCGCCGACCCAGACCGACCAGCGCCCTCGCCACAATATTGGTAAACCGCCATGCGAATTCACGGAATGCGGCTGAGTTACCTTCCGATGGGAGTTGGGTAGATATGCGTGACGCAACTTCGGTAATACGCGCAAAATCACCCACGGGATTATAGCGTTCCGAAATATCAGGAAACCCCAGATGAAAGATATGAAACTGATCCAGGCGACCAGCACGTTTGGCTTCTGCATGCATCCGTCGTAGAAGATCGATATCTCCCTTGGGATCAAAGACGATCACAATGTCACCGCGCCGGATATCCTGACTGACCAAAATCTCTAGTAACCGAGTTTTGCCAACGCGTGTGGTTCCCAATACCAGCTTGTGACCAACCCGCTCGCCGATATCCATCCAGGTATTGGATTCATCCTCACTGCCTACACCATGCAAAGGCGGGAAACCGCCAACCCTAGGCAGAGGACGAAGCGGATTCCAACGGCTATCGTGCTTCGTTAAACGCGGTAACCAAGAAAGTAGGGGAGAATGTTCCAGGTCGATCTCGATCTTTCTCGCCAATTGATAAATCGTGCCCTGTTCCAGATAACGTTGTGATTTTGGGTCTCTTGATTCAACGAGCCGCTGGGTATGACGTTGATCCCACTTAAAACCACGCCCCAAAAATAGTTTGTGAAATGACAGGGGAATGTCATCGGCATCCAATGTATATCTCGGCAGTTCGCGCAAGTGTTCCTGATAACGACAAATACCCCACGCTTGCCCTAATCGCCAACTTCCCAGTCCCAGAAAAACGATGGCAGTGACCGTAGCAACAGCAGGTAGCATGGGGAAAAATGTTTCAGGGTTAAACGCTAGGTGCGCAGCCCCCACGATAAACACGGTGGCAGGAAGAAATTCAACAACTGGCCGTAATCGATTATCAAAGGCGTTGGACATAAATTACTGCTCCGCCAATTTAAGGTAAGGATTCGGTGGTGGAAAAGTAACACCCTCAAACGCTGTTTCGAGTTCTTCGATCAGAAAGCCTTTGATGCGACTACGACTTCGTTTGCCAGTGACCTGATAGGTGTAGATATTCGTACCTTGGGTCGTTTTACGATGCAGTTTCAGCTTTTGAAAACGTTTCTGTGCTTTTTGCCAGTTCTCTCTATCGAAATCTTTGAAGATACCAGGACTGACTAATAACAACCCCTCTTCGACACGATGGATACGCGCATTGACCGAGTTGGTTTCAAATTTGTTTTTAAGCAGGCCACTATGAAGCCAAGCACGGAACAATTTGCCAGGGTCTTCATCATCACTTAACTCTTCAACAAACACGGAAGGGGTAGGTGTTGATGATCGTTCTTCACTAACAACTTGTTCTGTTTCAGGTTGTGAAACAGAAAAAAAATCGACAGGATCAAAGCTAGTCGTCGTGTTTTCTGCGTTATTTGGTGGTTCGGTAACGGGAGCTGCCGATTCTCTTGGTTCAGGACTTTTTGGCTCTTCTGCCACATCGTTCTCGACAACTGCCCCAGTTTCAGCTGGTATCACTGTGCCGGAAAATGTCTCAGGGCGAGAATTAGGATCAGGCCAAATGCGTGAAGCGGAAAAACACAAACAGGTCAGCGTGTGAGACCAATCATCACCACTGACGGTAGCCTTCCAAATTGAGCGATCCCCATTAGCAACAAGCACGTTGTTCTGTTGCAATTCATCGAAAATTCTATCGTTGCGATTTGGGATACCTGTATGGCCCTCTTGTGTGAGATGTTCCCGTAATGCATCAATGCCTCGCTTGCTAACCAGCCAAAGGTGCTCGCCATCAAACCAGGCGGCTGCGCCGTTGCGGTTGAGGGGGATCTGATTTTCTTTCAACAAGAAACGAAGGCCAGTGAGTAGACGTTCGTGTAGTGGAGTTCGTGCGCCAGGCAATTGCATTGTGGTATCAGTGGCTCCCAAACTTTCTGCCACCGACAGTCCATCAGCTTGTTGAGAAATTCCGCCGATGACTCCGGCCTCTTCGTATATACCACTGACGGTGGCCATCCATGCAGCCAGTACTGAGCGATCACTCGCCAGCCAGTTAAGTGCGGGGATGGGCAGAATCAACCGTGATAGTAGTAGTGCAGTCCGTTCGTGGAGGCGGTATTGGCGATCTTTTCGGTATCGAATGCGATACCAACCATCGCTAATCATCGGTGTTGTTAGCGCATCCCAGTACCCCAACTCTTGGCCTTGCTTATCATGGCTCTTCGTAGATCTGTGTAACATTCACGGCACCATATTCAGGCCACCACAATAAAATAGTATGCTGTTTCTGAAACCATTGAATGAGCGATAGCCTCTAGCATTTGCTTTGACGGTTTGAATC
>Ga0316209_1003339_pt1 | contig 11104 bp, 7 predicted proteins | sample 6monopyrite_MG_FD_204945 | JGI IMG/M metagenome (GOLD analysis project Ga0316209, IMG submission 204945) | Microbial mat bacterial communities from mineral coupon in-situ incubated in ocean water Damariscotta River, Maine, United States -... | ecosystem: Environmental > Aquatic > Marine > Coastal...
AACAGGGCTCTAAACTGTCTGACGGCAAGGTAAGCACACCCGACGGCTGGCAACAGGCTTACAACACCTTCTGTGAAAATGGCTGGAACGGCTTATCATTCGACCCTGAATTTGGTGGACAGGGTTTGCCTCACCTGCTTGCCACCGTCGTTGATGATTTAATGAATGCAGGTAGCGTCGCATTTACACTCTGTCCCATGCTTACTCATGGCGCGATGAATACCATTCATGCACATGCCAGTGACGCTTTAAAGCAGACCTACTTAGAGAAAATGGTAAGCGGTGAGTGGACCGGCACGATGAACCTGACAGAGCCACAGGCTGGCTCGGATTTAAGCGCAATAAAAACTCGCGCCGTTGCCGAAGGTGACCATTATTTAATCACCGGACAGAAAATATTCATTACCTACGGTGACCATGATTTAACAGAAAATATCATCCATCTGGTACTGGCACGACTGCCCGATGCACCTGCTGGCGTTAAAGGCATCTCTTTATTCATCGTACCTAAAATGCTGGTTGACGCGAATGGCAGCATTGGTGAAGCCAACGATGTGCAGTGTGTTTCTTTAGAACACAAGCTGGGGATCCACGGCAGCCCTACTGCTGTGATGTCTTTTGGTGATAACGGTGGCGCAACCGGATATCTTATCGGTAATGAACACGAAGGTTTGCGCTACATGTTCACCATGATGAATCTGGCCAGGCTGGCTGTGGGTGTTGAAGGTATCGCGATCTCTGAACGTGCCTACCAGCAAGCACGCGAATATGCACTTGAACGTGTACAGAGCACACCACTCGGCGGCAAGCCCGGTGATGGTTCAACCATTATCAAACATCCCGATATTCGCCGCATGCTAATGACCATGAAATCACAGATCGAAGCATCCCGTTCCGTTGCGTATCTTTGCTCGGCAGCGCACGATCATGCGTATAATAATCCAGATGAAGAAAAGCGCGTAAGCAACAGAAAAATAAACGATTTGTTAACACCTATTGTAAAGGGCTGGTCGACAGAATTAGCCAATGAACTAACGTCGCTCAACCTTCAGATTCATGGCGGCATGGGTTACATCGAAGAAACTGGTGCAGCACAACATTATCGAGATGCACGCATCACCGCAATCTACGAAGGCACAACTGGCATACAGGCGAATGACTTGCTCTGGCGCAAGCTGGTTCATGACAAAGGCGCTGTGATGTTTGACTTCATCTCAACAATGAAACAGCTTGAAAACACATTATCAAACGAAGGCCTGGATAGAATTTCTACCGCATTAATGACTGGAATTGATTGCCTTGAGAACGCAAGCAAGTGGCTACTTGAGCAGCCAGACCCCAGGAAGTCTGCAGCCGGTTCGGTACCCTATCTGCGACTCGCTGGCACTGTGATTGGTGGCTGGCAAATGGCGCGCGCCGCTTTAGCTGCAAAAGCTAAATTGAGCGCTGATGATGCAGATTCAGACTTCTACAATAGCAAGATAATAACCAGCGAGTTCTATGCAAGTAACATCATGCCCCAGACGACAGCACTTCTTGCAGCGATCACGCAAGGTGCCGATGATGTTTTAGCACTGGTTGATAGACAGTTCTAGTATTAATACGGTTTGCGCCATATTTGCGCACAGGTATGACTGACAACAAGTAGTCGAAACACATTGGGCATCACCATGATGCCGCTCTTTTTATACTTTTTCTGTTTGCATCAAGTGTGGAAACATACGGTGAAGCCATTTAAAAAAGTAACCCGATGGTTCCTCGTAACCGGTGATCAAATAACTCAATCGCTGCGGACTCCTCAGTGTTGTCTGCACACGGCGCACGTCGCGCATAGTTGCACAGAACAGTAAAACATCATCTTTAAGTATCGCTTCTGATGCGGATGGTAGTACCGTGGTTTTTGAATTACGCGTAATCGCAAGTGGTACACACACGAGTTCACGGTCATGCTTATTCGGGTCGCGAATAATGTCTGCAATTCTAATTGTCAGGCCATTTTCGCTAGCTGCAATCACAGCCGGAGTATCATCGCCAATGGTGACACTTAACAGATGCGGTTTGACGTCAGCAAAACTTAGCTTAAGCTTGTCCAGGAGCCCTACCGTAATCTTCGGATCAACCGACTCCAGGTGGTCTATGACATGTTGCATTGAAGGCGCAATCAAATATCGCAAAATGTTTCGCGCGGTGACTAGACTGGCCTGCATAATCAGGTCAACTGAAGCAGCATTAAATGCCAGCTCGTTTTCATGTTGATTCTGTCGAACGATAAGAAGTGCATTCGAGCGGAACTGATGCGCATGCAACAAGATGCCCAGATTGTCTGCATCACTACCAGTACCTACCACCAGTCCTGCCGCATTTTCCAAATCGGCCTCTGCCAGTGACTGAGCATCGGCATAGGCAGTGATTGATTGCCTGACCTCACCCAGATGCTCGACTATAGGGTCAACCACCACTGTATCGATATTCACAGTGGCAAATTCACGTTGTATACATGAACCCATACGCCCATAGCCACACAATATCCAGTGGCCATGGCGCATTTTCTGCATGGGTTTATCAAGACTGAAACCGCGCGCACCGATAAACCATTCACTAAGAGTATGCAACTTTGGTGCAATAACCGCACGCCGCAACTGCGAAGCAAACAACTCAAAGGTATTGATTATGGTGACACCCGGTATAGCTATAAAATGTTTCTGGTGGCGCGGTGACGTCGTACGGCAGATAACCTTAATTTCTGGATTAAGAAAGCGTGCCATTACAGCAATCTTCTGGTTGAGATCTTCATCTGCCATCAAAGCGATGACACCAAGACATTTCGGATGTTTAATGCCAGCGTTAACAAGATGAACCGGTACACTCGCATCTGCGCACAGACCGGGCATTGTTACGCGATAATCACGTAGCGCCAGCGCCTTTATGCGTTCTTCGTCGCTATCTATAATAACGGCCATCATGCCGTGATCGCTTATTCCTCGAGTCAACAATGAGCCAGTATCACCAAATCCGCAGACAATGTAGAACGGCGACCATATGCGTTGCACACTGCGGGTAAATCGCCACTCGGCAATCGCATGGACAAGGTATGGGTTCTGCACCAGCTTGATGATTGAACCGATGGCGTATAACCAGGCGATTACGCCCATATACAGACAAATTATTGTCCACAACCGTTGCTCGTCAGTGAAATTATAAGGAATTTCGCCGAACCCGGTTGTGGTGGCGGTATAAGTGAAAAAATAAAACGCATGGAACAAACTCATGCTGTGCGGGTTACCATCAGCATCTAGCCCCGGCATAAGCGCCATGCCAATAATACCTATGGCATACACCGTGATCATCACCAGGATTGGACCTCGGGTAAACCTCAGTACGATGGCTGTAACCCGATTGAGATCCGATGATTTTGGCATTGCCTAGTGGCGAGACATCAGCGCATCAGATGCCAGTACAGTGGCTGAAATAAGATTGGCAACCAGAGCACCGCCGGCCCACGAAACGATTGCCACCATGTCGCCAGCATTGGGCGCGCCACCGTCTTCTACCTGTACTATCCAGATTACTCGCGCGATGATTAGCAACATATCAGAAACCAGACTGGTACCGAGCAAGATTGCACCAACCTGAGTACGATCACCTAGTTTCAATCCGGTGGCAATCAGGCTTACGAAAATGGCAGCTGTTAACACCCAGACACTGTGATACTCAGGGTTTTCGATGTCCCCTATTACGAAGACGACATTTAGTGCCAACGCCAGTACTATAAAAAAACCAAATACCACACGTTCAAGGTTCATTTGATTACCCCTTAAGCCAGGCTTATGAAATGAGCATAAGTTAAAAAAACAACAGCGATAAATGAATACTCACTTTGCTTTCATCTTAGCTCAGCAACAATCACAATAGCCGTGCACTCATGAAACTTTTCAAGCGAGTTTTATTGTCGCGTGTCCACAACCTTACTATAAAACCACAACGATACTGCAGAATTATTTCATTGTAGCCAGTGCATCATTCAAAATCTTAGACGGACGCATTACCGCTTTCGTCTTATCAGCATCAGCTTTGTAGTAACCACCAATATCAACGGCATGCCATTGCTCGGAAATAAGATCAACCAGGATTTCATCTTCTTTTTCAATCAGCGTTTTAGCCAATGGCGTAAATTTTTCCTGTAATTCTTTATCTTCTGTTTGCTCTGCAAGCATCTGAGCCCAGTACATTGCCAGGTAGTAATGACTGCCACGGTTATCGAGTTCGCCCGTCGTTCTAGAAGGCGATTTTCCGTTATCTAATAACATGCCAGTTGCAGTATCCAGCGTTTTAGCCAAAATTGCTGCTTTGGGGTTATTCTGCTTGATACCCACTTCCTCTAATGAGGCGCCGAGCGCTAAAAACTCACCGAGTGAATCCCAACGCAGATGGTTTTCTTCCAGCAGCTGTTTCAGCATTTTTGGTGCTGATCCACCCGCACCGGTTTCAAACAAACCGCCGCCTTTCATCAACGGTACGATTGATAACATTTTAGAACTTGTCCCCAACTCCAGTATCGGGAACAGATCAGTCAGATAATCACGCAGGATATTACCTGTCACAGAGATAGTGTCCTTGCCATGATGCAGACGTTCAAGGGTGTAACGCATGGCACGTGTTTGCGACATTATCTGAATATTTAATCCAGTTAAATCATGGTCTTGCAAATATAAGTTAACCTTCTTTATTAACTCATTTTCATGCGGACGATACTCATCCAGCCAAAATACAGCAGGCATTCCCGATAGCCTTGCACGGGTAACGGCCAGCTGCACCCAGTCACGAATCGGATCATCTTTGACCTGACACATACGCCAGATATCACCCTCTTCTACATTTTGCTCAAGTAATACGTTGCCGTCATTATCAACAATCCTCGCCACACCATCCGTTTGAATTTCGAAGGTTTTATCATGCGAACCATACTCCTCGGCTTTCTGCGCCATCAAACCAACATTAGGAACAGTGCCCATGGTTGTGGGATCAAATGCACCATTGCCCTTACAAAAATTGATAACTTCCTGATAAATTCTGGCGTAGGTACTTTCCGGCATAACCGCTTTTGTGTCTTTCAGCTTGCCATCAGGGCCCCACATTTTTCCGCTGGAACGAATCATCGCAGGCATGGAAGCATCAATAATGATGTCGCTTGGTGTATGGAAATTGGAGATACCTTTTGCAGAATCCACCATTGCCAGCTCAGGGCGTGATTCATAACAGGCATGTAAATCCGCCAGAATTTCTTCACGTTTCGATTCTGTCAGGTGCTGAACTTTCTCGTAAACACTGCTTAAACCTTCATTGGCATTCACACCCAGGCTTTCGAACAGGTCTTCATGCTTGGCAAACAAATCTTTATAGTAAATTTTTACAGCGTGACCAAATACGATCGGGTGGGATACCTTCATCATGGTCGCTTTCACATGGAATGAGAACATGACGCCGGTTTCTTTGGCGTCTTCAATCTGCTCTTCTAAAAAAGCACAAAGTGCTTTTTTACTCATAAACATGCTGTCTATGATCTCGCCTTCCAGCAAAGATGTTTTCTCTTTAAGGACGATTGTCTCACCTTCTTTTGTCAGCAACTCCATTCTGACATCGCAGGCTTTATCCAGTGTCATCGACTTCTCACTGTCATAGAAGTCGCCATTACTCATATGCGCAACGTGAGTACGAGAAGCCTGGCTCCATTTACCCATGGTATGCGGGTTTTTACGCGCGTACTCTTTTACCGCAGCAGGGGCTCTACGGTCTGAATTGCCTTCACGTAGTACCGGGTTAACGGCACTACCAATAACTTTTGCATAGCGATTTTTGATCGCTATTTGTCCTTCATCCTGAGACTCTTCAGGATAATCAGGAATGTTATAGCCCTTTTCCTGTAACTCACTTATGCAAGCCTTTAACTGTGGCACTGAGGCACTGATATTGGGTAATTTTATGATGTTCGCATCAGGGTCCTGGGTTAACGCACCAAGCTCTGCCAGAGCGTCACCTACTTTTTGTTCGTCTGTTAACTCGTCAGGAAAAGCCGCTAACACACGACCACCGAGAGAGATATCTGAAAGTTCGATGCCTATATCAGCTGATGCGGCGAAAGTTCTAATAATGGGAAGTAGAGAACAAGCAGCCAGTACTGGCGCTTCATCTGTAAGTGTGTAGTAAATTTTTGACTGCTTTGAAACCACAATGTCTCCAGATAGTATTAGCAATAAGGGAGTAGAAATATAGCGCGAATAACCATAATCGTGCAAAAATATCGAAAGCCATTATACATTAGATACTAACTTCATGTTTCATGGGCGCGCGTTAGAGGCAATCACAACTCACAGCATTATCATGTCTTTCAATATGTTACCAACGTGTAACACAGGATAAACACCTTCCTTTCATGTCTTAAGCTATACTTATTATTATGTTTAGACAACTATCACAATCTATCAATTCGATAACTGAACTTGATAATTGGGATTTTACAGAGCAAACCAGTTTTCATCTTTCGGCCGTTCTTATTCCCATAATAATCAGACAAAACACAAATTCCATTCTTCTTACTAAACGCTCCGAAGAGCTTAATCATCATCCAGGTCAAATTAGCTTTCCTGGCGGCCGGGCAGAAAGTAGTGACAAAAACGCACTTGATACGGCACTACGTGAAACCCATGAAGAAGTCGGTATATCAAAAGAGTTAATAAAAGTTGCAGGGTATCTCGATAAATACACCACGGTATCTGATTTTGTTATCACCCCAATCGTAGGCATCATCGATACTGAATATCAGACACAAATCGATGCATTCGAAGTTGACTACGCATTTGAAGTACCCTGCGACGTTCTACTTAACGATCGTAATTACCATCAAAGTGAAATTTTCTGGCAAGGGGAAATGCGATCCTTCTGGGAAATAGATTATGAAGGCCATCACATTTGGGGAGCGACCGCTGCCATCTTAAGAGATTTTTCTCTTCGCCTGGCTAATACGAAAAACTGATTCCAGCTTACATATTAGGGTAATTAGGCCCACCACTACCTTCCGGCACTGACCAGTTAATATTCTGTGTGGGATCTTTAATATCACAGGTTTTACAGTGCACACAATTTTGTGCGTTGATCTGCAGTACTGGATTAGCACCCGCATCATCGCGAATAATTTCGTATACACCTGCCGGGCAATAACGCTGTTCGGGGGCATCATACTGCTTAAGATTAAGACTGATGGGTATCGAATTATCTTTTAAGCGCAGATGGCAGGGCTGGTTTTCTTCGTGGTTCGTATTTGAAATAAATACGGATGAAAGCCTGTCAAAAGATATTTTTCCATCCGGTTTTGGATAATCGATCGGTTTACACTGCGCTGCGGGTTTCAAACTTTTATGATCGGCGCGATGATGCATTGTCCATGGTGCCCTGCCTCGCAGTATGTATGTATCCAGTGCCGAATATGCAATACCACCCCACAATCCAAAATGAAATGCCGGGCGTATATTACGAACGCTGTATAACTCTTTCCATACCCAGCTTTGTTTTAATTTTTCAGGATAAGCACTCAAGTCCGTCTCACTATCTGTCAACAAGCTGTCAAAAACAGTATCAGCAGCAACCATGCCCGACTTCATTGCTGTGTGCGTGCCTTTAATACGTGGCACATTAAGAAAACCTGCGCTATCACCAATCAGTGCGCCGCCGGGGAAAAACAATTCAGGCACAGACTGTAAACCACCTTCACTTAAAGCACGGGCACCATAGGCAATTCTACGTCCACCTTCCAGTGTCGGTCTTACTGAAGCGTGCGTCTTAAAACGTTGGAATTCTTCATAAGGACTCAGGTACGGATTTTCATAATCGAGACCAACAACAAAACCGACAGCGACCTGATTATTTTCCAGATGATATAAAAAGGAACCGCCATACGTTTTAGTATCTAACGGCCACCCAACGGTATGCACGACCTTACCTGGTTTATGATTTTCAGGTTCAACTTCCCATAATTCTTTAATACCCAAACCGTAGGTTTGCGGGTCAGAATTTTCATTTAAATGAAATTTATCGAGCAGTTCTTTCGTTAAAGAACCACGGCAACCTTCGCCAAACAAAGTGTGTTTTGCATGCAGCTCAATGCCCGGTTCAAAATTAACACCCTGCTCACCACTTTTATCTATTCCCATATCCCCGGTAATTACACCACGCACACTGCCATCTTCTGCATAAAGTACCTGTGCGGCAGCAAAACCCGGGAATATTTCCACACCCAAAGTTTCTGCCTGTTCCGCCAGCCAACGGCATAAATTACCCAGGCTAATAATATAATTACCCTTATTGTGCATCTGTGGCGGCACAGGTAATCCAATGGCTTTATTTTTTGTCAGTAGTTGGAAGTGATCTTCCTCAACAGGTGTGTTCAGTGGCGCGCCAAGTTGTTTCCAGTCAGGCAATAACTCGTTTAGTGAGCATGGATCAATAACCGCACCAGATAAAATATGCGCACCCACTTCAGAGCCTTTTTCTAAAACGCAAACAGTGAAGTCTCTGCCTCTTTCTATACAGCATTGTTTAAAACGAATGGCTGCTGATAACCCAGCCGGACCAGCACCCACTATAACCAGATCGTACTGCATAGATTCACGTTCCATTTATTCGCCCTTATCTAAATTGTATTGAAATAAGTTGTATTGAAATTATTTTTAAAAATAGTTACTTATTATTAACATTATTATCACCCGTGTAAAACTTTGGCCACTGACGCTGTACCACATCACCATCGCTTGCAAAGGCATGACAGGTATTGATTAAAGGTGGACGTATGTTTTTATCTGTTTTTTGTTGTTCCATATTTATCAGCGGGTAAATAGTTTGAAACGCAGTCGTCGCCATCGGTCCAAGTAATTCTACAAGGTGTGTACAGCTGTTTACGCCACCGAGCTGTTTACGTATTTTTCTGGTCCAGCCAGAAGCAATTTTCACACCTTTTAACAGATGAAATCTTTCTGGAAAATTCGGGCACTCGGGAAAAGGTGAATTATCAGTTACCGCTTCTATATCAACGATTGTAAGTTCATCATCCAGTGTTAAACGCAACCACATTTCATGTAACGGTTCACCTGGCTGAATTTCTCCACGCCATACATTCTGAAAAGAATAGCTTTTAACGTCAACCATATGGCCTTCAATATCCCAAAGACCATCAACTCGACGAAAACCTCTGCAGTTTATGGCACGATGATGTATTGGCTCTCTGTCTGCTGCTTGTGATAGCGGCATGTTTTTTCCCTCTATAAAATTTTTTTATACTAGGGAACCTCTGAACAAGTCATGAATCGACATCTTGCGATTAAACTGTCCGGCTTCCGCGTTGTGAAACTTCGCAATAGCCCTGCTATTACCTGCGTTCCACGCCTTGAATCAGAACAGTTTAATCACAATTTGTTCGACCCAGACTTGTTCAGAGGTTCCCTAGGTCAATGCGCTTCAAAAAAACGATAATTATTTTTAAAAAACGTTAACATCAATACTACATATAATCAGCTACTGGAATTCAATAATGTCCTCAAATACCAACAATAAAAGCTACTTTATCGAGGAACTGGAAATCGGTATGAGTGCAGAATATATCAGAAATGTGACACAACAAGATATACAGGATTTCGCTAATTTATCCGGTGATGACAACCCCGTTCACCTGGATGAAGAATTTGCCAGTCAAACCAGGTTTGAAGGCTGTATTGCGCATGGCATGTTATCCGCCGCTTTTATCTCAACTGTAATCGGCACTAAGCTTCCTGGCACTGGTGCCATCTATCTAGGCCAGCAGTTAAAATTTATTGCACCTGTTCGCCCAGGCGACACGGTTACCACCACCGTTACGGTGACTGATGTCAATACTGAAAAACGTCGCATCACATTAGAGACTATCTGCAGTGTAAACGACGAACCTGTACTGGAAGGCGAAGCACTCGTTTTGGTGCCTTCAAAAGCAAGTAGCTAAAGCTTAAGGCAACTCTGATTAAAACTATTGGCAGAACAGGTCTACCAATATTTGCGTGGTAGCAGCCTGCTTTCTACAGCCTCACGCATCAAGCCTTCACGATCATCGGGATGTGCCAGCTCAATCAGGGCTAAGGCACGCTCGGGCACACTCTTGCCTTTCAGATTAGTTATGCCGTACTCGGTTACAACGTACATCGCATCCGTTCGTGGCGTTGTAACAACCGTACCGGGAGCCAAACCGAGAACTATTCTGGAAACAGGTGTTTCACCTTTCATAAACCGTGATGACAACAGCATAAAGGATTTACCACCTTCCGATGCATAAGCACCACGAACGAACTGCAATTGCCCGCCAGTACCACTCACATGCTGGTAACCACAACTTTCAGAACTTATCTGCCCGCTTAAATCAACCTGCATTGCATTGTTGATTGAGACCACATTCCTGTTAGCAGAAATATTATGTGGTAGATTCGTTTCATCAACTGGCAGGCTGGTAGTACTCTGATTACCATCGAGAAAGTCATACAGTTTTTGTGAGCCCATGGCAAAGGCATATGTCATCTGGCCACGAAAAGTCTTTTTACAAGCGCCGGTCACTTTTCCCGATTCAGCAAGGGCAACCATACTATCAACAAACATCTCAGTCTGAATACCAAGATCCTGAATATCAGAATCGACCAGAGCAGCACAAACAGCATTAGGCATGCCACCGATACCGATCTGTAAGCAACTACCATCGTTGATCTCAGGGATGATCAACGCAGCCACTTTACGGTCGATATCAGTTAACGGTGGGCTAGGCAATTCAAACAGCGGTTTATTATCACCTTCAATAACGGCGTCTACCTCAGTTATATGTACATCAGCCTGGACACCAGCACAGTGTGGTACAGCATCACTGACTTCTACAACGATGCGGTCAGCAACATCTAATATTGCTCGTATGTACGAATTAGTTACACCAAAGTTAAAAAAGCCGTGCTGATCCATTGGTGTTGTTTTAATAATCGCCAAATCGACTTTCATAAAACGACGATATATATCGGGACATTCACCAAAATTAAACGGTACATAACTT
>Ga0316209_1003340_pt1 | contig 11096 bp, 7 predicted proteins | sample 6monopyrite_MG_FD_204945 | JGI IMG/M metagenome (GOLD analysis project Ga0316209, IMG submission 204945) | Microbial mat bacterial communities from mineral coupon in-situ incubated in ocean water Damariscotta River, Maine, United States -... | ecosystem: Environmental > Aquatic > Marine > Coastal...
CCCCTCGACGAGTACAAACCGCCATTTTCCCATCGGGGAGCAACTGAAATCCAGCCGCTTCCAGCACTTCGCCTTCCGGAAGAGTAAAGGTTGAAATGCGATAGTAATCATCTTCAGTTGGCGGTTTTTCCTCTGCAAATAGAGAACGCGATGAAATAAGGATTAACATCAAACAGATTGTTTTCAGAAATTGATTCATAAATATCTCACATCGATTATTGCAGGTATTATTTCGCCATGAATTCATACCAAAGTAACTCGTTTCCGATGCTTAATCCAGCGTGGCAGGGGAAATAGGCGTTAGGTAGTAGGTATTAGGCGTTAGTAAAAAGTAGGTCAGGCTTTCCAGCCTGATGAATGTGACTTCCATGATAATCACCTTTCGATGGTCCAGTAAACGGACTTTTTGCCTCGAAAGACTATTGCAACCTCGTGTCAAGCTGGAAGGCCTAACCTACGAATCTCCCCAATGTTTTGCCACTTTTGCGCAGTATTCCAGTGATAACGTACCTACTCAGCGTAGCAGGAACAATAATATTTGTCTTAGCGAACACGGAGTGAAAAAGAGAAATAATTCTAATTAGTGAAAGGGGCAAAACAACTTGAACAACTGTTTGAAATCAGATCACTTCACACGCAACAGCATCGGCAAAGAGTTTGCCTTGCGGTGTCAGGCGAATCGTGAGATCTGTTTCTTCGATCCAGCCTTTATTTTTCAAGGTGATCAATTCTGGTTCCAGCAGCGATTCAATTCGATGCCCGGTTTGTTGTTGTATTCTTGATTTCTTAACGCCGGGCAGGTAACGCAAACCGATGGCGAAAAGCTCCCTGGCTCGTTGCTCTGAAGTGAGTTCATCACAGTAATCGCTTGCCGACTGTCCCGATTCGATTCGTTTCAGCCACGTGTATGAACTACGATGATTTGTACTGCGAATTCCATTTACAAACTGCGAAGCTCCTGGACCAAATGCCCAGTAAGGTTCCCCGATCCAATAAACACAATTGTGCCGAGATTCCCTCCCTTTTTTTGCGAAGTTGGAAATTTCATATTGGGCGTAGCCGTTTTCTGCCAGAGTTTTCACCGTCCATTGATACATTTCGATTTCCGTCGCGTCTTCTACCTGTAACAGTTTTCCCTGCGAGCGTTGCGACCAGAAACTGGTTCCCTTTTCGAATGTTAACGCATACGTTGAAATATGCGCGGGATGTAATTGAATGGCTTGCTCAATTGTTTTTTGCCAACTTGCAAACGATTGACCAGGCACACCATAAATTAAATCGAGAGAGATATTGGGAATCCTGGAAGAAAGTTGCTCAACGATCATTATTACCTGCTCAGGCGTATGTTGACGCTCAAGCTGCTTCAGTGTTTCGATATCAAACGACTGAACCCCCAGGCTGATTCGATTGACGCCAAAGCGTTGCAGGACTCGTTGTTTTTCGATGCTCAGGCCATCCGGGTTAGCTTCGATGGTTAATTCTGCTTTGTCTGCGAGACGAAAATGACGCCGAACAATGGTAAGCAACTCTTCCAGTTCAGATGGATGAAGCAGCGTTGGCGTACCTCCACCGATAAAAAGTGTATCGAGTAGTGGAGGCTGGCTGCCATTTTTTATTGAGCGGGAAATTTCCAGATCAATCGCTTTCAGATACCGGGGAATCAGATCGTCTCTGCCCGCGATAATGGAAAAGTCGCAGTAGCCACACCGCTTCAGGCAAAAAGGAACATGCACATACACAGAGCGGGGCTGGCCGGGATTATTTGCATCCTGCAAGGGCATACTTATTTCTCGTGGGTAAGAATTCACTTGGTGGTCCGTAAACGAAGACCATATATTTTAACGGGCTTGGGACCGTACTGGGTATCGTAAGTGCCAAGGATGATATCGCCTTCGTGAAGCGATGTCAGTTCGACATCTTCCAGTAATTGACGATTGCCAATTGTGATCGAAACTTTGTTCTCGATCACACGCAGCTTTAACGATTCCTTGCCTCGCGATTCATACCGACCTATTTCGCGATCACTCCCCGTCACTCCTTTTTGATCCCTGAATTCTGTCAGAAACCAGGGGCTGCCACTCGTTTTGAGTGTGACATTATAGATGCCATAGCCGTGGCCTTCATCGTAACCGAAAATTAGAAACCAGCCGCCTGTCCCCCTGGCATCAATTCCTGCTTCCAGTTCAAAATCCTTTTCATGCCCCAGTTTAATCGCAGCGGCTCGTCCAGATATTTGCGTTAATACACCTTGTGAAGTCCCCCACTCGCCATCACAGATCACACGATTCAAGCGGTTAATATCTTTTTCAAAAACGCCTGTAATCGTAAAATCTTTGAGAGACTGAATACTCGATTTCTGAGGTAATGGTTTTGTCCCGACCACTTTCGAGGAGACACGAAACAGGTATTGCCATTTGCCAAATTTTACGTCCTTCTGTTTTATCGCTTCCACTGCGTCAGGCGAAACAGAACTGATCAGTAGCAAACCAAGAAAAATGAACGCATAACGCCTGAATAATTTCATGGTTGGCAATTCCTCACCCGGATAAACCGGAATCAAATCGAATGTAGCCACACTCGCCAGAGTGTGGACAAATCGTAAACCGACTTTCCACCGTCTGGCGACGGTGGCTACAAATAATATCCTGCCACTTTTGCGCAGCATTTTATTGATAAGAGCCTAAATCGGATTTTAAAAAAAGAATCTACATAGGGGTATTAACTACGGTTTCGGATCGACCTTCGGGCGATGGCGTTCAATTTGGGCTTTGAAGTCTCCCAGGCTGTGCCAGTAAAGTGGGTGATTGAGATCGACTTCGGTTATCGCAATCGTTCCCCACTCTTTCGCCTGAGCGAGTGGTCTGCCATCCAGACCGTAAATGGCGGAGATCATCCAGTCGGAAGAGGCATCAGTGTAAGTGCTGCTGATGACATAGACATGATTTTCACACGCGCGAGCTGCCCCGAGCATCGGGTTGCATCCCCAGACCGGCCAGGCGATAATTTCTGCCCCGTTTTTGCTCAACTCGCGAGCCACTTCCGGGAAGAAACCGTCGTAGCAGATCATCATGCCGACTTTACCGAAACGTGTTTGGAAAACAGGATACTCATGCCCGGGCATCACGCCGCCTTCAATTTCGCCGCGGGGCAGTGTCACTTTTCGATACTTCCCCACAATTTCACCATCAGGACCAATCAGCACTGCCACATTGTAAACAAGATGTTGCTCCCGTTCGAGAAGGCCGACGACAATGTAAAGATCGTGTTTTTTGGCAAGCTGACCAAAATATTTGGTGGAAGGTCCGGGAATCGGTTCTGCACAATCGGCGTATTTCAATCCGGTGCCGTAGACAGTAATCGATTCAGGAAGAACAACCAGGTCAGCTTTTTTCTTCGCAGCCATTTCAATCGCTTTGACAAATTGAGCTGGTTTGTCACTCGGCTTTTTCCCTTCACGCGGCTGAAGATGAACTGTTGCCAGCCGCACGATGCGGGGCTTCAAATCATCCGTTTGCTTCAGGCTGATATCACTCCACATAATTTTGGAATGAGGCGGCCCCCAGCGAAAGTGCAATTCGACCTGTGCCTGAGTTGCCTTGGAGGGAACATGATAGATACTTGCCACTTTCGTCCAACCGTTGGAATCTGTTTGCTGATCCACGGGGAATTCCGGTTCTGCACGTGGCGGCTGTCCCGGTCTGTAGGATGCAAACGTCGGTTCGTCTCGCTTAACCCGTTTTCCTTTTTCATCGAGCCAGATAATCCGCACGATGCCAGCTCGGCGGACCAGATCAACCCCTTTTGCTTTGCGGTACGCGGTAAACTGGTAGGTCTTTCCTCCTTCAACGGGGAATGTTTGTTGAAGATGCCCCATCAACCCTTCCCGGTCATCCGCTTCAATAATGAAAGCCCCTTTTTTCGTTGGGCCGGCTTTTGTGTCGAAGGAAAGTTTCGGACGTAATTCTTCACGCGGTGTCAACAACTCCCAGCCGTGTATTTCAGCAGGCAATCCCACTTTTTTCTCTTCTTCCGCTTCAGATGGAAACTGCACCAGCAAAAGCAGAGTAAGAATAAATAGAATGCTTTTCGTATTTTTCATTTGAGATTCTCCGGGGACTTATGGTTGCTTTTGAATTTGCCTATACTTTTTTGTCGTGTCTCTACCGTAAGCTCTTATCGATGGAGTGCTGCACAAAAGTGGCGAAATATTATAAATAAATAAAAAAATGGGTACCCTGTCAGATTCAAACATTACCAAAGATTTATTATTCACATGAACGATAAAGATAACAAGCCCGAACATGCGAAAGAGTCTAACCCAAAACGAAACTGGCTTCGCAGTTGGGGGATTCCGCTGTTGCTTTTGATTTCGCTGGCAGGTTCTTTCTACTGGGTCCGCTATGTTTATGAAACAATCGCGGGGCAGAACTGGGTCAACATACTGACGGTCATCATTGTTGGCTCTCAGGTTAATTTGTTGGGATTATGGTTTTGCTTTCTGTCGTATTTCAAAAGAAAAACCGTCTGGACGACGATGCTGGTTCTTTTGCTATGTGGTACCAGTTGGGCTGCTTCGATACGTGATTTCAATTTCGATGGCGATATGAATCTCTACGTCTCTTATTACTGGGACCCGTTACCGAAGTCGCCTCAAAAATTAGCCGCAGGTCAACAAGATGAAGAGGAAGCGACTGAGTTTGCAATTTTGCCCACCGACATGCCTGCCTACCGGGGAATTCGCAGAGATGGGATTGTCGAAGGACCAGTTTTGCGAACCGATTGGCAGCAAAATCCGCTCGTTGAGTTATGGCGAACTCCGGTGGGGGCAGGCTATGCGTCGATGGCTGTTGTCGGAAATTCGCTGGTCACCATTGAACAACGAGATCAGAATGAAGCGATCACTTGTTACGATATCCGCAGCGGAAAACTGCGTTGGATTTATCAATATCCCGCCCGCTTTTTCGAAGCGATGGGAGGTTTGGGACCACGCACCACGCCGACTGTTTCACAAGGGTTTGTTGTGAGCATGGGAGCCGCGGGGGATGTGACCTGTCTCGATTTTCAAACAGGAAAATTGATCTGGGCCAGAAACGTGTTAACCGATCTGAAAATCCCGAATGTTGTCTGGGGAATGTCATCCAGTCCGCTTGTTTACGAAAACACCGTCTGCATTAACCCCGGCGGTCCTCAAGGAAACGGCTTGATGGGATTAAACCTGAAAGATGGCAGCACGATATGGAAATGCGAGGGAGTGGAACAGTTCGATTCAGTAAACAACAAAAATCTTTGCGGCTATTCTTCGCCCATGTTTCATGTCATTGATGGCGTCAAGCAAATTGTCATTTTCGATGGACACGGTTTAAGCGGACACGACCCAACAAACGGCAAGCAACTTTGGCATTACAAATACATCAATGGTGCCAAAGTGAATTGTGCGCAGCCGATTGTTCTGGAAAATCAAAAGGATGTTTTCATTTCCTCAAGCTATTCGATGGGAAGTGCTTTGCTGAATATCGAACAAAGCAAGCAGGGTAAATGGAAAGTGAATAAAATCTGGCACGATGTCAAAATCATGCGGACAAAATTTTCATCTCCTGTTTATTACCAGGGATACATTTATGGATTGGACGAAGGCATTCTGATGTGCATTGACCCGAAAACCGGCAAGAAACAGTGGAAAAAAGGACGCTACGGACATGGGCAGGTTTTGCTGACGCACGATCAGTTATTGATCATCACAGAAGATGGCGACCTGGCGATTGTCAAAGCAGACCCGGCAAAGTTTCAGGAATTGGCGAGACAAAAAGTATTGCCAAATGCCAGCCGCGTTTGGAATCCGCATGCTCTGGTTGATGGCATTGTCTACGTCCGCGATCATCTGGAAATGGCTGCATTTCGTTTACGATAAAGAAACGCAGGGCGTTGTCACGCTGCTTAGCATTGGTTAAATATTTACTGTCAGGCTCTACAAATTTTGTTTGGCCAAAGGCCTCTTTCACCATAGCCTGGGGCAACGCCCCAGGCTATGATAATTTTGGCCTTCAGCCAAGAAAACAGAGTATCGAAGTAACGACAGTTATTGTTTGGTCGCTGCTTACATATATTGTTTCAAAACCCAGAAAGTAAATCTCCTATGCTTCACACAACTCCTCTGCGAATAACTTCTTTTGTTCTGCTTTTGTTGATCCTGTTGACACCTTCCCTGTGCAATGCAGAACCGCTGGCGCCGCTGGAGACTATTCTCCTTTGGCCAGAAGGCGCTCCCGGTGCGGTGGGGAAATTACCAGAAGATAAGCCGACCATTACAGTCTATCCTGTTTCGCGGGGATCAGCTAACAAATGCGGTGTTGTAGTTTGTCCCGGTGGAGGATACGGCGGTCATGCGATGGCGCATGAAGGGCATGAAATTGCGAGTTGGTTTAACTCATTCGGAGTGACGGCGTTTGTTCTGAAATACCGTCTGGGGAAACGGTATCCGCATCCTGCACCGATGCACGATGTCCAGCGCGCGATTCGATATGTTCGTGCTCATTCAAAAGAATTTAATGTCGAAGAAAATCGAATCGGCGTGATCGGTTTTTCAGCAGGAGGGCATCTGGCATCTACCGCTGCGACACATTTTGATAACGGAAATCCAAAGGCTGAAGATCATGTCAATCAAAAAAGTTGCAGACCCGATTTCGCCATTCTCTGCTATCCCGTCATTACGATGAATCTGAATGATACACACAAAGGTTCTCGAAGTAATCTACTGGGCAGTAACCCGGACCCTAAACTTGTGGAATTACTTTCCAATGAATTGCAGGTGACCCCACAAACAACGCCCACATTTTTATTTCATACACAGGAGGACCAGGCGGTTCCTGTGATGAACAGCGTTCTGTTTTATGAAGCGATGATTAAACATCGTGTTAAAGGCGAACTACACCTGTTTCAAACAGGGCGTCACGGCGTCGGCCTCGCCAAAAAAATTCCCGGCACTTCTGCCTGGACAGGATTGGTCGAAAAATGGATGCACGCAAACGGATGGACGAAATAAGCATCCGTTTTGACATCAACTCCCTTCATTCTCCGATCCCTTGAAATCAGCGGGGAGGTCGTGTCCCATTTTGTCTCGTTTGGTTGCCAGGTATTTCTCGCGGTTTTTTTCTGGTGGGGCAATAATTGGTAATTGTTCGACCACTTTTAAATCAACCCATTTTTCAAAAGCTTCGGTCTTCTTTGGGTTGTTGGTCAGCAGGCGGATCGAGGAGAGTCCCAGGTCTTTGAGTATTTGCAGACCGACCATAAAATCTCGCAGGTCTGCTTTGTAACCAAGTTTAAGGTTCGCTTCGACGGTGTCCAATCCCTGATCTTGAAGTTGATAGGCTTGCAGTTTTGCGGTCAGTCCAATCCCGCGACCTTCCTGCGGGAGATAAACGACTGCTCCTGCCCCTTCACGGGCAATCATTTCCATCGCCATGTGCAATTGCTCGCCACAATCACAACGAAGGGAACCTAAAATATCACCGGTAAAACAAGAAGAGTGCATTCGGATCAGCGGCGCTTCGACCGATTGCAAATTTCCCCAGACAATCGCTAACGGCTCCTGCTCTTCATGTTCAACTTTATACGCGATGAACGTGGGCGTTCCGTAATCTCGTGTTTGAATGGGGACTTCTGCAACACGGCTGACTAAATGTTCGCGTTGCCTGCGGTAGCGAATGAGGCTTGAAATTGAAATAATCGGCATGTCGAATTGAATCGCCATCGCTTTCAGCTCTTCTGAATTCGCCATTCCCGATCCGGTGGGGCTGAGGATTTCGATCAGCGCACCGACCGGTCGTTTCCCAGCCAGTCGCATTAAATCGACCGTCGCTTCGGTATGCCCGGCACGTCTGAGAACTCCCCCCTCTTTTGCCAACAGGGGAGAGATATGACCGGGGCGAACAAGGTCTTGCGGCATTGATACAGGATCAGCCAGGGAGCGAATTGTTATTGCTCGATTTTCTGCGCTGACACCCGTCCCGGCGTCGGTATGATCAACCTGCACAAGAAAGTTTGTGTGGTGCATTGCCGTGTTGGGCGATTGTCCGGCTGCAAGCCCAAGCTGCAATCGCTGTGCATCTTCATCAACCATCGGCACGCAAAGTACACCGCCCCCCTGCCGAAGCATCAAGTTGACCATCTCGGGAGTGATCGATTCGGCTGCACAAATAAAATCGCCTTCGTTTTCCCGGTCGCTGGCATCAACAACAATGACCATTCGTCCTTCACGAATCGCCTGCACGGCATCCTCTACACAATCGTACTCAATTTCCTGATCGATCAGATCACTGTTTTCGGGTAAGCTCATCATAATGTACTAACGGTATATATTCTGGTGTGTAACGCTTATTCTCAGTTGTAGGGTCCGCTTTTGCGGACCACGATGGGGAGTGGAACCCTCAATTTCATGCGATGGTCCGCAATAGCGGATCCTACTACTATGTTTTCTTTTAGATAAGGCTGTCATAAAAACAGCCGTGTTGACCATTTACTGTTAGCTTACCAAGGAACAAACCGGGAAGCGAGCCAAGGCACACAATGCCTTTAGTTTCTGAAATAACCTGGCATGCTGTGAACAGCGTATCTTATTTGATTGATTTAACTTCCGAATGATTCTTTTTTGCATCATTCGCCGTTTTTCTGATACCTCATTCATAAAGTTCTCGTATTTCTGCCCTCAGATGAAATGAATTATTCGCCTGCATCTCGTTGGTAGCCTATGTTTAAGAACGATTGGCAGGCTCGCTATGCGTCCTGCGGCATCCATATTTTTGAACATCTCGGATTTGCTACGGCTGTTGGGAGAATATCATGCTGACAAATTTACGACTAATTTTGGTAGTTTCAGGGATGCTGATTCTTGTCTGCTCTTCGGCTCAGGCAGCAACTGCTCTGCTGAAGATTCATACGAAAAAAGAGATTTATATCGGAAAAGAAATTGTTCATAACGATGAGCAATGCTGGTTACTTGAACGCGATGGGAAAATGAAATCGTTCTCGTTTGATGCAGTTACCGGTTTCAAACGAATCGCAAAAACTTTCAAGCCATACTCAGCGGCGGAAATGCGTTCGCATTTGCGATTGGAATTGGGAAAAGAGTTTGAGATTGTTGGCACAACGCATTATCTGGTTTGTACTGCTCCGGGGTACGGCAAGAAATACGGCAAGTTGTTTGAACAGCTTTACCGTGAAATGCACGTCTATTTTTCGACACGAGGCTTTGAAGTAGAACCACTCGAATTCCCGTTGGTCGCAATCATTTTTCCCGATCATGCTCAGTTTGTGAAATACGCCCACGCAGAAGGTATTACGCATACCCGTGGGCTGGCTGGTTATTATCAAATGAAGACAAATCGGATCGCGCTGTTCGATCCCGCAACTTCCAGCCAATCAGCAGAGATTGATCTTCCCGTTTCATTCACAAATTCTTCTTTTGCCAAAGCAGGCGAATTAACGTCGTTACAGGATACGATTATTCATGAAGCGACGCATCAGGTTGCTTTCAATCTTGGTTTACATTCGCGAATTGCAGAAACGCCTCGCTGGATTGTCGAAGGGTTGGCGACAGTGTTTGAACATCCCGAATCTCGCTCCGCTTCAAAATCGGGATCGGCTTCTTCTCGGATCAATCGAGAGCGATTTGTCTGGTTCGGGAATTATGTCAAACAGCGGCGGTATAATAATTCGTTAGAGAAATTCATTTCGAGTGATCGCGTTTTCCAGACACAAACTCTGGACGCATACAGCGAAGCGTGGGCACTCAGTTTCTTTCTGATGGAAACTCGTTCTTCCGAGTACGCAAAGTATCTGAAGCGAGTCGCCGGTCGCCCATTACTTGGAAAGTATTCGCCTCAACAACGACTAAATGATTTTCACGACAGCTTCGGTACGCGCGGCAAAATGAAAATGTTCGAAGCAGAATATCTGCGATTCATCAAAGGGTTATAATTTTTTCAACTGGAATCATCAACGTTTCTTCGCTCAAATGGGAAAACCAATCTTCTGAGCAGCCTTGGGGTTAATACTCTCGCCCCGCTCGCCTGTGTTTCGTTACTCCACAATCACTTCGGAATCTGGCAGGCTTTCCAGAAAGATGCTGCCGTATCGTTTTGTTTTGATGCGGGGATCGAGGATGACGACTTGACCAACATCGTCTTTGGTCCGAATGAGCCTGCCGAAACCTTGCTTCAGTTTGATGACTGCTTCGGGAACCTGATATTCCATGAACGGATTGCCGCCGCGTTGTTTGATTCGCTCGACTCTTGCCTCAAGCAGTGGATGATCTGGCACCGAAAATGGTAAGCGGGTGATGATCACATTTTGCAGCGCATTGCCGGGGACATCAACCCCCTGCCAGAAACTATCTGAACCGAACAGCACAGCCGCTTCATCATTTCGAAATCGTTCCAGCATCAGCGAGCGGGGCATATCTTTTCCCTGGCAATATAAATTGATGCCCTGCTTGTTAAACGTGCTGGCAAGTTTGTCCGCGCACATGTTGAGCATTTTATAACTGGTGAATAACACAAATGCCTTGCCATGTGTTTGTAGAACGTATTTCTTAACTCGCTCCACGACCGCTTGTTCATACGCTGCTGCTTCACTGGCCGGGTCGGGCATATCTTTGCAGAGGATTAACTTCATCTGCTTTTTGAAATTGAACGGGCTGCCGACTTTCAATTCGGCTCCGCTGCTTAAACCGAGTCGATTTTTCACAAAGCCAAACGATTGACCGCCCACCGCGATAGTTGCAGATGTCAAAATCGCAGAAGGAATCTGGTTGAACAGCTCGCCTCGAAGCACCGTTCCGATTTCCACGGGCGAAGAAACCAGTTTCACCTGCTGCTGCCTGCCGTGAGTCACTTCTCCCCAGTAAACGGCATCTTCCAGAGTCTGTTCGAGCCAGTTTTTGATCGAATTCGAGAGACCATACAATCGATCCGCTGCGGCTTTCAATTCGATCCGCTGTTCTTCCTTTTCGAGTTTATCTGCAAATTCCCCGATCATCCCTGCCAGTTGATTCAATTCCGGCGAGACCGCATTCCCAATTTCAACAGGCGTGCGAACCC
>Ga0316209_1003341_pt1 | contig 11093 bp, 11 predicted proteins | sample 6monopyrite_MG_FD_204945 | JGI IMG/M metagenome (GOLD analysis project Ga0316209, IMG submission 204945) | Microbial mat bacterial communities from mineral coupon in-situ incubated in ocean water Damariscotta River, Maine, United States -... | ecosystem: Environmental > Aquatic > Marine >...
AGTGCCCCGCTATTGGCCGATACATAAATTGAAGGTGCACCAAAATCAGCAAAATTGATGCGCCAAGCGGGCAAAGATTTAGGGTTTAACTCAAAAGGTGGATTTTCACTAATTAACTCTGCGTACTGGATCTCACCACTACCAGTGTAATAATGACGGGCGGCTTTCTTTGCCCACACCTCGTCTATGGGGGAAAGTGTTCGACCATCAACTGCGTCGATTAACATACGTTCTCCAGATTCAGAAAAACGATAAACAGTTCGCTTGATAAAAACCCCTACTTCGATCCTTTCGGCTTGTGGATAGTCGCGTAACAAATCGCTTAACAAATACTGAATTTTATTCGGATCAATTTTGGTTTGATGGTTATGTACCAGAGAGTCACCATGGATATAGTCAATATCAAAGAAAACCATATAGGCGCCGGTGACAGACCAGATAACAAATTGCAGCCCAATAAACAACATGAACCACTTATGCAGTTTGCGGCTGGTTTTTAACGTAGCCATAGATTTATTCATTAAAATTGTTCCTTTTCGCGATTTACCTGCACACAGACAGGATTACTGCCACCTTTTAACAACATCAACTGTTGGTACGCCATTATAAACATGTCAACCCAGTTAAATCATAATGATGAAATTCTACAATTCCACCTTCAATAAATTTTCGACTAGTATTCTGAGTTGTTGCTGGATCATTGGTAGTTTTTTTTCATCTAAAACGTATTGTTTCTGTTTTGCTAAGTCATTATTTAAATAGGTTGCTTGTGAGAGTTCGAGTTGTATGGCGTGGATGCCAAAATTAGGTTGGCCAAAGAATCGAGTGATGTAGCCACCTTTGAAACGCCCATTGGCAATTTGATTAAAATCTGGTGACAAGCAACCTTGAGCACTTTTTAATAATACCGGATTACATGATGCGCCAGCGTTAGTGCCCCAGTTAAAGTCAGGCAAGACGCCATTAAACAACATAGGCACTTCGGCCGCGATGCTGTGCGCATCAAGCAAAATAGCAAAACCATATTTGGCTTTAATACGCGCTAACTCGCGTTCGATTTGCTGGTGGTATGGTAACCAAATTTGCGTTTTATACAATGCCCGATGGGTGTCTGAGGGAATTTTATCAGGTAAAAAGATTGGACTTTCGTCAAACAAAATCTCGGGAAATAAGCCAGTTGTTTTGGTGCTATAAAGCGCTGCGTCATCATAAGGACGATTCAAATCGATCACATAACGAGAGTAATTAGCAGAAATCACACTCACGCCAAATTCCGTGAGATTGCCGTAGATTTCGGGTATGTACCAGTCAGTATCCGGCAAACATTTTGCTTTTTCAGTTAAGGCATTTTCTATGGTTGCAGTAAGATCCACGCCACAGTGAGGCATGCTTATCAGCAGCGGCGATTGCCCTTGTTGAAATTGAAAAGGCGAATCTATATAACTACCAACGGATTGCAGCTCAACTTCCTTCATGAAGATATTTTTCCTTGTTGAATACGTTGTTTGATGAGTTGCCCGCCTAACCAATAGCAAAGTTCCCCTGGGCTTTCGACATGCCAACACACAAAGTCTGCCACTTTTCCTATTTCTAAAGAGCCATGAGTATCACTCATTCCAAGAGCTTTTGCTGCATTAATGGTTGCACCTGCAAGGGCTTCTTCAGGGGTCATAGCAAACAAAGTACATGCCATGTTCAGCATCAAACGCAGTGACAAAGCTGGTGAAGTGCCGGGATTGGCATCGGTAGCAATGGCAATGGCTACGCCATACTGGCGCAATAAATCTATTGGTGGTAATTGGGTTTCTCGTAAAGTGTAAAATGCCCCTGGCAAGAGAACCGCAACCGTACCAGAATCTGCCATGGCTTTCACATCTGCCTCTTTCATGAACTCTAAATGATCTGCTGATAAGGCATGAAAAGACGCAGCCATGCTTGAACCTCCAAGAGATGAAAGTTGCTCAGCATGAATTTTTACTGGTAAACCTAAGGATTGTGCGGTTTGAAAATATCGCTCAACTTGTTCGGTACTAAAGGCGATACCCTCACAAAACGCGTCCACTGCTTCCGCCATACCAAGTGCGGCGACTTTTGGAAGAACTGTGTCACAGAGGTAGTTGATATAAGTGTCTTTGTCATTGAACTCAGGTGGCATAGCGTGCGCCGCCAAACAAGTTCGCTTTACTGTAATAGGCAACTCATTTCCTAACGTGGTGGCGACCCGTAACATTTTGAGTTCGCTATCTAGAGACAACCCATAACCAGATTTGATCTCAACTGTGGTGACACCATCTTGAATCAAACTGTATAAGCGGCGCTTACTGCTCGCCACTAATTCTGCTTCGCTTGCCTCACGTGTCGCTTTTACAGACGCAGCTATGCCACCACCCTGTTTGGCGACCTCTTGGTAACTGACACCATTTAAGCGCTGTTCAAATTCGCCAGCACGATTGCCTCCAAAAACTAGGTGAGTGTGACAATCAATTAGGCCAGGGGTGATCCAGCCACCGTCTAGATCATGCTCTTGATTTGTATGAAAATCAGGTAACTTAGACGCTTCATCAACCCAAGCAACACAGCCATCGACAACACCAATAGCCGCGTTTTCAATGATATTGTAACGTCCATCTTTCATGGTCGCTACGTGAGCTCCGCGCCATAAACTATCGAATTTGATTGGAGTATCGTTAGTCATAAGTGTCCTTGGATAAAATAAGCATTTACCTTTCTATAAGCTTGGTAGCAAGCCATTTGGCATAGCGTCGTTGTGAACCGCTTCCAATAATAAGTCATTGGCTTTTTCGATGTCTGGCGCGAAGTATCGATCTTTGTCATAAAAAGGTACACGAGCACGTAAGGTAGCTCGCGCGTTTTCTATGCGTTTACTAGATTTTAGCGGCGCTCGGAAGTCCAACCCTTGTACCGCAGACAAAATCTCAACTGCCAAAATACCACGTGTATTTTCTGCCATGTCTTTTAAACGACGTGCAGCGAAAGTAGCCATGGACACATGGTCCTCTTGGTTCGCAGAAGTAGGCAAGCTGTCCACTGATGCAGGATGGGCATAGCTTTTGTTTTCGCTTGCCAGCGCAGCTGCTGTAACTTGCGCTATCATAAAGCCTGAGTTTACGCCGCCGTTATCGACCAAGAATGCAGGAAGTTTGCTTAAATTGCTGTCGATCAACAAAGCCATACGGCGCTCTGACAAACTGCCTATTTCGGCAAATGCTAAGGCCAGATTATCCGCAGCCATGGCTACGGGTTCAGCATGAAAGTTACCACCAGAAATAATGTCGCCTTGCGCTGCAAACACTAAGGGGTTATCAGACACTGAATTGGCTTCTACTAGTAGAACCTTTGCTGTACTGCGAATTTGCTCAAGGCAAGCGCCCATAACTTGTGGCTGACAACGCAGTGAATAAGGGTCTTGAACCTTCTCACAATTTTGGTGAGAGTTGCCCAATTCGCTGGTTTCACCTAGTAGATGGCGATAGGCGGCGGCGGTGTCAATTTGTGTTTGATGGCCACGGGCTGCATGAATGCGCGCATCGAATGGACTGCGACTACCTAATGCAGCTTCCACAGACAAGGAACCACAAACGATCGCCGACGCAAATAAATCTTCCGCTTCAAATAAGCCTTCTAGCGCAAAGGCCGTTGAGGCCTGCGTGCCATTTAGTAAGGCTAAACCTTCTTTTGGCGCCAGTTGGATTGGTTCAAGACCAGCGATAGACAGCGCCGCCTGACCAGAAATGACTTCGCCACGATACCGTGCTTTGCCTTCACCAATTAAAATCGTGCTCATATGTGCCAACGGCGCTAAATCACCAGATGCGCCGACAGAGCCTTTTTTCGGAATACATGGGTAGACTTCTTTATTTATCAAAGTGAGTATGGCTTCGATCACTGTAAGCCGAATACCCGAAAAACCACGGGCAAGGCTATTTACTTTCAGCGCCATGATGAGTTTAACGGTTTTATCATCCATCAATTGACCAATACCGGCCGCGTGCGACAGTACAATGCTGCGCTGCAATTCGTCCAAATCTTCGGGTGCAATGCGTGTGTTCGCTAACAATCCAAAACCGGTGTTAATGCCATAAACTGTTCGATTTTGTGTAATCACATCATTCACGACTTGCGTGCTAGCCTGAATTGCTGGGATTGCACTATCGTCTAAGTTTAGTTTGACTTTACGGCGACTGATCTGACGCAATTCATTCAGTGTCAACTGGCCGGGTTTTATAGTTAATTCGAACATGGTGGTCCCTTAATATCAGTGCGTTACTTAAAATCGCTTATTTGTTTTGATGGCCTGTGATCATAGGTAGGTTTAAGTCCTGTTCTTTTGCGCATTTTATGGCTATGTCATAACCTGCATCCGCATGACGCATCACTCCTGTCGCTGGATCATTGTGCAGCACTCTCGCAATACGTTGTGCGGCATCATCACTGCCATCACAGACAATCACCATACCTGCATGCTGAGAGAAGCCCATACCAACGCCCCCACCGTGGTGCAAGGATACCCAAGTCGCACCAGAAGCAGTGTTTAACAAGGCATTCAACAGCGGCCAGTCAGACACAGCATCCGAACCATCTTGCATACTTTCAGTTTCACGGTTTGGGCTGGCAACGGAACCAGAATCCAAATGGTCGCGGCCAATAACGATAGGTGCCGACAATTCACCGCTACGTACCATTTCATTAAAGGCTAGGCCAAGTTTTGCACGTTGACCAAGACCAACCCAGCAAATACGAGCTGGCAATCCCTGGAATTGAATACGTTCACGGGCCATGTCCAACCAACGATGAAGATGCGCATCGTCGGCAATTAATTCTTTTACTTTGGCATCAGTTTTGTAAATATCTTGCGGATCACCAGATAGTGCTACCCAACGGAATGGTCCTATTCCACGACAAAATAAAGGGCGAATATATGCAGGCACGAAACCGGGAAAATCAAAGGCGTTTTTAACCCCTTCTTCTTTCGCCATTTGACGAATATTATTACCGTAATCAAAAGTTGGTACGCCCATTTTTTGGAAGTCCAACATCGCTTGAACGTGTTTTGCCATTGATTGCTTCGCCGCTATGACAATCTCTTTTGGTTGAGTGTGTGCTTTCTCACGGTAGGTCTCCCAACTCATGCCAATAGGTAAATAGCCATTTAGAGGATCGTGTGCCGAGGTTTGATCAGTTACCATGTCGGGACGAACATCACGCTTTACCATATCAGGTAGAATTTCAGCGGCATTGCCACATAATGCAATAGAAACGGCTTTACCTGCTTCGGTATATTTTTTGATGCGTGCCAATGCGTCGTCTAAATCGATTGCTTGCTCATCCACATAACGTGTACGAATACGAAAATCGATACTGCTTTGTTGACATTCAATGTTTAATGAACAAGCTCCAGCAAGTGTAGCGGCTAATGGTTGCGCGCCACCCATACCACCCAGTCCCGCGGTCAATACCCAACGTCCTACCAGCTTGCCGTTGTAATGTTGACGACCAGCTTCCACAAATGTTTCGTAAGTACCTTGCACTATGCCTTGGCTACCAATGTAGATCCAAGAACCGGCCGTCATCTGGCCATACATCGCCAAGCCTTTTGCATCGAGCTCGTTAAAATGTTCCCAGTTTGCCCAATGCGGCACTAGGTTTGAGTTCGCGATCAATACCCGCGGAGCATTACTGTGAGTTTTGAATACGCCTACCGGCTTTCCAGATTGCACCAAGAGAGTCTCATCATCTTCTAGGGTTTTGAGAGATTCAACTATTTTGTCATAACACTCCCAATCGCGAGCAGCACGGCCAATACCACCATAAACCACTAATTCTTCAGGATTTTCTGCGACATCAGGGTCTAGATTGTTCATTAACATGCGCAGTGGAGCTTCGGTGAACCAAGATTTGGCGGTAAGTTTTGTGCCAGTTGCAGCTTTAACAACACCAGCACGGTAGCGTTTCTGCGAAATAGTTTGCTTAGTCATGGTCTTTATCTCTAAAATTGGGGTTACACTTAAATGTATATACAACTGGTGTGCAACATAATTTTATAAGTTCTGATTTGCAAGCTTTTTTTCAAACTAAAGGAATCTATTTAATGATGATATACAATTTATTTAGAGTTTTAGCAGAATTTTTATATTTGGTAATCAGTTATGAATATTCTGCAATGAATTTAAAGCAAAGTAAAAAGTACGTTGTTGTATGTACAAGTAGACTTCTATTATACTCGGATATCTTTGTTTTTGTAGCACTGATAGCTATCCCTAACCTAGGAATTTGTTATGCCCAACCATATCCATTATTTCAATGAGCATAGTAGTCAGCAATACTATTTTGCAGAACGCGCCTTACTGGATTCCGGCTGGGCAAATAAGGTGCTTTTCTCTGTCAAAAACGGGCAATTTCACTCTTTTGAAATTAACAGTTCGCCAACACCAGAGGCCATTACCTTATCAGGGCCAGTCCTACCAACCTTAGCTAACCTTCATTCACACGCATTTCAACGTGTGATGGCTGGCGCGGCCGAAGTCAGTTTGAATGCCAACGATAGCTTCTGGAGTTGGCGCGATTTGATGTACAAAGTGGTACAAAAACTCACGCCAGATGATGCGTGCATCATAGCCAAACAGCTATATATCGATATGTTAAAAGCCGGTTACACTCAGGTCGGAGAATTTCATTATTTACATCATGATATCGGCGGCAAACAATATGCTGAGCGCGGTGAAATGTCGCAACAAATCATCACAGCGGCGGATGAGTCTGGTATTGGATTAACGTTGTTACCGGTATTGTATTCTTACTCTGGATTTGGCGGACAAGCCCCCAACGAAGGTCAAGCACGCTTTATCAATACAACAGATTCTTATTTGGCGCTTCATGAAGTTTGTGGCGCTTGGCTGGCAAATCATCCTCGTCACAAATTAGGCATCTGTTTTCATTCACTTCGCGCCGTGACCAAAGCTCAAATCACCACAGTTTTGCAGGAGCTAAACAAAAACTGCCCTATTCACATTCATATTGCTGAACAGCAAAAAGAAGTTCGAGACAGCTTGAGCTGGTGCGGCCAACGCCCAGTAGAATGGCTGCATAACGAAATTGGTTTGAATGAGCGCTGGTGTTTGGTACATGCTACCCACCTTACTGATACTGAACGCCAAACCATTGCCCGGAATAAAGTTATTGCTGGATTATGTCCATCCACTGAAGCTAATTTAGGAGATGGCATTTTCCCAGCAGTAGAATTTGAGAAAGAGCATGGCCGTTGGGGAATTGGCTCTGATAGCCATGTGAGCTTGTCTATTGTCGAAGAGTTACGCACTTTGGAATACGGCCAGCGATTGCGAGATCTACAACGTAATCGTCTCTACAGAACAAAACAAAATAGCATTGGCGACAACCTTTTTAAACAAGCTTTAATAGGCGGCAACCAAGCCTGTGATGTGTCTTTGGGGATGGCAAAAGCCCGCCGCGCAGACTTCATGGTGCTAGATAAAGACCATCCTTTCATTGCTGCTAGCGAATCTAAAGATTTACTAAACCGCTGGCTATTTGCCTGTAATGAGAACCTTATCAAAGACGTTTATGTCTCAGGTAAACATACGATTAGAAACTTCCAACACGAACAGCAAGATAGTAGCCGTCAGGCCTTTATTAAAGTCATTAAAAAGGTGATGTATGATGCTTAATACAAAGCTTCAATATCAGATTATTCAGCGCTGCGGTGTTTTAATTGAAATAAATTTAACGGCCAAAGTGACCGAATAGCTGAAAGCTAGCGCCGGGATGAAGTAAACGTGTCACCGAAATAATATCGTCACCGGCCCAAGTACGGCGTTTAATTTGTAAACAAGGTTCACTGGCGGCGATCTGCAAACGCTGACATTCAATTTCATTAGGTAAAATCGCTTCTACCAAATGCTCGCCTTCAGTCATCGGTGCCGTCATCATCAAATATTCGTAAGAAGTGTGTTTGGAAAAGTCTTGCTTGTTATAATCGGGCGCTCGACTGGAATTGACAATACGTTCCTCAATCTGGATCGGCACATCATTTTCGTAATGCACCACCACAGAACGAAAAATTTTATGGTTGGTTCGCACGCCAAGTTTCATCGCTTCTTCAACATTGGCTTTCGCCGCTTCAAGCATTAACAATTCGGCGCGATGCTGGTGACCACGAGCCTTGATTTCTTCAGAAATATTTTTAATTTCAAACAAAGCTGAATGCGCTTTTTTTTCCGCAACGAAAGTTCCTAAACCTTGCTGGCGAACCAGTAAACCTTCGGCAGTAAGCTCTCGCAATGCACGATTTACGGTCATACGACTAACACCCAATGCCTTAACCCACTGAGCCTCTGACGGTACGCGCTGATTGACTTGCCATTGTCCAATAGCGATTTTATGAGTAATGGCTTGCTTTAACTTGGCGTAAATGGGTTGCGAAACATCAGGTAGGTCCTCAAACAAATTTTCAAGCTTAAAAAGTTTTTTTTCTGACAAGAAGAAGATCCGTATGATTGTGAACGAAACAAACATACTATATTGCCATGACGATGTGTCAAACAAAATATGTATATACAAAGGCCAAGGCGTCGCGTTTTGGCTGGTTGCCGGATAAATACCCAACAACCATAAGCACCAACAATATGATTAAAATAGTAAACATGTAGTTCTCTTGGCCTAATCAGTTAGCGACTTTTCCCGCTGGCGATAGGGACGAAAAGGTTCGACTAATTGGCGCATATAATTGACGGGGTAATGGGGTTGAGTGGCCATCCCCATCTCGTCTGACGTAATCTTTCGGTCTTTGTCAAAATAGCAAGTGCCAAGCATACGATCGGTGAAACTGGTAAACAGACCGAAATTGACATCGCCCTCTTTGGCCGTGCCTAAATGATGAAAGCGGTGCACAGCATTGATGGCCAATATATGTTTCAGCGGGCCGCTGAAATAAGATACATTGGAATGTTGTAGCAATAATTGCAGCACCACTGCCACGGCTAGCAACATCAAGACCTGCTGTGGCGCGCCCAATAACAGTAGCGGTGACGTTCCGGCTAGGGTTTCGATACTCTGGTGCAGGGGATGTTTCATTAATCCGTTTAGGCCATACATACGTTTAACGCAATGATGTACTGCATGTAAGCGCCATAAGCTATTAATACGATGACTGGCATAGTGTGCCAGGGTGATCCCCACATCGGCTATCAAGATTGCGATCAACACTTGCAGCCACAATGGTAAATAAGCCGGCCAAATGGACGGTAGAATAATAAAACTGGCGATCAAAGGCACACTCATTACCCCCACTACGTTTAGGGATTCGTTGACCAGCACATGGATCACATCACGCTTAACATCACCCTGTGATTGATTAAAAACGGCATCATAAGGCGACAACTTTTCGAATAAAAAAGACAGGGCGATAAAGCTGACCAGGATCACCAACAACCAGGGCGTTGGGTAGCCAGATTGAACCACATAAATGGCCAGGCTATTGCCCACTATCAGGAATAAGGGTAAATAGATTAAACGAATGAAATACTGCATGTTAACAACCTCAAATACATAACAATCGGCGTGACTCTCTTCGCCAATCTTGTACTAACATTGTATTTTCAAAAGAGAACTAACTCTTGAACGAATCAGCTGTATTTCAGTTAATTTTTATAATGTATTAACCTTCGCTAGCGGCCATATTTGACAGTTGTTTAGGTGTCAGCCCAAACAACTGTTTAAAGGTACGTCTAAAATGCGCCTGATCAGAAAAAAGGCTTGCCTGAGCAATGGCAAAACGCCCTGCCCAGGCATGCTTGCCAACATTTTTTTTTGAAATGTACATCACCCCATCAGCTTAACAGGGTAAAGAGTCGTCATGCGCTTTTCACATGACGAATTTATATGCTCAGTGATGAGACTTTTTGGGCTTATAGTCTCGGCCGGATGAATGGGAATGCACGACTTTCCAACTATCATCGACCTTTCTAAATAGAAAGGTTTGATAACCGCTTTTATCAAAGGTTTTGCCATTTTTACGCACCTCACCTTTCACCCGGGTATCGGCTATCGCCCAGGCAAAGTCGTTTTCAAAATGAACCTCGATATTGGAAAAATCTATGCTGAGAAAAACCAGTGCATCTTTCTCCGGCTCCACATGATGAGTTACCAGGTCATCCAAACCTTCATTCTGCCCACCTGATTCAATGTATCTGGCACCTGGAAAGTTTAAAAAATGCTGACGAAAGGGCTTACCGTCCCCATTTTCCCAACCGTATTTGACTGCAGCAATAATCTTGTTAATTTCGCTTTCATCTTTCTCGCTTGCTGCAAGTGGTCCAACGAACATCAGTAATAAGCTGGTGATAAACAGTTTTTTCATAAAATATTTCCTTAGATTCAATTAACGTGACCAATGGATATGGGTGATCTTCCATTCACCATCACTTAGGTTTAACACTATGGTCTCCAATCCTTCGTAATCCACATTTTTATCTTTATAGTTTCCCGTGGTTTTACTGCGTGAGACCGACAAAGCCATTTCACCGCTAATACTCACTTGATGCTCGATGGTTTTTGTTTCAACCACAGCGAGATATTTCATATCGGCCAGCATATGGTGGTTGGCGTATTTATCTGCCGAGCGTTCAACGCCGCCTTCAAAAATTAACACATCGTCGGCCAGTAATGAACGAGCCTTGGCTTTGTCGCCACTCTCCAGTGCCTGATGAAAGGCACTTACCACCTTAGCGGGTGCAGAGTCGGTGTTCACAAAAAATGGCGAGGGATCGGAATGCTTTTTATCCCCATGAGCCCAGGACGGTGAGCTAAGACCCAGTCCAATTAAGGCCATAAATGCCAAGGTAAAAACGTTTGATTTTATTTTCATTATTATTTCCCGTGTTTTAAACATTAATAGTTGCTTTGGTCTTCAATTGGGCTCATTAATGAGCCATTTCCTGATTATCGTTGGGATCAAGCGCAGTCAATATTTGGTACTGATCTGCCGTTAACTCCGGTAGTCTTTGTAAAAAAGCCACCATTGCCCAAATCCGTTTATCATCATGAGTTTTACCCCAAGC
>Ga0316209_1003343_pt1 | contig 11088 bp, 6 predicted proteins | sample 6monopyrite_MG_FD_204945 | JGI IMG/M metagenome (GOLD analysis project Ga0316209, IMG submission 204945) | Microbial mat bacterial communities from mineral coupon in-situ incubated in ocean water Damariscotta River, Maine, United States -... | ecosystem: Environmental > Aquatic > Marine > Coastal...
CGCTCGGAGTGTTTTCTTATTGCCAGTTCATAGCGGTAAGCTCCGTTCCTATTATCCGAATTGCGCTTCAGCTCTCGACTGATGACAGACTTGTCCTTGCCGATGGAACGGGCTATGTCCTTCTGTGAATATCCATCCTTGTACATACACGAGATGGTGTACCTTTGTTCTTGGGTAATATGTGCCATACAACTTCTTTTTTGGCGATTTGAGGCGGTAAGGTAATTTGATCCATCAAAACACGAAGGAGGGGGAACTACCCTCTTTCTGTTTTGAAAAATCAATGGAAACGCTTCAAATCTAAAAGTTGCATTTACTACTTGAACTTAAGGTGTCATTTGCGTTCTATTCATGACAATCACATCAAAAATTTTCGTGATACGACTTTGAAAAAGTTAAATGCTTTCGCCCTGTTTGCGTCTCTGCGAGAGATAAAGGCAATACTATCTTTGCGCCCTCAAAATAAACGCTTTGACCGCATACAAACGACATCTTATCACAGCCGCGCTTCCTTATGCCAACGGACCCATCCATTTGGGGCATCTGGCGGGCGCCTATTTACCATCCGACATCTACGTTCGGTACATGCGGTTAAAGGGCGAAGATGTGCTGTTCGTTTGTGGTTCGGATGAGCACGGTGCGGCTATCACCATTCGTGCAAAAAAAGAAGGTGTTTCTCCACAGGAAATCGTAGATCGATACGATGCGATGTGCCGAAAATCGTTCGAAGAATTTGGGATCGGTTTCGATGTCTATCACCGAACCTCTTCAGAATTGCATAAAGAAACAGCCTCCAACTACTTTTTGGAATTGCTAGAGAAAGATGCTTTTGAAGTGCGCGAAAGTGAGCAGTATTTTGATGAGGAGGCGCAGCAGTTTCTGGCCGACAGATACATAACCGGAACGTGCCCGAAATGCAACCATGATGCCGCTTATGGCGACCAATGTGAAAACTGCGGAAGTGCGCTGAGTCCAAATGACTTAATAAACCCGAAGTCAACTTTGAGCGGAAATGCTCCCATTATGAAAACCACAACGCATTGGTATCTGCCCATGCAGAATCATGAAAAATGGTTGAAAGAGTGGATCAATGAAGGAACATTGGACGGCAAACCACATCACAATCCGAAGGAGTGGAAAAATCATGTGGTCGGGCAATGCAACTCATGGATCGATGGCGGTTTGCAACCGCGCGCCATGACCCGCGACCTCGATTGGGGAGTTCCCGTTCCTGCAGAAGGAGCTGACGGGAAAGTGCTTTACGTGTGGCTGGATGCGCCCATCGGCTACATATCGGCCACTAAAAAATGGGCTGCCGACAACGGCAAGAACTGGGAAACGTATTGGAAAGATGAAGAAACCAGAATGGTTCATTTCATCGGAAAGGACAACATCGTTTTCCATTGCATCATCTTCCCTATCCTACTCAAAGCGCATGGCGATTACATTCTGCCAGAGAACGTTCCTGCCAATGAGTTCTTGAATTTAGAAGGACAGAAACTTTCTACCTCAAGAAACTGGGCGGTTTGGCTGCACGAATATTTAGAAGACTATCCAGACAGAATTGATGCCTTGCGCTACTGCCTCACATCCATTCTTCCAGAGAATAAGGACAGCGAGTTTACGTGGAAGGATTTTCAGGCGCGGAACAATAATGAGTTGGTGGCCATACTTGGCAACTTCGTGAACCGTGCAGTAATTCTTACACACAAGTATTTTGATGGAAAAGTTCCAACTGCTGATTTTGATCAAGTTGTTCTGGAAGAAGTAAAATCTCATTACGAAAAGGTTGCTAGCAATCTAGATAAATTCAGCTTCCGTCAGGCATTGGCTGATGCCATGAATGTGGCGCGTATCGGCAACAAATACTTGGCAGATAACGAGCCTTGGAAAACCATTAAAACTGATGAGACTGCAGCACAGAAAGTGATTGCCACATCATTGGTCATTGCCGAACATTTGAAGAATGTAATAGCGCCATTCCTTCCAAATACATCCGATAAGTTGGCGCATATTCTGAATATGGAAGCAGCCAATTGGAATGAAGAAAGCACCATTTCAGAAGGTCATCAACTGAATAAAGCCGAGTTGCTTTTCAGCAAGTTTGAGGATGAGGACGTGGAAAAGCAGGTGAAAAAACTGGAGGAAGCATCAGCTGCAACACAAACCGTTGAACTGGAACCAGCCAAACCGGAAACCACGTTTGATGATTTCCAAAAGCTAGACATCCGCATTGCTACAATTATTGAAGCAGAGAAGGTTCGTAAAACCAAGAAACTTCTGAAGCTGAAAGTTGACACAGGAATGGATCAACGCACCGTAGTGTCTGGCATTGCTGAATTCTATTCTCCAGAAGAAATCATTGGAAAACAGGTTTGTTTGCTTGCCAATTTAGCTCCACGCGCCATCAAAGGCATAGAAAGCCAAGGAATGATATTGATGGCGGAAAGCCCAGACGGAACGCTGTCCTTTGTTCTCCCAAACAGTAAAATCCCGAACGGAAGCAGCATCGGATAGTTCTCTATTTTTGCAGCTTAAAATGGCCTCATAGTTCAAGGGATAGAATAGTTGTTTCCTAAACAATTGATCCAGGTTCGAGTCCTGGTGGGGTCACTCTTATCAAGTAATAGCGTTTGCATTTCTAAAATCCAGTTCAGTACGTTTTGATGTACTTTCACTTTAGGATTTTACTAAATCCCGATATGTGACTTTGGATTCTGTTTTTTTTCTATCTATACCAATAATAGCAGCCTTGGTTGGCTGGCTTACAAACAAGCTTGCGGTTTGGATGACGTTTTACCCGATTGAATACGTTGGGAAACGCCCTTTTGGTTGGCAGGGAATCATTCCTTCCAAGGCGCACAAAATGGCCAGCAAGGCTGTAGAGCTAGTCACATCCAAACTCATTTCTGTTGAGGAACAATTTGAAAAATTGAACCCTGAGGAGATTGTTCAAGAAATGGGGCCAAGGCTGAAAGTTCTGTCCATCCAGATTATTGACACGGTGATGAAGCAAGAGATACCACTCATTTGGCGACTACTACCTCAATCTCAGAAAGAACAATTACATCGAGATGCCGAAGCCGAATTTCCCTCGGTAATCACCAACGTACTGTATGATGTGAAATCCGACATTCACCAACTTCTTGACATTGATAAGATGATGGTGGAGGGTTTGACTAAAGACCCAGAAATGCTGAATAGAATCTTTTTGAAATGCGGTGAAAAAGAGTTCAAATTCATCGAACATTCAGGGCTTGCATTCGGCCTTCTTTTTGGCTTGGTTCAGATGCTCGTTTGGAATTATTATCAGTTTTGGTGGCTACTACCTGCTGGCGGATTGGTTGTAGGTTATCTCACAAACTTCTTGGCGTTGAAACTCATTTTCCGTCCTATCAATCCAGTAAAAATCGGCCCCATAGTAATACAAGGTTTGTTTATGAAACGCCAGAACGAAGTCTCGAAGGAATACGCTAAAATTCTAGCGAATGAGTTACTGACTTCCGAACAAATTTTTGAGTTTGTCCTACGAAATAACGGGATGGAACCATTGGCAGAAGTGTGTAGAAAACATGTAATAGAAATGGCTGACAAAACCACGGGCGCAACCAAAAAAATGATTGTCAAGTTGGCCGTTGGCACTACTAAATATGAACGAATGAAGATGTTAGCAGCTGAGTTATTTGTAGAGGCGCTTCCAAATTCTATTACAACCATGTTTGATTACGCTGATAAATCATTGCAAATTGAAAAAACTTTAGAAACCAAACTGAAATCACTGTCTAAACTCGATTTTGAGGATGTGCTCCATCCTATTTTCAAAGAAGATGAGCACATACTAATTCTTGTTGGAGCCCTACTTGGTGGTGTAGCAGGTATTATTCAAATGGCTTTTGTACTCTAAACATCTAGTTTACGCGCATCAACGTAATCAACTGAACTCACAAACTTTAATTTTGTGCGCCCAATGCTCCATCCCAAGCACATTATATTAAGTTCTGTACTGCTTCTTGTGTCAAGTTTGCTTTTTGCACAAACACAAACCATTCGTGGTGTAGTTACCGATCAGGAAAGCAAAATGTCCATTATTGGAGCGGCCGTTGTCGTAGTTGATAGCGACCCAATCATTGGAACCACCACAGACCTTGACGGAAAATTCAGCCTCCCAAACGTGAGGGTTGGCCGAGTTGATCTGAAGATTACCTACTTGGGGTATGCGCCTCGTACACTCTCGGGCATCGAACTATTCAGCGGAAAGGAGCTTATCCTGAACGTAGAAATGCAGGAAATGGTAATGAAGCAGGGCGAAGTTGTTGTCAAGGCATCGCGGAGAAAAGAAGAGGTTTTAAATACAATGACAACCGTTTCTGCCCGAGTCTTTTCTACAGAAGAAGCTTCGAGATATGCTGGAACTAGAAATGACGTTTCTCGCATGGCTACCAACTTTGCAGGAGTACGCGGTGCAAATGATGCTACAAACGACATCGTTATTCGAGGTAATTCGCCAACAGGTTTGCTTTGGAGATTGGAAGATATTGATATTCCGAATCCAAATCACTTCGGAAACTTAGGATCTACCGGTGGCCCCGTAAGCATGCTAAACAGTAATGTTTTGTCAAATTCAGACTTCCTTACTGCCGCTTTTCCATCTGAATATGGTAATGGAATATCTGGCGTTTTCGACCTAAAAATGCGCCACGGAAACAATGAGAAACACGAATTTCTAGGCCAAATTGGTTTCAACGGATTAGAGTTTGGCGCAGAAGGACCGTTATCTAAAAAAAGTGGTGCTTCCTACCTCATCAATTTCCGCTATTCAACCTTGGCACTATTCAAATTAGGAGGCGTTGATTTCGGAACAGGCGATGCCACACCACAGTATTCAGACCTCAGTTTCAAGGTTCGCATTCCGACCAAAAAAGCTGGCATTTTTGAGATTTTCGGTATGGGAGGAATAAGCAGCATAGAATTTATTGCGAGCGAATCTGAAGACAATTCGACCAACTTTTATTCGCAGGGTGGTTTAGATATTTACAATCGAACCAAAATAGGTGTTGTCGGTTTTTCGCACACCTATCTTTTCAAAAATGCGAGCTATTTAAAAATGACCGTGGCGGGCAGCACTCAGCTAAATCAAGACGTGGTTGATAGTGTAGATATTAACAAAAATCCGTTTGAGTGGTACAAGCAGAATTTTCAAGACCATAGATTTCAAGGCTCAATCTTTTACAAAAAGAAATTCAACGCCAAACACAACTTAAAAGTCGGAACCCGAGCAACTGTGTTTTACACAATTTTGCAAGACAGCGCATTCATCCCAACATGGAATGACTACCAGACCCTGACCGATTTTGATGGTCAAACGGCTCTACTTCAGCCATACGCACAGTGGCAGTGGCGCTGGAACGATGCCTGGACGCTGAACACCGGCCTTCACGGACAGGTTTTAACCTTAAACGGCTCCTACGCCATTGAGCCTCGGCTAGGGTTACAGTGGAAACTAAACCCGCGGCACAAGCTTTCGTTGGGGTACGGTCTTCATAGCCAAATGGTAGCACTAGACCGGTATTTTCTGGTAATGGAAGACTCCCTAGGAAACAGAGAAACGCCTAACAAAAACCTTGATTTCGTGCGCAGCCATCATGTAGTTTTAGGTTATGATTGGAGCTTGCCATTTAATATGCGCATCAAAATTGAAGCTTACTATCAGTATATCTACAACGCGGGAATTGGGGCAGACAGTAGCTCTTACTCTTCGCTTAATGTTGGGAGTTTCACGCAGGAAGGTCCTGACAATATTGTTAATGGTGGTACTGGAACCAACTACGGTCTTGAACTCACGTTTGAAAAATTTCTCACCAACGGATACTACTGGTTATTAACGGCTTCGTTATACGATTCTAAATACACCGCAAGTGATGGTGTTGAACGAAACACTGTCTTCAATGGAAATTATGTGGTCAACGTTTTGGGCGGATATGAACTACAACTCAACCGAAAAATTCCGAAAAAAAGATTGCCAAAACCGACTTTCAGCGAAAAAAAACTGAAGCGATGGACTAAGCAAGATAATCTCAGAAAAGCAACCAAACACTCGTTAAAGTTTGATGTGAAATTCACCATTGCAGGTGGTTCGCGCTATACTCCGATTGACCTTAGTGCTTCTGCCGTTGCTAAGAAGGCCGTTTATGTTGATGAATGGGCTTACTCCAAACAGTTTGAGCCCTATTACCGGTTAGACCTAGGCCTTACATATAGAATGAGCCGCCCAAAAATTACTCAAGAATTTACAGCTTCGTGTCAAAACGTAACGGATAAAACGAACCCTTTGTACAATCAATACAATCCAGATGAAAACCGCTTAGTGAATGTAAATCAACTAGGAATCTACCCCCTTCTTCAGTATAAAATACTGTTCTAATCGGCAACAACGCCCATTTTCAAAGCGTACTTCACTAAACCAACTACGTTTTTTACTTCTAGCTTTTTGATGAGGTTACGCTTGTGGGTATCTACGGTTCTTATACCGCAATCGAGCTTATCCGCAATTTCCTGATTGGTAAACTCTTGGGCAATAAGTCTGAGTACTGCGGTTTCTTTTTTTGTTAGCATCGGAGTGTCCTCCTTGTCTCCCATTGCAAATTGTCCAGAAATTTTAGAAAGCACTTCGCTGCTAAAATGTTGCTTGTTTTCAGAAACATCCAAAATTGCCCTTACAATTTCCTCCTTGGTAGAATGTTTAAGAATGTAACCAGAGGCTCCTGCCTGTAACACTTCTTTAATAAACCGCGGCTCATCATTAATGGTAACGGCCAAAACCTTTATATCTGGATGTTTTTCTCTGATGGCTCGAGTTGCATCAACGCCATTCATTTCGGGCATCATAATGTCCATCAACACTACATCAATTTGACGAGTACCGCATATATCTAACGCCTCTTTTCCGTTTCGGGCCATATCAACCACCAAAATTGAAGTCTCTCCTCTCAAAAGGGAAGAAAGTCCATTACGAATCATTTCGTGGTCGTCTGTTATTAGTACTCGTATCATCGCGTTAAGGAATTATTCAAAGGTACTTCAACTGTTGTAACCGTGCCCCTATTTGGCCCAGAATCTATTTCTACTCGTCCTTCAAAAACCTCCGCTCGAGACCAAATATTCCTCAATCCAAATCCAGTTGAAGCTTCTTTCGGGTCAAAACCAATTCCATCATCCTCCACCATAAGCACAATCGAATTTCCGTGATTAATTAATTGAACGTAAACGCGATTCGCCTGTCCATGACATATAGAGTTGTTTACCAACTCCTGACATATTCTAAACAGAGCCTTTTCTAGTTCAGGAGAAAAACGTGCATTCATATCTACCAACTCAAGAGAAATCTCCAATTCAACTGTGGTGTTCCACTTATAAACCAAATCCTCAATGGCTGGTTTCAATCCAAATTGCCAAAGCACATCGGGCATCAAGTTTCGCGAGATGTTCTTCACCTCCGTGATGGCGATACCAATGTTCTCTTCCAAGGTTTTAACACTTTCCTGAGCTTCAGAACTCAAACCTCCACCATCAACACCTGTTTTCAAATGCTGTAGGTTCAGTTTAATCGCTGTAAAAAGTTGGCCTAGTCCATCGTGCAACTCCTGCGAAACTCGCATTCGTTCACTTTCCTGCCCTTCAATAAGTGCCTCTCGGTGGTGTTTTTCAAATGCCTTTGCCTCGTTAATATTTCGGGCAATACAAATTACGGTTATAACCCTAGTTCCGTGAAATATTGGTGATAACGCCACTCCATAATTATCCACCAAACCGTTGTCCATCCTAGCCATTTTGAACTCTGTTTTTAGCGGTTTTCCGGTGCTGAAAACGGTATTCAACAATTCCATCGCGCTCGTGGCGTTCGCTGGAGACATAACTTCATCAATTGTTTTACCAGCCCATTTAATGTTACCCGGAAGATCTGCGTAGTCATTGACAGACAGAATATATCCCTCAGAATTAACAGTCATAATAAGGTCGTCTGCATGTTCGAAAACCGACCTCCACCTGGCCTCTGATGCACCCAGCGCATCTTGAGCCATTTTTCGACTTGTTACATCTTTTCCAACCGCCTGATAACCTAAGAGGATTCCAGATTTTCCGTAAAAAGCCGTTGCCGACCATTCTTGCCAAACTAAATTGCCCTGCTCATCATAGTTCCGAAGTTCCCAAACCCGATTAGGTTCTCGGGCAGAAAGTTTCATCATTTCTTGTTCACACTTTTCTAGCTCTGTTGGCGGAAAAAGCGAAGCAAATCGCGTTTCTGTTTGGGAGTCTTTAAACCTGAAAAAACGGGTAAACGCTACATTTCTAAATATGACTTTTCCTTTTGGATTGATTCTACAAATCATTTCCGACTGTGCTTCCACTATGCTTTGATAGCGGCCTTTAATAACGTTTAGCTCATCAGTAAGTTGGTTTGTATCGGTAATATCAACAATTGAAACAAGGATGAGAGAAAGGTCTTCTTCGTGCCCTGGCAGCACATTTAGATTAAACTGCACATCAATGGTGTCTCCATTCAGGTTTATGAACGAACCTTCGGTCTGAAAATGGGTCTTTCCCTCGGCAATCGCCACAAACTCATCTAAAAAAATAGACTCAGACTCGGGGGTAAAGTTCCGATTCATCTTCTTAATAAAAGACGGCTTATCCACCACTCCATACATACCAAACGTTGTCCGATTAACGTTCTTCACGCTAATCATGTCAATACATTTTTCGATGAGTTCGGGATTGTTTTGTAGATGTTTTCTAACCTCAGTAATACCAGCAGCCTTTAAACCGTCTAAAAACAATTTAACCCGAGAAAAGTCCTCCTCCCAAAACGAAAATGGAGCGTTATCAAATATGAAGCGATACTTTTCTTCGGATAGTCTAGCGTCAGTTACGTCTCTCGAAATTCCGATTAGACCAATCACTTTTCCATCAGAATCTCGCAAAGGCGATTTGGTGGTTGAGAAATAACTTGACCCAATTCCAAAATTGCCCCGGTTTTCATAAGAAACTGGCTGTCCCGATTCGAACAGTTTAGCATCATGCTCAACAATTTTTCTTGCCGAATCCTCACCAAGCAGCTCAACATCGGTTTTGCCAATAATTTCGCCAACGCCTTTACCGAAATAAGACGCACCAGCTTGGTTAATGGTAATGTATCTGCCTTCAACATCTTTGGCATAAACAGAATCAGAAGCACCTTGAATGATGCTGTTGAGTAATTCATTCTCTCTCTTTAACAAGCGAATCTGTTCTTCTGGCCGTATGGGAATGGTCTTTTCTGACATGCTTGTTTTGAGTGAACTAATTTAGCTTTACCGCTTCAATCATCAGCATCATTTTCATGAAAATTCGTTTTCTTCTATCCATTCTTGTTCTAACCTTGAACTCCTGCATGATGGTTCAACCGTTAGAGGTAAAATCTGTTCTCTGCTGCGATATTCAAAAGGTGCTTAAAACCGAAACAGAAGTGGCGTTTGTGGTAGAATTACATAACCCAAACGACTTTCCTATAAATGTGAAAAGCTACTGTTTAGATGTACGATTGAATGGCAATACACTCGGCACAGCCGAATCGAAAGAATTGACGGAAATACAGCCCAACAAAACACTTAATAAATCGATTACGATTAAAACCTCCGCCAAAAAACTGATGAGTGGTGGTTTGATGATGGGACTTAGTGCATTACTAAAAAACGACCTCACCACGTTAGATGTAGAAATTGCGGGTTCAGTTGTAGGCAATGCAAAAGGAATTTCTAAGCGAGTTCGAATTAGAGAGAAGTATCCTCTGAAATTGAATTTTTGATTTTTTAGACACCCTTTTGGGGACGGTATCGCAGCAAACCTGCCGCTTGGCGTTACAGGTGCTTTCTCACAATCAGACCCGACTTTTTTCAAAGATCCTTGTGCAAAGGTCTCTTAAGCATTCTGCCGCAGGCAAGTTGAACGTGCTGCAAAGCGTCAAGTTTATGCGCCAGCACGTTATTAGGCATGTTGGCCAAATTAACCGTGTGCTAAAAGTTGTTGCCTAGAGAACTACGGAATCATGAATTTGATTGAAATGGGCTGTTCTTGTTCATAGGCCGTAAAAATGTAATGTCCCGGTTTTAACTCCGAAAAGTTGATTTGTCCGTTGGTGACAATCGACCCAGTCCGAATAGTTTGTCCAAGAAGATTTCTTAACGACCAACTGGTCTTGAATTTACATACAACACGAACTGAATTTGAGCTAAGCACATAACTGATACAACCACCAATCGTTTCTTCTTCTTTGGGGACATCAAGAATACCCGACATTCTAGCTAAAAAGCAATCTCCGTAATCGGCATTTCCGATGGTGATTTGATCAAACTCAGAAAAGAAAAAATAATACCCAGTTATATATAGACTTTGGTCTGGGCCTAAACACAAGGCTGTTCCAAAGTCGGAACTGCCAGCGCCTGCGTTGCGACCGTATCTAATAGTACCATCGGGCAAATAGTTAAGAATGAAAATATCGTACTCATCACCTTCAAACGAAATATTCTGACTGAACATTTCTTCTTCAAAAAACCCGGTGAGATAAGTAGATCCGTCCCAATCAACATCCATTCCTAAGCAGTTATCTAATCCCCAACTTCCTGCAGAACTCAGCCATTGGCAATTGCCATCCGCGTCAAATTTTGATACAAAAACATCATTGTAGCTTATGGCCGAAGCCGTAAAATTCTCAAACATCGTGGTTCCCTGGTAATACCCCGAAACGAACACATTTCCATTAAGGTCGGTGCCGACAGACGTGGCCACGTCCACCGAGGTGCCACCGTTGGTCTTTGCCCATTCCATAACGCCATCCTCAGAGAACTTTGCAAGAAACATGTCTGAACTTCCTGCGGCTTGTAGAGTGGTTCCTTCAAAAAGTGCTTGGTCATAGAAGTCTCCTGTGATATAGATTGCCTCATCATTTCCGACAGAAACAGATGCCGCAATATCGTGTTCCAAACCACCTCCATTTCTCACCCAATGCGCATTACCGGCACCATCCATTTTTAGTAGAAAGGCATCAGAAAGACC
>Ga0316209_1003344_pt1 | contig 11071 bp, 8 predicted proteins | sample 6monopyrite_MG_FD_204945 | JGI IMG/M metagenome (GOLD analysis project Ga0316209, IMG submission 204945) | Microbial mat bacterial communities from mineral coupon in-situ incubated in ocean water Damariscotta River, Maine, United States -... | ecosystem: Environmental > Aquatic > Marine > Coastal...
AGAAAGCGGCACGCATAATGAAGATAGCGAATACCAGTGGATTATTGATCCACTAGACGGCACCACTAACTTCTTGCACGGCTTCCCTCAATACGCGGTGTCTATTGGTTTACAGCACAAGGGCCGCATGGAAGTTGGCGTAATTTTTGATCCCATTAAAAACGAATTGTTTACTGCTGCACGTGGTGATGGCGCACAACTTAACGGCCGCCGCATCCGTGTTACCCCACGCAAGGGCCTGGCTCACTCTCTCATCGGTACAGGTTTCCCCTTTAAGCAACCACAATATTTAGATACTTACCTTGCATCGTTCAAGGCCGTTCACCCTAAAGTAGCTGGTATTAGACGCGCCGGTTCAGCGGCTCTCGATTTGGCTTATGTGGCCGCAGGTAGACTAGATGGTTTCTGGGAAATTGGTTTAAACAACTGGGATATGGCTGCGGGTGTATTACTGGTACGTGAAGCCGGTGGTATTGTTACCGACTTTAGTGGTGAAGGTAATTACCTGGAAACTGGTAACGTGGTTGCAGCTGCGAGCAAGGTTTACCCTGAGCTGTATGAAACGATTAAACCGCATTTATTAGACGAATTAAAATAATCTAAAAACAATAAAGCCTACGTATGGGCATTACCTTAATGCCTTTATAGTAGTCACCTATAAATACTATAAAAATAAATAAGGACATACGTATGCCATTTTCAGCAAATCTGAGGACCCTCAGCGTTTCTTCCTCAATTGTTTTAGCTCTATCACTCAGTGGCTGCATGTCACAACAAATTGCCAACACCAAACATATGGACGATACCGCGCAAAAGCAAGCTGCCGCTACTACTCAAACACCTCAACAAATTTGTGAAACCGCAAGCCTGGCTATCGCCAATGCCGATAAAGAAGAACTTTATTTTTATGCCCCTCTACATTTAGAGCAGGCATCTGATAATCTGGAAGATGCTCAGGATCAAATAAAAAATAAAGAGACTGAAACAGAAGGCGTTAAAAAATGCTTTAAAGCCAGTGAGTTAATTGAAAGCGGTTTAGCCATAAAAGTAAAAGTTAAATCCACTTTAAGCGACTCTTTAGCTGAACTGGAAATGTTAAAGCAAGTAGACAGCGATAAAAAATATACCGATGATATTCAGGATCATAGAGATGATGTCATGGATATTGCGAAAAAGATTGAAGCCGGAAAAATGAATGAGGCTATGCAGGATCAGGCTGAATTAATTAAAGAAATGCTAGAACTGGAAACAGATATTGTTATCGATAAAAATCTCACCCCTGTCGAAGTTATGCTAGATAAAGCCGATGATGCAGATGCTGATGACCTGGCTGAAAAAACCTTTGAAAAAGCTGAACTTGAACTGGAAAGCGCGAAAAAATTTATCCAGTCTAATTATAGAGATAATGCACAGGTAGAAGCAGCGAGTGCCGTGGCAATGCGAGCAGCCAAACACGCACTGTATGTTGCGCTGGAAGTTGAAACATTAAAGGAATTAAAACCAGCAGCTGCAGAAAAAAAGGTACTCTATATAGAGTCTTTGCTTGAGCACATTAACAAAAAATTGAATGTGGATGTTGTTATTGGCAACTCGCTGGATGAGCAGTCAAAAATCATCGGCCAACGTATAGATTCAATACTAGATGCTAAAACACCAATACCTCCAGTAGCAGCCAAAAAAGTGCCAGTCATTATTGAATCTGAGCATATCCTGGACGAATTACCGGTTGAGCAACAACCAACAACATTAGATAGCCCACCGATCATTGAAACAATTGTAGAACCTGCAGAAATAACTGATGTTAGCGATGCTGAAACGGTAGGCGAGGATACTGATACTAAAGAGATTGAGACTGCTGAAGAATAGAACGACAAGCATCTATTGCTTAAAAACACTGCAAACAGCAGGCCAGTAGGCCAGTTGTTTTAATGCAAATATTACTTGTTAGCCCACTCAGCCTTGGTAAAGGCCTTAATACCTAAAGCATGCAATTCACCGGTTTGAATAAGATGGTTCACCGTGGCATATACCATTTTCTGCTCAGCCAACATCGTTTTGCCTTCAAAGGCATCGCTAATTACCGTGCACTCCAGGTTACAACCTTCACCTGAAATAATCGCTTCAGCACCTTCAACACCATCTTCAATCAGTTTTTTCACATCATCCGGGGACATATCTATCTCTAAAATCATTATCTGAAGCTGAATGGTACACTGCCACACCTTATTTTCAACCAGCTTCATATTAGGGTTTAGCATTATTTCTACCCTCAACACAGCAAGACAATATTACTTAATCAAGGTAGCATTGGCGCCGTTAAACTCTTCATCGACATAATTGAACACAGCTTATGAGTACTACTCAAATAAACCCCGTCTGCAACCTGCTCTACTGTCGTCCCGGATTCGAAAAGGAAACAGCCTCAGAGATTATGCAAATCACTCAGGCGCATGGTATTAGCGGGTATATAAAGGCCAGGGCAGACAGTGGTTACGTCGGTTTCTATCCAACATCGCCTACATCACTAAATGAACTCAATCAGTCGATACAATTTAGCGACCTCATTTTTGCCAGACAATCCATCTTTGTCAGTGAAATCATAAGCAACTTGCCACCAACAGATAGAATCACACCTTTACTGGCATCTATACAATTACTCGAGCTGGATTTTTCACAGGTATTTCTGGAAACACCTGACACTAATGACGGTAAAGAAATGAGCAGCTTTTGCAAAAAGTTTTCCACACCGCTGACCATCGCATTAGAAAAAAAGCAGCTGATTAATAAAAAGAGCCCATGGCGATTACACCTGTTTTTTATGGACTCTGCCAACGTATACATTGGTATAACAAATGTAAAAAATAGCTCAGCACATCATATGGGAATTTTACGTTTGCGTATGCCAAGCTCAGCACCTAGCCGCTCTACTTTAAAATTAGAAGAAGCATTTAAAACCATGCTTACAGAAAGTGAGCATGATAGATACCTCGCCAATGGCATGACAGCGGTTGACCTTGGCGCCTGCCCCGGTGGCTGGACCTGGCAACTGGTTAACCGTAGCATTCGAGTTAACGCCATAGATAATGGCGCAATGGATGCAAAACTAATGGAAACCGGCTTAGTATCAGAAATTAAAGCCGATGGATTTAAGTACAGGCCCGAAAAACCTGTCGACTGGCTAGTATGTGACATGGTGGAACGCCCCATGCACATCACTCGTTTAATAGCACGTTGGTTTACTGAAGGACAATGCAAACATGCCGTATTTAATTTGAAACTGCCAATGAAAAAACGCTTCGACATGGTAATGGACTGTAAAGAATATATACAAGATGAATTAGATGAACTTGATATTGATTATCACATTAGTATTAAACAGCTGTATCATGATCGAGAAGAAGTCACCTGTCTGATCCTCAGCCTATAGTCAAAAGATGCTGTAAAGTCGCATCATTTTTAAGTGCTATCTAACAATCTAAACTTGAACATAATTAGCCAGCTAAAAAAACATAAGCTATTTTTGTAAGCTGTATTCGTATAGAATTCGCCATAAATTTTTGCTTATTAAATACATTCAAACATTAAAGTTTAACTAGCAACGCCTTATTCTCCCTCTCTAACATGACAAAAAACACATGAATGACATAACTATAGCTACTCACAACGGTAATTTTCATGCAGATGATGTTTTCAGTATTGCTGCATTTAAGAGTATATTTCCTTCTTTTAAGCTCATTCGTACACGTGATCTAGAACTTATCGCCAAGGCTGATATTGTGATTGATGTGGGTGGCGAACATAACCCCGATACAGGTCGTTTTGATCATCATCAACGTGGTGGTGCGGGTGAGCGCGAAAATGGTATTCCTTATTCTTCATTTGGCTTAATTTGGCAGAAATATGGTTTAGAAATATGCCAGGGTAACCAGGACGTAGCTAATGCTGTTGATGCTGGTTTAGTATCAACGATTGACGCGATAGATTGTGGTCATGTAGAAGGTGTTTCTAAAGGTATTAGCCTTAGCCAAACTATTGGTATGTTTAACCCTACCTGGCAAGAAGACAGCCACTTTGATGAATGTTTTGATGAAGCGGTCGATTTTGCATCGCGCGTTTTAACACGATTTATTGCTTCGGCTAGCGGTGGTGTTAGTGCGAAAGCAATTGTGGCTAAAGCAATTGAAAATGCAGAAGATCCAAGAGTGATTGTATTAGAAAAATACACCCCGTGGAAAAGAACGGTTCTCGCCTTGTCTGAAGAGGCTTTATATATGATCTACCCATCTCAAACTGGCCAATGGCGAATTCAAACAGTACCTGTTGAACAAGGTTCATTCGAAAATAGAAAATCTCTACCGAAACAATGGGCTGGCTTATCCGATAAAGAGCTAAAAGAAGTAACCGGTATTGATGACGCTATGTTTTGTCATAATGGCTTATTTATTGCAGGCGCAGAATCATTTGAAAGCACTATGAAGATGGCATCCATCGCACTTGAAGAATAATAAAAGTGATACTTTAATCCAAAAATATTCAATGCATCATTAATATATAGTGATGCCTTTTTTAAGGCATCATATATATTTCATACGAGTTATCTCAAGTATGTAACACCTAAGCTCTGGTCAAAGCGCATCCTTAGGATCATCTCTGCCAGTTGAATCAGAATCATTATATCCAGTGTTACTTAGAACTATAACTGGCATCATAAAATGATACACATGTGAAAGTCGCTTTAAAAAAATGAGCAATAAATTTTTTGCCTTACATTTTCATGAATATAACCGTCATCCATTAAGCTCGCAGTGTACTGAATAATTTGAAACGTAAAATATCTATGATTTTTAGACCATAAAAATCATTAACTAATTAATTATTGCTATTCATGGTAAGGTATACCCAGGTATGGGATCTAAATAGAGATTTTAAGTAAATCAAATAACCCTCTAAGAAGCTTCTCAACAGCAAATGGACAGCGGTTAATCCCGCTAAGAAAGAGAAGCAAATATAAACTCATTAATCAAAGATTTAAATAGATTGCTCCCAATACATGGCAAGACTGCTACTTAAAGAGTTAAAAAAATGAACTCCGAAACGAATAAAAACGCAGTAAAAAAATATCACTTAGTCACTGTGGAAGAAACTCCACCACCTGAAGATATGCCTGAAGGTGACTGGTTTCGATATGTAGTAAGTTACGGTGATTCGAATATTAACTGCATAAGAGGCGGCACACTTAAAGAAGTGACACTTCACGCAGAAAATTTTGTAGAAAATTTGAACTCACGTTCAACCATGGGCTATTCTGGCTATGCTGCGCGTAGCACTAAAGCGAAAACAACTTGAAACTAATATTGGCTACCAAGTTTGTATTCATATAAATTTTACTCAGCCCTATTTATCGATAATTTTTTTATAATACATTACCTCAGTAACGATACTATTAAACCTATTATCTTCTTTATAACAATACAGCTAAATTTTATTAGCAGAAAATAACTCTTCCCTGAATTCAATAATACGATACAAAAAATTAATATTAGAATGGCATAAGTCCGCTTTCCTTATTGATATGCAAACATTATTGGTTTTTATTTTTTCTGCTGAACATCAATCAAAACTTCATTAAACCTAGAACTTATACTGCACCTGAATACCATAAACACGAGGTTCTTCCGTGTAACGCACTCGACGTGGTCTCGGGTCATCATTACCCGTGTCATAGGCATAACGTTTATTGTCATTGCTGCCATAGAGATTAAGTGCGTAAATTTCCAGCCTTAGTTGCTCACTAAGGTTATAGCGAAGCTGGGCGTTAATTCGAAAGTCAGCTTCATAAACGCCTTCAGTATCAACACGTGAGAGCGCATTTAAGGCTGCAGATTCGTCAATAGTACCGGTGACCGAATTCTGTAAACCTTGCAGACCATCAAGCGCTCCATCCATGTCACTAAAATAACGTGCATTAACGTGCAAGAGCCAATGTTGATTAAGTTGTAAATTGGTGTAGAGCTTAAGTGCATGTGTCGCCCAGTTATTTAAATTATTACCATAACCAACTTGAGTGCTATTACCCAGATCTGCGTTGTAATCGGCGTAACTAATTCCACTACTATCTATACCATCTGCCATATCCCAATCATTTTGCTTAATATAGGAGTAGTTTAGGCCAAACAGGTTCTCCCCCCATTTGTACTGAAGCTCACCCTCCAGACCCACAAGTTCTAAAGCGCCAACCCGCGTAGTTTTATTAACATCGCCCTGCCAAGCGATGACATCAAGTTTATTTGTAAATATGGATAACTGAGTGGAAATGGATGATGTTGGCCGTGCGGTATAAATGAATTCCAGGCTATCAATCTCTTCTGTTTCAGATGGGTTGTTATTTTGTTCGTTGGCATAGAGCTGAGCAGCGCTATTCATACGTATCGAGCGCTGTACTATTAACTTAGTGATATGTCCGTCTGAAATATTAGATACTAATGCAATACGTGGAGAGAACAACCAATCAGTATAAGTATTTTTGTCCATCCGACCTGAAATCAGTAATTTGTGTTTTTGATTCAACTTATGGTTCGCTTCGGCGAAAATGGAAAATGTATTAGTCGACCAACCATTACCTACAAAAAGTTCGTTTCCAGCTCTATCAGCACTACCTTTATTATTAAGTAAAATTGCATTGGAATTAGGTCCACTAACTATATCAGCACCCTCTCCTAATCGCATATCACTAGAGCTATCGCCCCACCCCGCACCAAAACGATCATATGAAAACTCAACCCCAACTGCCATCTGAGTCTCAATATTCGGCTTCCAGTTAAGCGTACTCTTTAATAACAGCTCATGCTCTGCAAAGTTTGACTCCATATTTAATGGGTGCACTGGGTCAGGATGATTTACCGATTCTTTACGCCTTTCTGCATCATAGGAGTCAACACTGATAATGCTATTAAGGTCCATGGCTTTATTTAGTTTGCGTTGATTCTCAAGTGTGGCTGTAAACTGACGATCGCGAGTTCCCTGTTGATTAAGAAGCTCACCACTAAAGTCAGATTTAACTTCATTACCTTTCCAGTTTGATCCTTGTTGGGTGTATCTCAGCCATCCACGCCAGCCATTAAGCCAGTCGATATCAGTATGCAATTTAAGCTGTGGATCATCGATATAATCTGCATAATAGTCGAGTGGCACATCGGTTAACTTGATATCTTCACCAACGAAACCCGATGTACCATCCTTATTAACTAAAAAGTGCCTAGCAGATGTTCCGTTAGTATCAACGATACTGAAGTAGCTATAAAGGTTGTAATCTTCGTTTTCCTCACCATGACTGACACTCAATAAGCGTGACTGATAATCATCTAGGTAAGCTACTTTAGCGTGAGTACCTTGATGAGTGGTTCCTGTAAAGGTACTAATATTGATGACGCCTGCTACTGCGCCAGGGCCATAAGTAACAGAGCCAGGACCACGAATAATTTCTATTCGCTCAATGTCACCCATGTCCCACTGCTCTAACTCAGACTTGGCTCCATAAATTTGCTTGTTATTCATCTTCCTGCCATTAACCAGCAGAAGGAATTTATCGTTGCGGTTAGAGATAACACCACGAATACCTGGGTGTGGGCCCTCTTCATGATTCATCCAGAACGCACCCGGTACATATATTTCCAGCAGATCATAAATATTTCGTGCTGGTGATAGTTGAATACTTTTAGAATTTATTATTGTTACAGATGCAGGGATTTCTAAAGGAGCCATAGTGGTAATGGCTCCTGGTACGTAAACTTCTATCTCCATTAATTCTTTAAGCGATAGATCAAAGTAATTTAGCGTGTCTTTTGCTTGCGCAACGCTACATGTTGCTAGGAGAAATAGGATGGTCTTTCTTATCATATAAGGCTTATATCCGGGCGCATTACTAGCATATTTAAATAACTTATAACTTATAGCATACTGTAGGACATTTTTTACTTAATGAAGGACATGCAGCATTATCCTAATAGCTCTCTGTGGCTGTCCTCATATAATAGATCGCTGCGAATTATCAAATCAAAAAGACTGAGTGCGTCACTTTTGTTGACCCAATCTATTTGCTCAAATGAAATATCACTATCTCCATTGAGTAATGAATTTCTTGGAAAAATTTTTGCACCTCTGGATGAGAGTCAGTTACTGTAATATCAGCACATAGTTTGTTTAGCAATAGATTAGATAGTGTTGGTGTTCGAACTAGGCATTAGGCGTAAAAACTAGAAAAATTAAAGTGGTAAGACACAACCCCACTCTTTATACTCTAGTCCATTGATCTTTTAAGAAGCATATGTGTATTTTCCCAGGCGACCTTTCGCCTTACATCCTCGGGTAAGTCATTTAGCCATGACCAGTGAAAATCATAAAGTTGCTTATAATAATCCCAACCCTCGTCATCGGTATCCCATCTCGACCCACGGGTAACTTTCCATACAGGGTCTGTACCGGTGATAAAGCGATGCGGGTATTTAATGACTAGTGCTCTCCACTCGTCTAAGAGCGTGTGATCTTCTTTGCTAATACCGTCATAACGCCATGGGTCTCTGGCTGCAAAATCCATCCAGACGTTGCTACACCCCTGTAGGACTTTCTCAATATGTACTGGATCCAAATTACCGCCAGCATGTGCGAATATCATGCGTACTTGCGGATTCGCTGAACATAAACGTAAGAAAGTCTGTTCATTACCTGAGTCACTATGAATCATCATCGGTACATCAAATTTTTTGGCTAGCTCAATCAATCTGAGAAAAATTTTATTATCAGTTTTGGGTTTGAAGCCCGTAGTGAAGTGTACTTCACCGATACCGTAATAATGCCCATCTTTAAGCCCTAGTTCTGCTTGCTTAACGACTTCTTCATCCAGATACCAATCTCGTTTGCCGAGTTCATGGATGTAAGGACTAAAAAATGGCACCACCCAGTCACCAGCTTGTTCACTCAACTCGAGCGCCAATGGAGATGGCGTACCCGCTATAATTGTTAGCCCTACATTATATTTTTTAAGAATTTCAACAACTTCTTTAACAGACGTTTCTGCTCGATGGTCCCAATTATAATGTATGTGACTATCAGCAAATTTTTCGTTAGCGCATAAGAATGTTGGTAAACACGCTATCAATAGTATTGAATACCAGAGTTTGATCTCAATCACCTGTTGTCAATTAAATAAATTAAGGATTAGTCAGATTAAGGAGTTGAGCTATTTGAGCTTTTAACAAATCGTTTAATCTTAGCGTCTAATTATAAAGTTTATAATAATCACATCAATAAAAAATACGACAAAAAAAACGACGGTAATAGAGAGTTATTATTGATGGTAATTATAACTATCTCATTTTTAAAAATACCCATCCGTCAGTGTATTCATAAATGCGACCAGGTCATCATAATCCTGTTGCGTCAAGCCCAAACCAGTGAATGTTCCTACATTTAATTCAGCTGCTATATTTCTATTAACTTCAGGCATTACAAATTCATTTGCCACCTGAATATCATAATGCCTGACAACATCTTCTAAAGTTTCGTAAACGCCATTATGCATATAGGGAGCGGTTAGTTCGACATTACGTAAGGTGGGTACTTTAAACTTGCCCTCTTCCGCGGTTTCAGCTACTGCAGCACCCAAGCCTAAATCCTGGCTATTATCTGGATTATTAATATTGCTTGGCGTACCCACATTAAAATATTTAAAATTGGTAAACAGAGCTTTTCCACCTGTAGGATTTTCAACCACATGGCAATTAGCGCATTTCGCTGTATTTGGATTTTTAAATAAATCAAACCCACGTAATTCAGATGCACTTAATGGATTATTTACCGGGTCATTCTGAAAGGCATCAAACTTTGATGTAAAAGGATTCATCTCTGCTGAAGCTTCAAAAGCAGCAATGGCTGTGGCTATATTATTATAAGCAACATTGATGTTATCAAAGGCCGTTGCACCAAAAACAATCAGAAAATCATCTGCGTATTCACTATTCTGTACTTTTGCTACAACATCAGCAGCATCAATATTATTCATTTCAACTGGATTTATAAATGGTGCTTTTGCTTGCTCTATAAGGCTTTCACTTCGCCCATCAACAAACTGTCCGCCTTCGTACTTTGATGAAGTTTCTGAAGTCTGTGCCGATACAGTTAATCCAAAATCAGGTGAGAATGAAGCATAGGCCGATGTAGGCGCATTACGATTCCCAAATCTTGTGACAATTGAACCAGCCGAAACAGGTGATATTTTAGTGGCATTATTATCCGCAAAACCAGAATCAGGGTTATGGCAACTGGCACAGGATTGATTGAAATTACTAGATAGATTTTCATCAAAAAATATTTTACGTCCCAGTGTTACACTATTAACATTATTTGAAGCCTGAGAAGTTTCATCCCCTGAGCCGCAACCTGTAGATGCCAATATTAATCCGGTCAATATCGTGCTCATTATCAGCCTGTTTATGCACAATTCTATTACTCGCATAGTATTAACCTGTTATTTATCAACTTAGTTGCCATTCTCTAAAGTAGTACCTGTTGGCATATTGATAAATATCAATATCAAGTCCAACTCATTATTATTACTGAGTATTTTGTGTGGCTAATCACACTTTATCCCTACTTATGACTATTTCTCAAAAGTAACGAAAACAAATATATTTTCACCAGGTTACCCACATGTTTCCAATTCACCTAACTCTCATTACGTAAGCAATTAGAAATTAATAACTATTGATGAGGGGCTATAAATGGCAAGAATTATGGCAGTTGATGACGCACTCGCAATTCGAAGTGCGGTTAGCTTAATATTATCTCACCGTGGACACGAAGTTTTTATTTTTGAGCATGGCAAAGATACTTTAGAGTTTGCACGCGATAATAGTGTTGACTTAGTTATTACAGATTTAAACATGGCAGAAATGAATGGCATGAGTTTAATCACCAACCTTAGACGATTAGAGAATTATGCACATATACCTATCTTAATAATGACAACTGAAACCGCTGACTATAAAAAGAAAAAAGGCAAGTCGGTAGGTGCAAC
>Ga0316209_1003345_pt1 | contig 11067 bp, 9 predicted proteins | sample 6monopyrite_MG_FD_204945 | JGI IMG/M metagenome (GOLD analysis project Ga0316209, IMG submission 204945) | Microbial mat bacterial communities from mineral coupon in-situ incubated in ocean water Damariscotta River, Maine, United States -... | ecosystem: Environmental > Aquatic > Marine > Coastal...
AAAGGTTCTGCTGATACTCAAGGTTACATGAAACGTGGCAAACAAGTTTGGTTTTGGGGGTTAAGATAATGCCATCATATAAAATTTTTCACATTATTCTTTCTGCTTGTTTGCTGTTAACAACAACTTCTTGCAATGCTAGCAATCAATTTTTAACTAAAGTAACTGAAAGTGATTACACGCTTGAGCTGTTTAATTATAATCAGCAATGTACGTTAAAGTACAATAAAAAAACTTACCCTTTAAATATAAATTTCCCTTGTGGTTTTGTGCGGGCAAACAATCAAATGAATGCACAAAAATATCACTACAAAGATGTCGGTACAGTATTTATTGTAGCAAGCGCTCCCGAAAAAGATAAGACCTATACTGAAGATGATGGAGTTAAGCCTGAACATATGTGCTCAAATCAAGGACAAGCTATAATTATAAACAAAGGTGAAGTTATACTCAGAAAAGAACAGACGATTAAACTCGGCTTCTGCCACCAATTAGGTTTTGATGAAAAAGTCTTTTATGGTTACGCCTACCCTGTTGAATAGTCAATAAATAACTCTTCGCTAGTTAAGTTATTAAGTTATCAGTGTCCCACTACTTCCTGTGTTTCAAATACTCTTTTAAGTTCCGCGAGATCATCCTTACTAATAGTTGTATTAGATACTTCCTGATCTCTATAAAAATGGGCCATTGTTATTCCTTTTATTTATTGTATATAACAGTAGACTTTAGGGGTAAAGTAAAAATCATTACTTAACTTAACTCTAAAAAAACCTAAATAATTTTCACTCTGACCCACTTATACTCGCACTAAGTACTATCTCTTTCCATAGTGTTTTTTAATTCTAATTTTATTTTTTTAATGGTATCACCATACCTACCGTTATCATTTAATTTTGAAAGTTTTTTGCATATATGTTCGATTCGTTTATCTGCATCTGGGAACCCTCTTAAAATATTTTTGTTGGCCATAGGTAATAGTATTTCCGTCAGTGTATTTAGGACTCTTTGCAAATTACCTTCATCACTTCCTGCAATAAAATTATCAATAGCATGTATAGTGCTTTCAATTGCACTATCAATGTCGTTTTTGTCTTTTAGATTATTTGCCTGAATTAGAAAGGCTGCGCCTTCTATTATTTTTATCTGTTTATATAATTCAGCTTTGTTGCTTTCTAAAGATTTATTTAGTTCTTCTTTATTATCTTTAAGCGCTTTATTTAATAATTCTTTCTCTTTTTCCAACTCGAATGTAATTTCTTCTTTTGCTGAGGATATTAAATCTGCTTTCATGCTGTCAATATAATTCTCTAATGACTTTTTCTCAATATTAAATTGACGACTTTGATAATAGGTTATTAATAATGGTATTAATATACCTACTAGACCAATTGCACCAAATACAATAATAAGTAGTTGGTCAAATGATGTTGAGTAAAAAGCGTTTACTTTTTCTAAAATTTCTAATGTATCATTCATTGAATAACCTAATTCTTTAGTTGTAATAGTCATTTAATATAACCCTTTTGATTTATAGCAGTACTGTAGTTTTATACATAACTATATATAGGGATACTAATGGCGCCCTATCATCCACCTAAAACTCTATCTTCACCTATTATTAGAAATAGAATCAATATGTTACTCGTAGCATGATGGGTAAATTTTTGGAAAACCTTTAATATTTAGAACAATGAAACAGTTTGTGTATAAACAACATTCAAATTAAAAAAACAGCCGAAGCTGTTTATATATTGCATGGATTCCCGCCTACGCGGAAATAACGGAGAGAGAAGTAACAAAGAGCAAGCGAGAAGCTTTTAGGCAAGGCGCGGTGAATTTTTAAAAACGGAGCGTACATAAAGTACGTGAGTATTTAAAAAATTTGTCGCAACTGTGGGATACCCCATAACTTGCTTTTTTCACTTTAGTAAAATCAAACACTTAGCTGTCGACAGCCACCAATTAATGCTATAAAAAGCCCCCATAACCTGCAAATATCACCATCAATTTACCCATAAAGTACAATTTTCACCAAAGCTTTTAACTACTTGTTTTTATTGTATTTTATTTGTGTTAGAACTCGTTAAATTAAGAAATTGTACCCTATAATTGAGAATATAAGATAAAATTTAGTTTAATTGTTTTTAACAGGAGAATAAGATAATGACTAGTAAAATTAACGCCTGCTAGGAACATAAAGCTTTGGGATCCCATTTCCATGAGGCTCCAAAAGTTTTGTTCTTTTTAAGCCTTACTCATTCACTTGGGCTACTTGGACCGCAGTTAAACTCAAATATTTGACCATTTACTTGCTTCGTGCAAAATTCACCTTCGATTCCATTTATCCATCTTGCATCGCTAGCTTGGAAATGAATAGAAACCGGAAACTTCACGGAAGCACTTATATTTTAGAAATAGTTTAATTATTTCTGATCCCCAACCCAAAATCTAGCTCATTCTGAACCTTGAACCCATGTATAGCTAACTTTAACCACCTTGTTTTTCAATGGTTCAACTGCAGATATCTCATAGATAGTTCCAGACAAGCGCGTTTTATTTGGCTCTATCTCCAGCCAACGACTGCCATTGAAATATTCTAATTTTGAGGATTATGTGATTCCGCTTCTTTGTATATATATTCGATAATTAGTAAATAAAGTCATTTATTTAAAATTCTATTACGCGTATTTAGCTTGGTTTAAGTCAAGAAGTTACTTATCTCTGAAACGGCTCTCTTTTTATTTTTCCCAGATAACGATGCATAGATCAAAATAAGTTTGGCGAGCTCATTATCCTTTGTGTAAAAAAATGGTACCGGGGTTTTAAGTACTTTTGCGAGGCGTTCAACCGTACCAAAATCTGGTGTATGTTTTCCGCGTTCGTATTGATTAATCCGTGGGCTTGCAGAAAAAGGATCTATACCTGCTTTGATGCCGAGTTGCTTCTGAGACAAGCCCATTTTAGTCCGAGCTTCAGCAAGACGTTTCGCTATCAGATTGGTCATAAAATGTGCATACTCGAAGAGGCTGAATTTTAGTATAAAAATCATTTAATACTAAGATTCTCTTAGTTATGCTGTTGACTGGATACTAAGGAATCCTTAGAGTGTCACCTGAAGACAATAGTCTTATTAGAGGGCGATATGATGGGCTTACAGGTAATAATTAAAACAATCTTAATCAGTGGGTTTTTACTTTCATTAATGGCGTGTACTCAGGTTGGGCCGTCCGATAAGAAAGTAGAATTAGATGTTAAACAGCGATGGGAATACAATTTTTATGGTCTTATATCAGCTGATGTTTTAGCTATAGATGAAAAAGATGTATTAAGTGAAGATAGGATTATATATAAACTAACAATGCGATTTACTCGAACAGTTAAGAAGTTAAATGCTAGAGTGGGTTTACGAATTATGAATCAAATGGGAGGCGTAGGAAGTGAAGCTGCTCAACATATCGGTCAGTTTCTTAGAGCGCCAGCGGGCGCATCAGAAAAAACCGATGGAATAATAGCTAAATTTCGACTGCAAAGAGGAGAATGGATACTAGAAAAAAAGTGAATACTATAATTAAAAAAATCATTAATTAGTTATTACTTTTTTATGGTTAGCGATTTCTTAAGTTGTGGTAGCTCTTACCCGATCATGCACTTTTGAATATGAGTTTATGCTGGATCCTATAATTTGTTGGATATACTGGTTTAAAAGAGATTAAGTTCCTGTTTTATTGTATGGGGGTTTAAGTTTATTAATTAGATATTCTTCCAATGCTGGAGCTTCAAAGGCTCTTTTTTTTGGAAAGGAAATAGTCCTTAATAATTTTGCATCCTCATAACCTTCATACTTATGCAAACCTTCTTGGCCTGAATCTCCCCATTTATAGTAGCAAGCGAGTCTCTTCCCTAGACTTGAGCCACATGAGGCCTTACCAATTCTTAATATATTTCCACTAGAGCTAAATATTATGTATACACCAGGTAAATTTGCTCCAGGGTATGGTTTGTAAAAATGGCTACGTACATCATAATTCTCACTGAGGATAAGCTTAGGCATATCCGGCCTAGGATAAAGGGTATTAAATTCATCAATAAATTTTATTAAATCTTCTATATTGGCCATGTTTTTTATTACTATAAAATTAACGACTTGAATTTTTTAAACTCGTATATGCAACATTTCTCTACTATTAATCTCAAGCTCTTCCTATAAATTTATAATCCGACTTTGTGGAATAAATGTTCGTCAGAGAGTATAAGCTACTCTCTGACGAGTTGCTCTAATATCGGTAGTAAGAGTAACTTAATATATCCCCATCAAAACTTTGCCTTTTATCATCAACCGTTGCTCCAATATCATTTAGTAAATATTGTGTTTCTTGGTTTTTTACGCGATTAAAGGTCACTTTAACATTTGAATGAACGGAGCAAACAGCAATAATAAAGTCAATAATTTCAAGCGGAATATCTGCTTTTGTATCAGGTTCAGATTTTGGACTGCTAATGTGAGCGTCATACAGTAGACTGCAATATTTATAGTCTAATTCTCCTATATCAATTACCAATCTGCCATTTTTCTCGTAGTTAAATCGAACATAAGCATGTATCCCCTTTCCATAAAAACTTTGTGAATCAGATTTTTTAGATGAAGATGAAAAATGAATTAAACTATAATATGCTAAAAATTGTTTTGCTATGGGAATTTGTTTTTCTACCATATTTTCTAGGGAGTAAAACATCTTACTAGCAGCTTTAGTTGTGTCTTGAATTTGCGTCTTAAAGCAGTCAGGTGCATTAAATAACGCACACTTTCGGATTAGTTTTATTTTTACAGGTTTTCTTAATTTAGTGCATCTTGCCTTCTCGTATGATGTATTAAGTAAATACTTTGAAACAAGCTCCAGACATTCACAATGGCTAAGTTTTACACCATGAGATTTAAACATTTGATAAGTTTTATGGGTGAAAGATTTTATATTGTCTGTTGAAATATAATATGGATCGATTTGATTGAACATTTAATTCTCCAAATTAGTTATGATTATTTCTTACCCCACAAAGAAAAAATCTTTATAACTAAATTAAAGAATAATAAATAAACAATTAAGGCTAGTATTTGCAGTGTGGGGTGCATGCTCCAGCTAGCATTGAAATTAGATTAGCAAACTAATTTGCTTGAAGCAATACAATAACGGCAACAAATATTAGTGAAATTCGTTGTATAAATTATAAGGATTAAGTTATTCCATGAAGTTGAAAATATGTAATGTATATTAAATACGAGTTTTTACTTGGAGGAGACGGAGATAACCGTCGTAGAGGCATTTAAACAAGCTTGAATGTATCCTCTGAAATATTAGGTAACAGGTGTTTAAGTTTCTTTGTGACTATCTATAAGAATTACTAACTCAGAATCTAAAAGTTTGATATAAATATAGTAGGGTAAAAAATTTATGTGAATGTGTTATTCATATCTCATAATAACCGTTTTTGTGCCTATTATCCTCAAAAATGACATGGATACGCAGATTCTTGCATGTTATCGAAGTTTTTACATATATAAGGGTACGTCTATTAGAATTTTGATCGCTATATAAAGCTTTTCGCAATTTTGACTATATTTAATTGCCCATATTCATCTTGAACTTTATTCATAAGTTTTTTTGTAAATTCTTTATATCTGTTCAACTTATTGTCAGTCATCCATGTTCCATCAAGTAGATTGGATGTTTTGTCATATAATTTGAACAACTGAATTTCCTTGTCTTTTGACCATATATTTTGGACTTCTTCATCAAAACTTGTAAACGTCATATTTCCCACATACTGGCAGACAGTGTTATGCGTACCATCGGGTAATTCATTCATAGTGGTATCTTCTAAAACATCATGCCAGAGCAATGCTTGATAACCTAAAAACCGCAAATCTTCAGATAAGGTTGTTTCGGTGAGTAGTGTCATTGCACACCAAGTTGGATGAATAATATAAGGTGTTTTATTATCCCAGAATCGGACAGCATCCTTTTCAGTTTTGGGGTGATGGATATGCGCATTCACCATAAATTGAATACTATGAAGTATTTCATCAGATAACTGTTTTGTTGTTTTATTTTTCATAGGACAACATGGCGAATAAATTTGAATTTGTTATTAAAATATAGAACAAGAACATACGTAGGCCTAACTAAATCCATCTTTAGCAATGCGATCGAGGTATTGTATAACAGCCCCCGATTTATCTTGTATCACAAGTTCCATCGCAGTGTGATCACCGAAAGAAGCCAGAGGTTCGGTCGTATACCACTTATAAGCGTGATTAATATCCTTACTCCACGGAATAACGTTATTGAGGATATCAGTCACCTCTATTAATCGTTTTTGAATCGCATCCGATAAAACGAGTGATTCAGTTTCTAGTGAGCTTGCATTAAGCCCAGTTGAACCTGCTAAGTCCTCAATTGATATATGTAACTTGCCTATTAGCAAAATAGGGATAATAAAATTATTCTTATCTGATACGTCAAGTAAAAAATCGTTCATATCATGTCACAAAGATTATAAATATACATTTATCATAGAAGGTAAAGATAGCATTAATCAAGAAACTGAAGAACTTAAAATCCCAGATTCAACTATTGTAGGATACTAACCGAACGAATATCACGATTTAGTGATAAAAAACTCTCTATAATCAATTAACACAATAAGATAAGATGTTTTTTATTTCCCATTTGCTGTGCTATTTCAATCAAATATTTTATGAATAAATAATGCAGTAAATGCGAGACTAAACTCAGCGTTTAACCAGGTGGTGTCTATTATATTTGGTCCATGCCTTGTTGTCTTCTAAGTGTTGACATAAATATATTCAGTAAGCATTACTTTTTATCAACGTCAATTAACTCATCGTCAAACAACTGGTCGCGCGGTAAACGAATTGCAACTTGCCCATAGGTGTAATTTCGTACATCAGAGAAAATAGCAGGATCAATATCTTCTAACTCTTCCAGTGTTATTAATTTCTCACCGGCCACCGCATTAGCCACATCAAAAAAATCAAACTGAAAATCGGAGAAATCAGTGACACCCAAACGTGGACCGGGTGGCGTAAGCTGTGGTGCAATACTTTGTCGAGTTGTAATAATCACTTGCTCTTTCACATTTAACACTAGCGGTCTGGCAATGGTACCAAACGTCCCTGCACTCCCAAAGAATTTGGCCGTAAAGGCGGTGATATCGGCATTATTAATATCGCCGACACCGAGCCCTAAAAAATTACCATTTGTCGTCGTCATTGTTAAATTACCCACATCGTAATCTGCATTAACGCTGCCTGCGGCCATATTTATATTGGCATCATTGTTAAAGACAATATCCCCCGACGTGCTTAAACTCTCTAATGTAACATTGCCGGTGTTACTTATATTCACATTGCCTGTCACGTTATCCGCTTTAAGTGTGGCCGTTTGTGTTGTTGTATTAATACCTGAACTTGCTTGTAAAGCAACGCGCGCGGCGGTTAAGGTGCCGCCATTAATAGTTGTTCCTGCGGTGAGGTCGATAGACTTTGCGGCGCTCAATTCATCAAGTAGTAATCCGGTTGTATCATTAATGGTTATCGCGTTAGCGGCCGTGGCTTTTACACTGCCTTGAAAGTCGGTATTGATTAGATTGATGTCACCCGCTGTTGCGGTTAAATTTGTGGTGCTGCCAGTATTGGTAATGTTAACGGCGGCACTGCCACTATCCGTTATATTGCCATTGGCTACCGTTAGCGTAACGTTACCGGTTGCGGTTGAGCTTGGGGCAGTTGCAAGTGTGCTGTCACCAATATTAATATCGCTCACATTATTAATAGCAATATTGTTACCGGTGAAAACAACATCGTTTATATTATGGCTATTGGTGTTGAGTAAAATATCATTGCTTCCACTAACGGCAAGGGTTGTTAAACCTGTAACCGTGATAGTACCACTCTCGGTAACATCACCGTTGGCCGTTACTGTTAAGGCGTTTGCGGTGGTGGAACCTAAAATAATACCGCTACGGTCATTAACCGTTACGGCGTTATTGCTACTAAGCTCAATGGTTTCAAAATTATTATTGTTTGAGTCTAAAATAATTTGTCCATTACCTGCAGTAAAACGTGCCGTTGTGCCTGCGCTCATATTCAAGTCGGCTGTTTGAGTAATGTTGCCACTAGTCGTTGCAGTAGTATTAGCATTAACCGTTAAGTTACCGCCGATGCTAGAAGGTTTAGCGGGTTGGCCAAGGGCGTCGCCAAGATTAATGCCGTTAACATCGGCTACATCAACATTGCCCGCGGCATTTAAAACAATATTGGTAAAGTCGTTGCCAATCGAGCTTCCATTAACTCGATGGGTACTCAAATTAATATTACCCGTCTTGGCATTGAATGTTGCAAGCGCGGTATTATTCATTGTAATTGCGGCTGTTTGTGTAATATCGCCAGTTAGAGTCGTGAGCTCAAGGTCACCACTAATACTCGATATACTTCCAACACCATCACCTATATTTAAAGCCGTGCTATTAATAATGTTCACATCCTGTGCATCGGCAATAACAACATTGGTAAAGTCATTAGTACCCAAGGTTAAATTAATATTATTACCCCTCGCATCGAGAAGCGTATTGCCATCAACCACCATGCTACCGGCTGAATTGCTAATACCGTTAGCGATAACCGTTAAATTACCCGCTAAGTCTAATGTTTGTAAATTCAAACTATTCGCGTTGGCAATGGTTACATTTCGTAAGCGCCCCGTCGTTGGTTTTGCATTAAATGAAATGCCAGAAGAAAAATTATTGCCCGTATTACCGAGTGTAATATCTCGATTACCCTCAACATTAAAAATGGCATCACCCGTTACCGCAATAGCATTACTTTGTGTAATATCACTGGTGGTTCCAGCCGTTGCGGTTAACGTTCCACCCACGTTAGTATTAGCGAAAATAATATTGCCGCTGTTTGTTGCAACCGTTCCTGCGAGAAGCGTTAAATCGCCGCCGGTGTTTACCGCACCTAACTGAATATCACTCACATCCTTCAGTATTGCATTTGCCGTGCCGGTTGTTGTAATGGCAACCGCGCCTGTCAATTCATTTGCTGAATCGTCAAGTACCAGATTACTACTGCCACTATTGAGTGTAACATTACCCGCACTAGCGCTTTGTATAATGGCACCTGTTTGACCTATACCCGTTGCATTCACGGTAAATGTTCCCGTGCCAATATTCGAGGTCGCAAAGTTAATGTTGTTGCTGTCGGTAATTGAAATGTTGCCGCTCGTATTACTGAGTGCAACAGACCCTTGGAAGTTGTTGCTACTGTTATCCAGTGTAATGTTGCCGGTAGTATTACTAACCGTTGCATTACCGCCAATGAGCAAAGGTGCACTCGTTGCGTCAATCGCACCTTGAGAATTAATAGTGAGATCATTACCGGTTGAAAGGCCACTATTCAGCGTTACATCCGATGCTGCTAACGTAGTGGTTAAGTTAATGTTACCCGAGGTTGCTGTTATTTGTTCGCCGGTGGTTATATCACCTACCGTGGTTATTGCAACATTGCCACTACCCGAATTAATTGTGCCACCGCTATTACTATTAAAGCTGCCACTACTCACCGTGACATTACCGCCGCCACTTGTAATGCCATTATTTAGTGTCACGCCCGATGTGGCTAACGTAGTGGTTAAGTTAATGTTACCCGAGCTTGCTGTTATTTGTTCGCCGGTGGTTATGTCGCCTACGGTGGTTATTGCAACATTACCACTGCCCGAATTAATTGTGCCACCGCTATTATTATTAAAGCTACCGCCACTCACCGTGACATTACCGCCACCGCTGGCAATGATATTGTTAAGTTCAACTTTATTTGCAGTAATGGAACCACCTATTGAAACTAAATCAACATTACCGCCGTTACTCGCAATTTGCCCGTCTGAGGTAATCGTGCCGGTTGAATTAATGGCAACGGTACCTGAATCGATGTCGCCAGTGCTGCTGTAACCAGTTGATTTATTAACCGTAACGTTAGCTCCATTTGTTGTAATATTTCCATTGATAGCAACATCGCCACCGGTGGTAATAGCGGCGGCGTTATTAAAATTAACGGCGGCATTGTTGGTGTTGATTAATCCTACCGACGTTAAGTTACCTTGTGCATTAATGGAAACGGTACCACTTGCGCCACCGCCGTTATTATTAGTGGAAATATTTCCAACAAGTGTACTTGAATAGATTGTACCCGCATTAATCACTACCGAGCCATCATCTGTATTGATAGCACCGTTTAAATTGATCGTCCCCGATGTTGTAATAGCAACATCACCTTGAGCTCCGGCCTGCGTTTGTATTCCGCCGATCGTGTTATCAAAACTTCCGCCTTGAATCGTTACCTTACCACCACTGGTCGTAATATTATCGCTCAGCGTTATCGCACCCGTTGTTGAGGTTAAATCAACTCGGCCGTCATTTGAGCTGTTATCTGAATTGGTAAATAATCTTGCACCAATTGAAAGTGCACCGGCACCTGAATTAATTAATATATCGCCATCGACTTCTGTACCAACCTCAAAAGTACTTCCTGTTGTATTTATATCGGCGCCGGCTTGGGTGGTAAAACCATTTGAAGTAACAATAACATTACTTCCGTCCGTTAAAATATCGGTACCAACATCGGCCAACCCCGCTGAATTTATATTCACGATACCTGTACCCGCGGTTCCTCCGTTACGTGTATCAATTCGGCCGCGAGCGCTTAATAATTTACCTGTATTCATGCTAGCAGAATTTACAACGCTAACTGTGCCGCCTTCGGTTGTGATATCGCCATCAAGCGTCACAATGCCGGTCATGTTGAGCGACACATTGCCGCCTTGGGTTTTAATGTTTCTACCAAACGTTGTTTCAGTTAAGGTAAGGTCAACTCCCGTGGCAGTGAAGCTGCCGCCATTGGTATCAATTTCTGAATTATTAATATTCACACTACCGCCCGCGGCATTGCTATCCGCATTGGCATTAAATATTAAATTTATGCTGCGGTTACTG
>Ga0316209_1003347_pt1 | contig 11057 bp, 8 predicted proteins | sample 6monopyrite_MG_FD_204945 | JGI IMG/M metagenome (GOLD analysis project Ga0316209, IMG submission 204945) | Microbial mat bacterial communities from mineral coupon in-situ incubated in ocean water Damariscotta River, Maine, United States -... | ecosystem: Environmental > Aquatic > Marine > Coastal...
GGAAGCCTTCGCACGAGTCTGCACCAATGATCTCAGCGTGTGGATCAAGGCAAACTTTAACTCCACCGTATCCTCCCTGCGCCAAGCCGCCTACCAAGAACACCAATCCGCCCTGAAAAGCGCAACAGTACAACTGACAACAACTTAAGAAATTTAACAGGCCAGTGTTACCACTGGCCTGATGAAAATCTATTGGACTGGGTAAGATGAAAAAAAGTTATCGTTAAAAGACTGATACGACATTTGGTCAACAGCTTTGTTAAAATTCCAGCTAAGTTCTTTCGTGCTGAAACAAAAAAAAGTTTCTCGCCAAGACACGGCGACACAAAGAAAAAAATTGTATCGCAGGTTGGTTTCGGAAAACCTTAAAGAACCACGAAAGAAACGAAAAACACGAAAGAAGAGACCATCATTCGTTTAACGGCAAGCCGAAGGCGACTGCGTCAACGGGTTTACTTTATCTTGAAGGTGCCGAACCGCGAATAAACGTGAATTTTCGCGAATTAATTTCAGTCACTGCATCTGCTCTTCTTTCCTTTTCTTAGCATCGCCGCGTCTTTGCGTGTGTTTTCTTTTTTTCTTTTTCTCAGAAAGCAGGCCGGGTGCTTTGCCGCTGTTTGGTTTGGTTAGCACAAAAAGAGAGTCGTAACGATTTTCATCAGTCCAGCCCAAAGCGGTCCTCATCGACAGAGAACTTTCACGAACAAAAAAAGAGCACAGACATTTCTGTCCGTACTCCTAACATCGCAAACTTTCAAGCACTCTTTCAGTCAGACAAGAATGCCCTGCCTTCGTTTAAGGTTTTGCTTTCTCTTTCGTTTCTGGTGCTTCGTTCTTGCCTGCCATCTCTTTCTTTTCAGTCATTAGTTCCTTAAGGAAACTGCTGACTCCTTTGGGAACTTCTTCTTTATTTTTCGTGAACAATGCAACTGCTTTTTTTTGTGTATCAATCGCTTGATCAAGATTACCATCGATATAATACAGATGAGAAAGCAATTCCAGGGGATCAGCAGATTTCGGATCGTTCTTCTGTGTCTGTTTAGCTAATTCGATTCCTGCTTTGACAACCTCACCTTTAACTTGAGAGCGAGCAGCCATCATGAAAATCATTCTTCCCATTTTATCCAATGCGGCATTGTCCTGTTTGTTCTTTTCGACAAACAGTGCAACTTCCTGAACGGCTTTATCGCCCCCGGCGAGCAGGATGATTGCTCGTCGCATCGATGTGGCCTGCTCAACAAGTTCTTTATCAGTTAAAGTGGTGAGGGCGTTGTCGAGAATCTCGACTGCTTTTTCAAGATCCCCACCTCGATAAGCTGCCAGCACCTGTGGTTGGATGACACTCTCGAACATCTGTTTCTGCTTGAAGAGTGTTGCGAACGATTCCCGGTCCCAGGAATTGTCAACGACTTGCTTAAGTGCCTCATCCATTCCCATCGGGTGACCGATCCATTCAATCAAACCAGTCTTCCCAACAAGAAAAGCACACGGAATTCCATTTTGCCCCGCTGCCTTCATGTAATCTTTGGAAGTCGATTGATCAGGATCGCAGGTCAGGCAATAGTTGCTCGTCAATTCCGCATAGGTTTGTCCCGGTTTTCCTCCACGCACTTCTCCCAAAAGAAACTTTTCGACCGTTTCAAGTTCCTCGCCACTCACACTAATTAACTGCACCCCTTTGTCGGCATACTGCTGTTGAGTTTTGCTTAGATGAGGCATGCTGGCGACACAAGGTCCGCACCACGTTGCCCAGAATTCAACAACATAAACCTTTCCTTTTTCAAATGTGGTCACTTTTTTGAAGTGTCCATTTCCATCAGAAACCCAGTTTTCGATATCCAAAGCTGGAGCCTGGGAACCAATCGTCAGTAACTCGACTGCTGCCTCTTTTTTTGTAGCATCGTCTTCTGCCTTTGATTGACTGGAAAACGCTGGCAATACGACAACAGCAAACAGCAAGATAAACTTAAAGTAATTCTTCATGGGGGACCTTTTGTTAATGATGAAACAAGGGAAGCTCTAATTTGCATCTTTACAAATCAAAGCTTTTTTAATCGAACTCTACCAACTTAGGGGAACCTCTATCCATTCAAGCGAAACACAGACAGGAATGTCCCCCCTCCGTTTCTATAGAAGATTATTGAATAAATAGAGCTTCCCTTATGCTACGCAGAATCGATCTGTGAGTCCAGTTTGCACCAAAAATTATTTGATGGCAAATACTTTACGGACATACAGGTCTAGATGACAGGCTTTCTGAGTGCCTGGCGAATCAGCATTGTTTATTCACTCATCAGGAAAAATAAGGGGACTTTGATGGAATTGCTTTCCAGCTTTCAGTAACCTTGGCCTGCTATCGTTTTCTTTTTTTTGATTGATTTACATCCCGAAAGATATTTGTCCATGTCGCCTTATGTCGCAGAATTTATTGGAACGATGTTTCTTGTGTTGTTAGGCGATGGTGTTGTTGCCAATGTTGTGCTGAAGGGAACAAAAGGTGAAAATTCCGGCTGGATTGTCATCACCTTTGGCTGGGGGATGGCTGTATTTGTCGCTGTTTTTTGCGTCGCTACAGTCAGTGGTGCCCACATCAACCCGGCAGTGACATTAGGCATGGTAACGATAGGAAAATTCCCCCTGGCAGATGTTCCTGGTTACCTGGTCGCACAATTTACAGGCGCGGCAGCGGGGGCTTTTCTGGTTTGGCTGGTTTATAAAGATCATTTCAAGGTGACCGAAAATGCAGATTTGAAGCTGGCCGTATTTTGCACCGGCCCGGCTATTCGTCAGACTGTTTCAAATTTAATTTCGGAAATCATTGGCACCTTTGTTCTCGTCCACGCGGTGATGCACATTGCTGCCCCGGAAGTAAAGCTGGGGGCAGTCGATGCGTTGCCGGTCGCATTATTGGTCCTTGCAATCGGCCTATCCCTGGGAGGCACGACCGGTTACGCCATTAACCCTGCACGCGATCTGGGCCCCAGAATCATTCACTCTCTTCTGCCCATCCCTGGCAAACGCGATAGTGACTGGGGCTACGCCTGGATCCCCGTTGTCGGCCCGGTTATCGGTGGCATACTGGCTGGCGTTTGTTTTCTTGGAATTGGTTAATCGAACCGCGACAAGCCAATAACAAGGTTGACTACCGTAAAGAAACCTTCGCTTCTGCGTTGACTAATCTCATGGAAATGTCTGTTGTGACAGACTGTTTTGTGTTTTGACCAGCCGCCTGAATTTCCATGTTCATTACCTGTTTTAATCCGCTGGCTAGAATAAGGCCCCGTTTGGCATCGAACATGTAAACGCCTCGCCCTTGGGATTCGGTCATTTTAATTTGAAAAGGAAGATTCTCTTTCGGCTCGATACTGATTGTTGTGATCGCATCAATCCGATGCAAACCCTCTTTTGTTTCTCCTGAATAAGTAAACACTACCAGCGATTTCATCAAGCCGAATGGTAATTCTGTTGTTAATTCCCGCTTCCATTTTTCACCAACAGAGAGAGTTTTTTCCGGAAAGATAACGTTCCCCTGAGACATCATTTTAGTCACCCCTTCGGAAGAATTAACTCCCCCCATTTGAGCAGCCGGGGCTGAAAACCTTTTGATGAGAGACTGAGGAATAACGACATCGCGTGACTCCCCCAGCGGCGAAACAGTCATTTCGATTTCTTGACCAACAAGCATCGACATCGATTTCACGATCATCGCAAACGGCCCAGTTGCTTCGTTCTGACTTGCCGAATCGTATTCAAGTTCTTGCCTACCACCTGGCTGGGTCGCCTTGAGACGAATACGATCAATCGATTTCTTTACACGTGCAGAACCATCGGGCAAGACTTTTTCAACAACGGTTGATAAATCTAAATGCTGAGTGATCGCATTTCCACTTTCCTGACCGGAAAATTCTGTTTTGGTGGTCAGTGTCTGCTTTAGTTCATATTGTAACCGTTGCCCAGATTTGTAGCGGTATTTCAAAACTGGATCAGCTTCAGCACTTTCTGATAATAATGGGCTTAATCCCACGCTCATACAAATAATTATCAGAGATCGAATTTGTGTATTTAATCGCATGACGCACATCCCACTCGCGGTATTGCCACGTGCTTGAAGATTAATGAGAACCTCTATTCATTCAAGAAAAGAGCACTGACATTCCTGTCTGTCGCGTTTGAGCATGCTCTTTTTTTGAGGCAAACAAGAATGTCTACCCCCTTCACCGTGTAGGTTTTATTGAATTATTAGAGGGTTTCTAAGGATAGAACCGGCCTTATTTGCGAACAATACGCCAAAAGTGGGAATGAATGCAATTCCTATTTCAGGACTTCAATTTGCACAGAGCAGTGAGATTGGGGAAGATCAGGAAGAAAGGGAAGGAGTTTTTGTGTTTGGCGTGTTGTTACTCCCAATAATCGTTTCGTGTGCTACGGTGAAACTTTCTGCTACCAAGTCGGTTGTATCAGACGGTCAGAAAATTTTCCAGTAGTTTAATTCCGGCTTCGGTCAGAAAGCTTTCCGGGTGAAACTGAACGCCGTAGATGGGGAAATCGCGGTGTTTTAATCCCATCAATTCAGCAGAATGGTCTTCATCGGCAGACCAGGCGGTGGGAATCAGGCAATCCGGCAGCGATTCTTCCGGCACGATCAAACTATGATACCGCGTTGCAATCGCAGGATTTTCAATCCCTTTGAACAAGCCTTGTTCATCGTGCCGCACAGAAGAGACTTTGCCGTGCATGAGGCGATCAGCCCGGACGACTTTTGCTCCGTAAACATCGGCAATCGATTGATGCCCCAGACAAACACCAAGTAGCGGTTTATCCGGACCGAATTTACGAATCACATCACAAGATAAGCCCGCTTCTTTGGGAGTACACGGGCCAGGAGAAATAATAATTCGTTCAGGGGCAAGCTCTGCAATTTCCTCTAGCGTAATCTGGTCATTTCTCGCGACGACAATTTCGAGAGCAGGATCAATTTCGCCCAATCTTTGCACAAGGTTGTAGGTGAAGGAATCGTAATTATCGAGAACAAAAATCAATTGAAAAACCTTCTTAACCTTCAGGGCGTCTAGGTGGGGCGAATTTTACTTTTTCGACGTAACGAATCACTTGCCCGGTTTTAGGTGAGACGGAACCGGTGCAGGCAGAAACAGCGGAAATGACAAACCGGTAATGCAGGTTGTAGTCGGCATCAATTTCTACTTCCAGCTCATCTGCAAAAGGATTATCACGCCGACCGACCAGGTTACCGATTTCTGCATTGAGTCGGTCAAAAGCCAAGCCATCGTTGCCGAGCTGTCTTTGATTCATCTGCACTCCCGAAAGTGAACCATCTTCGTTGGCGATCAATCGAACTTTAATCGGCGGAGGCGTGATGTCCGGACTTTCGGTCGCCTGCTGCCCGATCGGCATGTTAATGTTGAAATCGCCTTCAACCGGAATAATCTTCAATGTCAACATGAAGAAGATTAACAATTGAAAAACAACATCAATCATCGGCGCCATCTGGGCTTCGATTTTTGTTGCAGAGATTCTTGATTTACGTATTTTCATAGTTGAAAAACCTTGCCGCTATCTTATCAATTGCTTAGCTCGTAGAGAGAACTTTTCAAATCCTGCTTCCTGAGACAGCTTGATTAATTCCTGTACCAGACCTGTTGGAGTTTCGGAATCTGCACGAATTTCTATGATCATATCCTTATGCCCGCCTGGACCGTACAGTGCTTCGGCAACCCGCTTCTCTTCCTTTAAACGTGGCCCATATTTAAGCACAGGTGTTTGGACATCCCCTTCAAAAACATAAGGAGTCGGATCTGTCTTGACACCTTCTCGATCCCGCTTGAAACCAATATTGATGACAAGAACCTTCTCTCGGGAAGTGATCGGAGGCCGGGCAAGCTGATCGCTGGGGAGCTTGACACGTTCATCCGCCTGTGTCTGTTCAAAGTTGGTCACCATCATGAAAAAGGCGATCAATTGAAAGACAATGTCGATCATCGGAGTCATATCCGGTTCGATAACCGTTGATTCGTGCTTTTTATATCGCACCGATCTTCTCCTGGAAAAACAAAATTACTGCAACCGTACCCATCAATCGCATACAGCCAATCTGTAAGAGATTATCCGGGGGACGATGAAAAAGATAATCAGAAAAATGTTACGTAAAAAACTTATTGTTTTCCACCTATTGTTTTCCCATGGGCAATCGCCCCATCAAGCCTTCACTCACCATGCCAACTTCCAGCATGTACCGTGAAACTCGATTACGTAAAATGCTGTAGGCGACCATGGCAGGAATTGCAACGGCTAACCCTTCGAGCGTCGTAAACAACGCGGTTGAAATACCGTCTGCCAATTCAGAAGGTTTCGGGGCAACAGTTGAAGTTGCGATTTTCTGGAAGGAAAGAATCATCCCGTAAACAGTACCCATCAGCCCGATCATCGGATGTTCGTAGTTCATGTTTTCTTCTTCGCCCAGTTCCTGCATCCCTTCAATCGCAGAGGCATAACCACGATCCAGTCGCCCCATTCCGACTGCCAAAACGCGGGCAACAAGCGATTCATCCGCTTTGCACAAATCGTAAGCCCCTTTGTAATCTTTCGCTTCCAACTTCTGTTGATACGCATCAATAAAACTCTGCGGAATAAAGACGTCCCGTTTTACCTGCAATACATTCATCATGACTAAAGCAACCATGACAAAAGAAAGCACCAGCAGGATAGCTCCAAAAATCCCGGAAGCTTCAATCATCCATGTGAGGAAGCTTCTTTCTTTAGCCGCTTCAACATCGCTGTCTTTATTGTCATCGGATGCCTTCTTTTCCGGTGCTGCATCCTCTGCTGCTGCTCCATCCTCTGCTGGAGCTTCATCAGCATACGCACTGGGGCTGACTCCCAGGTGACCGGTCAGCATTCCCCCTGTGATTAAACCCAGACACATTACCACCCACAGGCTGAATCGTTTTGTGGCTGCCTGCTCCTTGTCGTTCATCAATTTCACGTTCATTCTCCCATCGTGCAAAGAAAGTTGCCCTGATTGAACTGCTCAGGCCTCGATTTTGCTATCTGTTTTAGTTTGGTAAGTAAATCTCTCAATAAGTCCTGTTGGCTTAAGGGAACCTCTATACATTCAAAAGGAACACAGACATTCGGCGTCTGTCTCGTTTGAGCAGGCCGTACATAAAGGCAGACAAGAATGTCTACTCTCCGCCCAATAGGAATTTTTGAATGAATAGAGGTTCCCTAAAATTATTAATCAGAAACTATCTGATCAAAGTATCTGTAAACAAATGCTTGTTTTGAAGAAGCATCATGACATCGAACGGCAGGCTAATCAACCAGTCCTTACGAAAAATTGTTATCTCTGCGTAAATGAAGGATTAAAACCGAACAAATTGCTTCTCAGCCTCCACTTAGTTTCTTGGCCCAGGGGTTGTTAGGGTATTTTGATTCCAAAATAGCACGAGCTTCGTCCGCTCGACCAGGCTGACCGACAGTTGCCCATAGTTTGGAGAGATTGTACAGAGATTCCGCGTGTAAATCCTGTTGACCAGAGAACAAAACGTCCACCAGTAAAAAGGCAAGTAATGCTTCCTGACTTTTCCCTTTTGCCAATAACGCTGTTCCACGCAGAATTTGTGCCTGAGCCTGCAAACGGGCATCCGATTCCTTCGCATTTTCAATGACTGTCTCCAGAAGCTTTAAGGCTTCATCATTTTGCGATTTCAAATTAAGGCAAGTTGCTTTTCCCAGCATCGCTTCGAGTTGCCGTTGTTTGGAAGACTCATCCTTGGCAGGAGATTTCAAGACCAAGTCAAAAGCCTGTAACGCCTGGTCAACCTGGTTTTGTGCGAGCAAAACACGAGCTTTCGAAGATTTTGCAGCGAGTTGATAATCGTTAAAGGGTGAACTTTCCAGCTTTGTGAAAGTGGCTCCAGCATTCGTAAAGTCTTTATTGGCCAGATAAAGCCGCCCCAAATAGTTGATCCCTTCGTAATATCGAAAACTGGAGGTGTTCGTATCTGTGAAATTTTTCATTCTGGTGATCGCTTCAGGCAGTTTGGTATGGTCAGCCAATGCCCATTTTGCCAGAACGCGTGAAATGAAGAATTGGAAATCTGTTCGCAGGTTCTCCGCAGAAGCAGGCGATTTTTCCATGTCACTTTTCAAGCTTTTGATAGCTGCCTCGTAGTTGCCATTTCGTTCTTGTGAGAGTGCGCCGTTTAATGTAGCGGGGGCGCCTTCCCACTCTATCTTTTCGATATCATTCGCAGGCACTTCTATTTCTGCCCCAGCTTGTGGTTTGATTTTGATTGACGTTTTCGTGACCGCCGTCACTTTGCCGGAGAGACGATTTTTTGCCGACTTTCGGGTAATGATATCAATCGCGTAGGAATTGGATGCAGCCAAGGCAATTATCCAGGCACCTAGTAGTAAGCTACGGGTCATTAAGCTATTCACAACGGGACTCCATATTTATATTCAGTGGTTCGCTATTGCTGAGGTTTTTTTATTTTGTATTGATGGACAATGTTAATTTCAGTTTACTTCTCATCGGAGGGTGGCTTTCTTCGGACTCTCTTTTTCGGAGTACCTTCAGCCGGCTTTTCGCCTCGCGGCTTTTTCACGCGAGGTTTGTCACCTCTTGACTTTTCGCCCGGTGGTTTTTCACTTCTCGATTTTCTCTCAGAGCTTTGTGTGCGTGATGTTTTTTTGCTGGCAGGCTTTGATTCACCTTCTGCTTTTTGGGTTACCACTTTTTTCCGAGGGGCAGGTTCTTTTTCAGTAGCAGGCTCAGAAGAGAACATCGCTTCAGAAAATGTATCCGGTAGATCTGCGGCTATTTCTGTCATTAACCGCTTTTCGTTTTTCTTGCCAGAAGTCAGCACATAGCCGACAAAACCGATTCCCGCCAGTAGCATCACTCCCATAAGAATATAGGTCATGGTGTTATTGGAAGCCTTTTCCTCTTTCGGTTTTTGAACAACCTTTGGTTCTTGTTCAGCAGCATCTCGTTCCGATTTAGCTGCGGCATCGTATTGGCTGATTTTCCTCTTATCTGCACTTTGAACAATCATTTCCGGTTTAGTCAACGGGGTGGAGACCTCTCCAAGTTGCTGTTGGATGTCTTGGTACAGCGTATCGAATTTATCCCACCAGGGAGAATCCGGCAAATCAGGCGTTAGACTGGTGAAGGTGGTGATTTCAATTTTTGCTCTTTGAAGTTGCTCGTCGGCTTCCTTTTTGTCGGAAGCATTTTGAGCATACATGTACCGGCTTTGAGCCAGATGGTATTGTGCTTCCCGATGTTTTTCCTTGTATTCCGGACGAGACTGCCCCGCATTAAGTGACATCTGCAATCGCTTGGAAATGTTTCCCCAGCCCCAGATGACCGTCTTATCCTTGAACTGCTTGCCACGCACAGCATCCAGAAAACGCTTCGGTTCGCCGCCGTATTCTCCCCAGTCCTGATAAACCTGAGCCGCTTCAATCTGGGCATCAAGCACTTTGCTGTTTTTCTTCAGAACACTTTTTATCAACGTTTCTGCAGAATCAAAATCGCGTTCCTGCCGTTTACAATTGACCAATCGCAGTTTGACACCATCCAGTCGAGCCGGATCGACAAAACTGGGATCATTTTCTCCCTGACTGAGGATTTCTTCAAACGCTTCGGTGGCACTTGAATAATACTGGCTTGCTTTTTGGGGCGATTCTTTCGAGCCTTGAGCCATGCTGAAATAAGTTTCTGCAATCCAGATCAGCGATGTATAACTCTGGCCTCCCTTACGTTTTGATAATTGAGAAAGGAAGGATTCAAAACCGCTACGAACTTTTTCAAGCCTATCCTGGTCCCCCAGTTTTTTCAGTCGTTCCAGTTCTTTTTGCAGTTCACGTCCCAACTCTACATAAACTGCCGTCAGAGCGGCTCCTCCGGAAGCTCCCGCGATTTTCTCCAGCGATTCTCTCGCCTTTTCCGCTTGATCCAACTGGCGTGTGCCAATGTATGCTCGCAATAAATACTGATAGGACAGCGAAGCAAACGCGGTACTTTTGATGTTAAAATCTTCTTTCGGCCTGTCCGCTTCTTTTTTCACTTCAATGGCTTTCACGACAGAATGCGGATCTTTCGTCAGCAACTCAATCGCTTTTGCATCGTTACCTCGCATGATTTCAATTTGTGATAACGAAACTTTTGCTTTAATCAACACAGCAGGGGCAGGTTTGCTGTCCGGGGTTTTTTCCTGCATTTTTGCGATCCCGGTTTGCAAATGTTTTGCTGCCTGATCCCGCATCTTGTTCAACTCTTCAGGCGTTTGAGTTGTTGAGTCTTTGAATGCGGTGTTCAAATAAGCGGCCCACAATGCCTGCCCCGCTTCAAGTTGAGCGGTTGCATATTGCGGGGCGGTTGTGGGAATTTCTGCGTACCACTTCGCTGCTTCCAGCGGTTTCTCTGAACGTCTGAGGATTCGCCCCATCTCAAGCCGGGCATCGGTCGCACGATCTGAATTAGGCCAGTTCGTCGCAATAAACTGGCTGACATCGAGAATCATTTGTAGATTCTTCTCTTTATACTGCTTGGGAGCATCGTTGTAGGCTTGAGAAAAACCGGCCATCCCCAGGTAAGCCGCATCAAGCGCGACAGTAGGATCTGTCTTTTTCAAACGAATGGCCAGATATTTCCCGACCACTGCCGCGTCGTAACTTTTTCGTTGCAGATAAAATATGTAAGCCAGTTTGTAACGGGCCGAATTGATCTGCTTGGCAGGAGAGTTGGCATCTACCAATGCAAGTGCCAAGCGGTAAATTCGTTCGGTCTCACTCAGCTGTGCCTGCAACTCCTCTTTGGCGTTTTGAATTTTCTGTTTATCCTTTGTTTTCTCAGCCGCCTTCACTTTTTCTCGTAACGGCCCAACTTGTTCAAGCAAACTATTTGCAGTCCCAAAGGCACCATCAAAATCTTTCGGATCGCCCGGCTCTCGATCTAGTAAGACAAGAACCCTTTGAATCGCGCTGCGGGAAACATCTTTATAAGGGCCTGCGTACCGATTCAGTTTCCG
>Ga0316209_1003348_pt1 | contig 11041 bp, 7 predicted proteins | sample 6monopyrite_MG_FD_204945 | JGI IMG/M metagenome (GOLD analysis project Ga0316209, IMG submission 204945) | Microbial mat bacterial communities from mineral coupon in-situ incubated in ocean water Damariscotta River, Maine, United States -... | ecosystem: Environmental > Aquatic > Marine > Coastal...
TTCGATCGCTTCGACGCGATCGTCGTCCCTTCGGGTAGCTGCGTCTCCACCCTGCGCGAGCATTTGGCGGCGAACGAGGAGCCCGCCGCAGCCGAAGTCGCCGCACGAACCTTCGAATTGTCGGAGTTTCTGGCAGAGCGATGGGACTCACCCTCACTCACCCACCCGATCCCGCGCCGCGTCGGACTCCACTCGAGTTGCCACGCCCTGCGCGAACTCCGGCTGGGAACACCGAGCGAAACCCGCGAGCCGGTCCGCCCGGACCCCGCCGCGATGCTCCTCGATCGGATTCCGGGCATCGAACGCATCGACCTCACCCGGCGCGACGAATGCTGCGGCTTTGGCGGACTCTTCTCCGTAGAAGAAGAAGCCGTTTCGGTCCGCATGGGTCTCGACCGACTCGAGGACCACGCCAAAGGCCGCGCGGAGATCCTGACCTCGACCGACATCTCCTGCTTGATGCATCTCGAGGGGCTGGCCCGACGCCGCGAGCAGTCGGTCGAGTTCCTCCATCTCGCGGAGCTACTCGCAGCGAGCGCCTTCGGCGAGGAGTGGCTTGCGGCCCATGACGAGGATACCCATGGGCCACGTTGATCGCGCGCGCGAGTTCGTTCGGGATGAGGCGCGAACCCGCTGGCATGACGAGTCCCTGTGGTTCGTCCGCGCAAAGCGGGACCTCGCGGCGGACACCGTGCCGGACTGGGAGGCCTTGCGAAGCCAGGCCGCCGGCATCAAGCGCGAGGCGCTGACACGGCTTCCGGCACTCTGGCGCGAATTCGAGGATCAGGCGCATGCGGCCGGGGCGGTCGTTCATTGGGCGCGGGACGCCGACGAGCATAATCGCGTCGTGGCGGGCCTCCTTGAGGAGCGCGACATCACCCGGGTGGTGAAGAGCAAGTCCATGCTGACGGAGGAATGCGGACTGAACCCATTCCTCGAGGATCGCGGCATCGAGATCATCGACACGGATCTCGGCGAGCGAATCGTTCAGCTCCGGAACGAAAGCCCGAGCCACATCATCATGCCGGCAATCCATCTCAAGCGGGGCGAGATCGGCGAGCTCTTTCACCAGGAGATGGACAGCCCGGCGGGACTCGATGATCCCAATGAACTTACAGCAATCGCGCGCCTCGATCTGCGTGAGCGCTTTCTCGCCGCGGAAGCGGGGATCACCGGCATCAACTTCGCGGTCGCGGAAACCGGCTCCTTCGTCGTCGTGACCAACGAGGGCAATGCCGACCTCGGAACCGCCCTGCCCCGACTCCATATCGCTTGTGTGGGCCTTGAGAAGATCGTCCCCAAAGCAAGAGACCTCGCGCCCTTTCTGCGCTTGCTCGCGCGATCCGCGACGGGCCAGCCGATCTCCACCTATACCTCCCATTTCCGCAGCCCCCGACCCGCCGAGTCCGGCGCAGGTCCGGCCCCCGAGCTTCACATCGTCGTCGTCGACAACGGACGCAGTCGACTGCTTGCGGAACCGGGCTTCCAGGAAGCCCTCGCGTGCATCCGCTGCGGCGCCTGCCTCAATACCTGCCCCGTTTACCGACGAAGTGGCGGCCATAGCTACGGCACGACGATTCCGGGACCGATCGGCTCCGTGCTCGAACCCTCCCGCGATCCCTCAGCTCACGCCGAACTCCCCCATGCCTGCAGCCTCTGCGGTTCCTGCACCGACGTTTGCCCCGTACACGTGCCGCTCCATCACCAACTGCTCACCTGGCGAAGCCACCTCGCGCGCCAGGGACATCACCCGCGCCGGCGGCGATGGGCCCTGGGGCTGGCCGCGGTGCTCTTTGCAAAGCCAGCTCTCTACCGCGGCGTGACGAGAATCGGCCGCGGCATCGCGCGCCGCCTCCCCACCGCGCTCCTCGACAAGTTCGGGGGCGCATGGACGCGCCAGCGTGAGCTCCCGCCGATTCCGCGCCGAAGCTTTCGGGAGCAGCTCGCCGATCGGGAATCCGCGACGACGCCCCGCGCGACCGTCGAGAGGAAGAGTCGATGAGCGAAGCAAGAGACACCATTTTTGCCGCCCTCGAGGCCGCGCGTCCCGCCGGCCCGGATGCACCACCGGCACCGATGAGCGGACCGCCGATGCCCGATGCTCCCTTCGACGTGATGGCGTCCCGGCTGGCCCAGAACGGAGGCCGGCTCGTGCGCTCGACGCGCGCGAACTGGGCGCAGGAGATCGAGTGGCCGCGCGCGCGCGCAGACCTCGAGCACCTCTATTCTGCAAGGCGCGGGGGAGATGCGAGGCAGAGCGGGGACCTGGCCTGCCGCGGCGTCGGCTTGATCACGGACGATGTCCACGCACTCGCGCCCCTCGAAGTCTGCATCCTGGAAGCGGAGTTCAGCGTCGTCGAAAACGGCGCTTCCTGGCACGTCCCCCAATCGCCGCAGGAACGCGCCGCGGCCCTCCTCGCCGAGCACCTGGTCGTGCTTGTCGCGGCCACCGAGATCGTGCCGAGCCTGCACGAGGCCTACGCACGAATTGACCTCTTCGCCGGCCCCTTCGGCTGGTTCCTCTCCGGGCCCTCGAAAACGGCGGACATCGAGCAGGCCCTCGTCCTCGGCGCCCACGGCCCGAAGACGATGCAACTCGTCGTTCTCGACGACGCGCATCCCTGATCGGCGAGATTCGCTCGCATTCGTGGCTGACGCGCGGCGCTGGGCTTGCCAGACTTGGGAAGTCCATCGGAGGACGGTCCGGGTCTCTTCACGCGGAGCCGTCGCCGACTCCCCGACGCCAAGGAAGGGCCTGCAATGCATTTTGGTTTAACCGAGGAGCGCACGCTTCTTCAGGAGACGCTTCGCCATTTCGCCTCGGAGGAGCTGCCCACCGCGCGACTTCGCGAATGCTTCGACGCGGGCAAAGGCTTTGACGAATCGCTCTGGCGCGCAGCGGCAGGCGTCGGACTCCAGGGACTCATCGTGCCTGAAGAGTACGGGGGCTCCGAGCTCGAGATGCTCGACCTGGCCCTCGCCTTCGAGGTCCTCGGCGACGCGGCGGCGCCCGGCCCCTTTCTCGGCCATGCACTTACGACCCTCGCCCTCGCACGCTCAACGGATGCGGACCTCAAGGCGAAATGGCTTCCCGGTCTTGCCTCAGGCGATGTTGTTGGCGGAGTTGCCCTCGCCGACGGCCCCGAAGCATGGCTGCCCGAAGACTTTCGCCTGACGGACGAGGAGGGACGATGTTCCGGCGTCAAGCGCTTCGCAGAAGCGAGTGCTGCAACCGACCTCTTGCTCGTCGGCCTGGCGGGTGGGCGACTCGGGCTCGTCGATGCGCGGGGGACAGGCGTTCGCATCGAGCCGATCGACGGCCATGACCGAAGCCGCGCCCTCGCCGACGTCACCTTTGAATCCGCCGGCCTAACACCGATCGCAGGATCCGAAAATCTCGCAACGGAGGTCATCGATGCCGCCTCCGTCTTGCTCGCCGCCGACGCATTCGGGGCCGCATGGAAGCTGATTCGCCTAACGGTCGACTACGCCCAGGCCCGCGAACAATTCGCGACCCCAATCGCGCAATTCCAGGCGGTCAAGCATCAACTCGCCAACATGGCCATGGAGGCGGAACCCATGCGAGGCCTGGTCTGGCACGCGGCCTACGCCTTCGACTATCGCCGTGACCAGCGCTCACAGGAAGCCTCGACGGCAAAGGCGCATATCACCGATCGTGCGGTGCAGATCGGGCGCGATGCGGTTTCGCTGCATGGCGGCATCGGCTTCACCTGGGAGTGCGATGTGCACTTCTTCTTGAAACGCATCATGCACGACCGCGGCTGGCTCGGCCTTCCGGATGCCCACCGTGCCCGCCAGGCTGATCTCGCCGGCTGGTAAGCCCCGCTTCTCCCCGCACCCATGCCTCACCGGAGTACATGATATGGATCTCGAATACGGCCCCGAATATGATCGCTTCCGCCAGGAGGTCGACGATTTCCTGGCGGCGCAGCCCAAGGACATGCCCCAGCGCGACTTCCTCCGTGCGGCGACCGAGAAGGGCTACCTGTACCGACATATCCCGGTCCGCTTCGGTGGCTCGGAACAGCCCTTCGATCCGATTCGAGAGACGATCATTGCGGATTGCTTCGACGCCAGCGGACGCGCGTGGCGACTCGGCCCGCAGAGCACGGGCATGATCGTCCCGACGCTCCTTGAAGCCGGTGCCGATTGGCAGCGCGAACAGTTCATCCCGCCCACCCTGTTAGGCGACTTCGTCTGGTGCCAGGGATACAGCGAACCCGGTGCCGGCAGCGACCTCGCCTCCCTGCGCAGCACCGCGCGACTCGAGGGCGACGAATGGGTGATCAACGGGCAGAAGATCTGGACGAGTGACGCCGAGGACGCGAGTCTGATGTTCGGGATGTTTCGAACGGAGCCCGAGGCCGACAAGCACGCCGGCATCTCCTACCTGCTGCTCGAGATGGATCAGCCTGGAATCGATGTCCGCCCGCTTCGACAGATCACCGGAGCGACCCATTTCTACGAAGTCTTCTTCGACGATGTGCGAACGAAAGCTTCCTGGATCGTCGGGGAACGCGGAGAGGGCTGGCGCGTCGCGCGGGCGAACTTGAAGTACGAACGCAACCTGGGCGGCGGCCCGCGCCTGCGAAAGACCTTTGACCAGCTGCTCTCACTCGCTCGTGAGCGACAGCGCGGCGGACGACCGGCGATTGAGGACCCGGTGATTCGCGACCGGCTCGCGCAGATCGAAGGCGAAGTGCGCTGCGCGGAGACGATGACGCTTCGCCAGCTCTCGGCCTCCTCGCGAGGGGAAGACACCCAGGTGATCCTCCCCCAGTTGGTCAACAAGCTCTACGGCACTGAGATCGGGGATCGCATCGTGAAGCTGGCCTTCGACCTACTGGGTGACGACGGGCTTCTGGCACCAACCCGCTCGACCTGGGAAGTCGGACCGAGCACCGGCGGCCAACCGGATTGGCTCGACGCCTATCTCTTCGAACTCGCTTCGGGGATCGCCGCCGGCAGTTCGAATATTCAGCGGAATGTGATCGGGGAGCGAGGACTCGGACTCCCCCGCGACCTGCGAGCGCGCTGAGCCGAGACCGGCAGAAGCACGGAACCGCCAAGGCATCCCACACTGCGGCTTCGGCGAAAATGACGTGACCGCGCTAAAACGTGACTCGCAAGCGACCGAATCCGGACGCTTTCGAGGTCCGAGGGCACGCCCGCGTCGACGAGTCGACACTGCAACCGGCAGCAGGTACGCACCGCAAGATCGAGAGTCACCCGCCCGGCGCCCAGGGCCACTGACGAGGCAACATGGATCTCCGTTTCGCCCTCCTGCTGGTGTGTTTCTTCGTTTCCGGCTTCGCCGCGCTGCTCTATCAGACCGCGTGGACACGGGAATTTGCGTTCCTGTTCGGAACTTCGGAACTCGCGGTGGTCGCCGTGCTCGCCGCGTATATGGCTGGCCTCGCCCTCGGCGCCGCCGTCGCCTCGCGCATTGTCCGCCGACTGACCCGCCCGGTCCTCGCCTACGGCGTCCTTGAACTCGGCATCGCCGTCGGCGCGCTCTGCGTCCCCTTCATGATCCGCGGAGTCCAGGCAATCTATATCGGCTTCGCAGGCGGCCTCGATGCCCCGCCTGAAACGATGGCGCTCACTACGGCGCTCTTCCATCTCTTTGGGTCATTCCTTGTGCTGGTGCCGTGTACAGCCCTGATGGGGGCGACGCTCCCCTTGCTCGCACGTTATGCGGTCTCGGAGGACGCACAGGTCGGCCCGCGCATCGGCGTGCTCTACGCGGTCAATACCTTTGGCGCGATCGCCGGCACCCTCGTCGCCGCCTTCTATCTGCTCCCTGCCTTCGGCCTGCGGCAGACGGTCTACTTCGGCATCGCCGGAAACGCGATCGTCTTCCTGGCAGCGGCGGCCCTCGCGAAGGGACTCGCGGGATTACCCCCGGAGAGCGACGACGCTCCGAAGGCGCGCCTCACCTTCCACTGGATCCTGCCGGCGATGACGATCTCCGGTGTCGTGTCCTTCGTTTACGAAGTGCTTTGGACGCGGCTGCTAGGCCAGGTCCTGGGAGGCAGCACGGCGGCCTTCGCATCAATGCTCTCGAGCTTCCTGCTCGGGATCGCCCTCGGTAGCGCCCTCGCCTCCCGCTTCGCAAAGACCCGTGAATCCGCCGCGCGCGGCTTTGCGCTTGCCCAGCTCGGTTGCGGCCTGCTCGGCTATATGGCCTTCCGCGCCGCGGATCGCTTACCCGACCTCGCCCACGCCGTCGGCGCGCACCCGGCGGCCCCCGCGGCCGGCGCTGCCGCCGCCGGCCTCGTCCTGCTGCCCGTCACGTTTTGCATTGGCTCAACATTCCCCTTCGGCGTTCGCTTGCTGACCCGCGATGCGGATGAAGCGGCCGCGGTCAGCGGTCGCGTCTACGCCTGGAATACGGTCGGCTCGATCATCGGCGCGATTCTCGCTGGCTTCTTCCTGCTTCCCGCGGTCGGCCTCGAGAACACCGCGCTGATCGGCGTCGTGACGAGCCTGCTCCTCGCCGTGACCGCCGCGACCCTTTCGGCCCCGCGCCATACGATGATCGCGGGCATCGCGGGCGTCGCGCTGCTCCTCGCCGTCGTGATCGGCCTGCCGCGCCCCATCGACCTCCTGCTTCATTCCGCCATGAACGGTACCCGCATGCCGGGCGACCTTCATTACCTGGGCGTTGGGCGCTCCGCGACCGTAACGGTCATCGAGACGAAGAACGGCTGGCGGCTCCTGACGAACGGCCTTCCGGAATCCGGCGTCGACCGCGAAGAACTGCCCGATCTCCGGTTCAACGAAACCGCCTGGCTCTCGCTTCTCCCCACCGCCGCGCGTCCCGAGATCAAGGACATGCTGATCATCGGCCTCGGCGGCGCCAAGACCCTCGAAGCGACCGCCCAGACCGTCGAGTCAATCGACGTGATCGAACTCGAAGACGAGGTCGTCATCGCGAACAAGCTGATGCCGAGACCACAGGACCCCTTCGCGGACCCGCGCGTTTCGCTTCGGCTCGGAGACGCACGCGGGGCGATGCACCTGAGCGACAAAACCTATGGCGCGATCGTGTCTCAGCCTTCGCATCCCTGGACCTCGGGCGCATCCCATCTCTACACCCGAGAGTTCTTTGAGCTCGTCGACTCGAAACTCGAGCCCGGCGGCATCTTCATTCAGTGGATCGGCCAGGGCTTCGTCGACGTTCCGCTCTTCGGAAGCCTCTCGGCGGCCATGGTCGATGTCTTCGACTACGTGCACGTCTATCGCCCGGTCCCCGCTGCCCTCGTCTTCGTCGCCTCAAATGAACCGATCGACCTCGAGGAGTCGGGTCCGGTCGCGCTCTCAATAGCGACAGAAGACTTTGCGAAGGCCGGCGTTCATCAGGTGGAAGATTTTCTGGCGAGCTTGAGCCTTGAAACGGATGGCGTCCGCAGCCTTGCTGAGGGTCGCCCGCTTAACACCGACGATCACAACCGACTCGCGACAACACGACTCCCGCCCGCTCGCCGCGATCTCAATCGCCAGGCCTTCGAGGAGCGCATGCGCATTGAAGAACCCTTTGATGCGGAACGACTGGCTTCGTTGAATTCGGCGGGCATGATTCGGCGAATGGGTTGGATCGGCGACGCCGCGCGTGCGCGGGAACTCGCGGGATCCCTGGACGACGCGGCGGAATTCGCCGCGCGTGGATGGCTCTCAGCGGATGGCCTGCAGATCCCTCGCGGTCGAGCCCTCTTCAAGAAAGCGATCGAAACGGATCCGACGAATACGGCCGCGCGCGCGGGACTCATCACGACCTACTCGAAGGATTTCTTTGAATCGCTCAACCTTGAACTCGATTGGTCGGAAGAAGAACGCCTCGCCCTCGAAGCGGCAGAGCTTCAGGCGGAAAGACGCTGGGACGACCTCGCGGAACTCGACGAGCGCCTCGCCGCAATCGGCTGGGATTCGATGCTCCATGGTCACGCCCAGCTCGTCCGCGCACTCTGGCGGATCGAAAGCGGCAACGCGGCGCGCGCGAAGGAGGCGATCGCGCTGATCGATGAAACGCTGACGCGCCATCGTTCACGACAGAACTATTTCCACCGCATCCGTGCTGCCGTTGCGGCGGGGGAGAACAAGATCGCCTGGGCGGGACTGAACCACTTCGTCGGCCCACAGACACTGAAGAACCGCGCACTGTCCCGCGCACTGCTCGGGCTCGTTCGAAAGCTCGACGAACCGACCGAGGATCAGTCCAGGTTGATCGAGATGCTCAAGCGGGGCGCTCGCGGCTGAGGCACGCTGCTGGGTGAGCGTTGAGTGCGCGTAGAGTAATCCTGCTTCGGGGGCTCACCACCGCACAGCACCGTTTAGCGCCCCATTGCGGTATCCGCGAAGCACCGACTTGACGCGCTGTCGCGTCCGCCATCGGCGCGCATCGAGCCGCATCGAGCCGCATCGGCCGATTGGGCGAGCATTTCCCGCGCGCGACAAATCGATTTTCGGTTAGACTCTTCGCCATGATGAAGATCTCCTTCGAGCTCAGCGACAAAGACCTCCGTTATTTCCGCCAGGTTCTGCAGAAGGTCCGAAAGGGCCGGAATGCCGATAACGAGGACATCATCCTCGCGGAGGCGCGCTCCCTCCTCGAAGAGGTCAAGGAAACCGATGCGCCGGAATATGTGCGCAGCCGAATCGCCCAGCTCGGCAAGCTCATCGACATGGTCGAAGATGCGGACTGGCGACTCGAAGGCGCTGACCGAAAGCGCGTGCTCAACGCCCTCGCCTACTTCGCCGATCCGGACGATCTGATCCCCGACCGCGTGCCCGGCCTCGGCTACCTCGACGATGCGATCATGGTCGAGCTCGTGGTTCAGGATCTCAAGCACGAGATCGAAGCCTTCGATGCCTTCGTCGAATTCCGCAAGACGAAGAAGAAAGAAAAGAAGGCGACCTCGGACAATCTCGAGAAGCGGCGTGAGTCGCTTCAGGGACGGATGCGTCGGCGACGGCGCGGCGACCGCGAGCGCCATTCTCGCAAGCGAGGAAAGAACCCGATCAGCCTTTGGTAAGGCCCAGATGGAGGCCAGAAGGTGAATCGAGTCGAGTGCTGAAACCCCGCTCAATCGCGTCTCGGCGCTGGCGCAATCCGCCGGTCTGAGGCTCGCTGCCACGATTGCGCTCCGCACCCTCTCCGGTCCGGCACTTTCTCGACCACCGTTTCTCGATTGTGGTAAAACTGCGGCGCCGACGCTTGGGGGTGAGGCCGCGTTTTGCGGTGCTGATCTCCCCATCTCTCCGCGTCGGTTGAGGGGGGGACGATTCGAACATGGGTATGCGCATTCTGGGCTGGGGCACGGCCCTACCCGACAAGCTCGTGACGAACGCCGATCTCGAGAAGACCCTCGACACGAGCGACGAATGGATCGTGGAGCGCAGTGGCATCCGCGAGCGACATATCGGGGACTCGACCGCTGAGAACGCGATCGGTGCCGGTCGCGCTGCCCTCGAACATGCGGGCGTCGATCCCGCGTCAATCGATCTAATGATCCTCGCCACGACGACCCCGGATCAACAGGTCCCCGCGACCAGTGCCCACGTGCATCACGCGCTGGGACTCGGCGGCGGCGCGTTCGACTTGAACGCTGCGTGCTCGGGCTTCGTCTACTCCCTTGTCATGGCGAACGGACTACTCGGATCCGGCGCGAAGCGCATCCTGGTGATCGGCGCAGAAACACTCTCCCGCATGACCGATTGGACGGACCGGAATACCGCCGTGCTCTTCGGAGACGGCGGCGGTGCGTTGGTTCTTGAGAGTGTTCCGGACGAAGGGCAGCTGCTCTCCTGGGACCTCGGGCTCGACGCGGAAGCCCGCGAGATCCTCGAATGCGATCTCGGCGGCACGATCAAGATGGATGGCCGCGAAGTCTTCAAGCGCGCTGTCCGGGTGATGGTGGATTCCTCCACCCGAACTCTCGAACAGGCCAAGGTCCAGCCGAGCGACGTCAAATTGCTGGTTCCGCATCAGGCCAATATCCGGATCATTCAGGCGGCCTGTGACCGACTCGGGATCGACCGGGAAAAAGCCGCCCTCGTGCTACACCGAACGGGGAACACCTCGAGTGCCTCGATTCCTCTCGCCCTCGCGGATGCCCTCGATCAGGGTCGCCTAGAAGAGGGCGACCTGGTCCTGCTCGCCGGATTCGGCGCCGGCATGACCTGGGGCAGCGCACTCCTTCGCTGGCACGGCGAGCGCGCCTAACAAGTGGAGGCGGGATCGTCATCCCAAACAACCGAACACAAGACATCGACTCTTGAGCTGGAACGAGAACATGGCCGAGAACAACATCATGCAGAAACGACGGGTCGCAATTACGGGAATGGGCGTCGTCTCCCCCGTTGGCATCGGACGCGAAGCCTATTGGCAGGGACTCCTCCGCGCCCAGCCGACAGAAGAGCGGCGCGTCCACGACTTCGACGCAAAGAACTACTACGACGATCCGAAGGCCATCCGACGCGCCGATCGCTTCGAGCATTTCGCCGTTGCCGCGGCCATCGAGGCGATTGATCAGGCGGGAACGCTCACCGCGAACCCCGAACGAATCGGCGTATTGATCGGAACCGGAATCGGCGGTGTGCAGACCCACGAAGATCAGACCCTGGTTCTCGACAAGAAGGGGGGACGCCGCGTCTCGCCCTTTACCGTACCCATGATGATGGCGAACGCCGGCGCGGCAGCGGTCTCGATTAAATTCGGCTTCCAAGGCCCCTGCGAGACCCTCGCGACGGCCTGCGCGACGGGAACCCATTCGATCGGCGCCGCCGCGCGCTGGATCCAATGGGGGATCTGCGATGCGGTCGTGGCCGGCGGAACCGAGGCGGCGATGTCCCCAATCGCGATCAATGGCTTTTCGAACATGAAGGCGCTCTCTCCGACGGGCGTGAGTCGCCCCTTCGATGCGAACCGGAATGGGTTCGTGCTCGCCGAAGGGGGCGGGGTCGTGATGCTCGAGGAGTGGAGTCAGGCCGAAGCCCGCGGCGCCCGGATCCTCGGTGA
>Ga0316209_1003349_pt1 | contig 11040 bp, 10 predicted proteins | sample 6monopyrite_MG_FD_204945 | JGI IMG/M metagenome (GOLD analysis project Ga0316209, IMG submission 204945) | Microbial mat bacterial communities from mineral coupon in-situ incubated in ocean water Damariscotta River, Maine, United States -... | ecosystem: Environmental > Aquatic > Marine >...
AGCGAGATTTTGAGCAGGGTAAATTTCACCACTTCGTCATTGGTGGCATCATCTTTGCTGTACTATTTGTTTTGTTTGTCATTGGTATTGTAAAAGTTGTCATGCATCAGGCTGGAATCTAATACACTCACGTAGCCTGCGATAATGCCAGTCCTTTAGTTTGTAGTACGATTTGTAAAGTTACAATACTTTGTAGTGCTATAGAGAGGTTTCTCACATAGAACCTGTTGGTTTGGGTTGGCTCTATGTGAGAGAAATTTGGCTCCTCGACCTGGGCTCGAACCAGGGACAAACGGATTAACAGTCCGTTGCTCTACCAACTGAGCTATCGAGGAATTGGTCTTGAATGATAGTCTGGATACTTGCCAGACCGCCACTCCAATTGGAAGGCGGTATGCTACCTATTTGCATTGCTTCGGTCAATACTAAAACGTGTATAAGCGGCGGATTATTGATGATTATTCAGAAGTGCTACATGGATGTAGCGTTTACGGACCGAAGGATGGAATTGTTTGTCTGATTCTTGTTAACGCTTTCTCAAGGCTGTCCATATCGGTGGCGTAAGACAGTCTTAAATGCCCTGAGAGACCGAAAGCAGAACCGGGAACCAGAGCCACTTCTGCTTTTTCGAGCAGGAATTGCGCCAGTTGTACATCATCTTCTATGCCGTCCATACGATCAATCACCGCCTGAAAAGACGGAAAGCTGTAGAACGTGCCATCACTGGCTGGGCATTCAATACCGTCCATTTCATTGAGTGTTTTATATACATAATCATGTCGTTCTTTGAACACGGCGCAGGTTTCTTTTAAGAAACTCTGGTCACCCTCAAGTGCAGCTTGAGCGGCGTATTGTGCGATTGATGTCGGATTAGATGTGCTTTGCGACTGTATCTTTTTCATACCTTTGATGAGGTCAGCAGGCCCAGCACTGTATCCGATTCGCCAGCCAGTCATTGAATAGGCTTTTGATACACCATTGATAACAATGGTCTGATCGATTAGTTCGGGACAGGCATTCAGGATGTTGACAAAACCTTCATCCGTCCACACGATGTGTTCATAGATATCGTCGGTCATGACCACGATACCGGGATATTTGACCAGCACTGCACCCAGTGCTTTCAGTTCGGCAGTGGTGTATGCCTTACCCGATGGGTTTGACGGGCTGTTGATTATTACCATTCTGGTCTTATCGGTAATCGCCTGTTGTAATTGTTCAGGTGTGATTTTGAAAGACTGTGAGATATCGGCCTCGACAATGACCGGCGTCGCATCTGCCAGTTTGACTATATCGGGATACGATACCCAGTACGGCGCTGGAATAATGACTTCATCGCCTTCATTTAATAAGGTCTGGCATAAGTTGTAAAAGGCCTGTTTACCACCCACTGACACCAGAACTTGCTCGGCAGTGAAATCAAAACCATTTTCCCGTTTGAACTTGTTTATAATGGCTTGCTTGAGACCGGGCGTACCATCAACTGCAGTATATTTTGTATATCCCTTATTAATGGCTTCAATGGCGGCCTTTTTGATGTAATCCGGTGTATCAAAATCCGGTTCACCAGCAGCGAGTCCTATGACGTCACGACCTTCTGCGCGAAGTTGATTGGCTAATGCAGTTACCGCTAAAGTCGGGGATGGTTTTACGCGTTGTATACGATTTGAAAGCGAAATTTTCAATGTTTCATCCTACAGTGAGACAAGTGGGTCTGGTTTTATAAAATCTGGCAATAAATTATTTGTTGACTGAGTTTAAGTTATTTTTAATGTGGAATGTAGTGTTAGCACTGATATTTTTCAAAAATTAGTTAGCGTTATTTCCACAAGTGGGCTTTGTTAAAATACTGTTATTTCATTATTCACCCAAGCTATATTTAAAAAGTATATTAAAAATTCAAAAGAGCGTTGCCATGAAATATCTGGGCGTGAGTGACTATGTCGAAAAAATTTGATCTACAAACAGAATATCGCCCAACAGGGGATCAACCCGTTGCCATTGAGACGCTAATCGATGGTTTCGAGAGTGGTTTGGCCAGGCAGACGCTGCTCGGTGTCACTGGTTCAGGAAAAACCTTTACGGTGGCTAATGTTATTCAGCATCTGAATCGGCCAACCATTATCATGGCACCTAATAAGACGCTGGCGGCTCAGCTGTATGGTGAGATGAAAGAATTTTTTCCGAATAATGCGGTTGAATATTTTGTTTCATATTATGACTACTATCAGCCTGAAGCTTATGTGCCAGCGAGTGATACTTTCATCGAAAAAGATGCGTCTGTAAATGAACATATTGAACAGATGCGCCTGTCTGCAACCAAGGCCTTAATGGAAAGAGAAGATACTGTCATCGTTGCGACCGTTTCGGCGATCTATGGTTTGGGTGATCCTGAGTCTTACTTTTCGATGATCTTGCATCTGGTGCGGGGCGATATGGTCGATCAGCGTCATATTTTGCGTCGTCTTGCCGAATTACAATATCTACGTAATGATGTCGAACTGCGACGAGGAACTTATCGGGTAAGGGGGGAGGTTATTGATATTCATCCTGCCGATTCCGAGCGTGAAGCCATTCGTGTTGAATTGTTTGATGAGGAAATTGAGAACCTCAGTATATTTGATCCATTAACCGGTGAAATAATTAAAAAAGTCGCGCGCGTTACGGTTTATCCGAAAACACATTACGCGACACCCCGTGAAGTCATTCTGGGTGCAATCGAACACATCAAAGTCGAACTGCGTGAGCGTCTGGATGACTTACGTGATAATAATAAACTGGTCGAAGCACAAAGACTGGAGCAGCGTACCCAGTTCGATATTGAGATGATGCGTGAACTCGGTTACTGCAGTGGTATCGAAAACTACTCACGTTATCTGTCTAATCGTAATCCGGGCGACCCGCCACCGTGCTTATTTGATTACCTGCCAAAAGAGGCATTATTGATTATCGATGAAAGTCATGTTTCAGTTCCACAGATAGGGGCAATGTATAAAGGCGATCGTTCACGTAAAGAAAATCTGGTGAACTTTGGTTTTCGTCTACCTTCTGCACTGGATAATCGACCATTACGTTTTGATGAATTTGAAGCCATGTCACCTCAGACATTGTTTGTATCAGCTACACCAGGACCATATGAAGACGAACACGCCGATGCTGTGGCAAGGCAGGTGGTGCGCCCAACCGGATTGCTCGACCCGCTTATCGAAGTGCGACCCGTTGGTACACAGGTTGATGATGTGTTGTCCGAAATTAATATTCGTGTAGAAAAAAATGAGCGAGTCTTAATTCTTACTTTAACCAAACGTATGTCTGAAGATTTAACCGATTACCTTGCTGAACACGGCGTGCGTGTGCGTTATCTGCATTCTGATATTGATACTGTTGAACGCGTAGAAATTATTCGTGATTTACGTTTGGGTGAATTTGATGTGTTGGTCGGTATCAATTTATTACGTGAAGGTCTGGATATGCCTGAAGTTTCCTTAATCGCGATTTTAGATGCGGACAAAGAAGGTTTCTTACGTTCAGAACGTTCGATGATTCAAAGTATTGGCCGCGCAGCGCGTAATGTGAATGGTAAGGCAATTTTGTACGCTGACAGGATAACAAAATCCATGCAAAAAGCGATCGACATAACTGACGAGCGTCGCAGTCTTCAAAAAGCCTATAACAAAGAGCATGGTATTACTCCCAAAGGCATTATCAAACAGGTTAATGATGTACTGGAGTCGGGTTATGGTGACAGGCATTCGAGAAAAACGGTTGAGTTGTTAAAAGTAGCCGAGGAAAAAGCAACATATCAAGCGATGACGCCCAAACAATTTAGTAAAGCACTGGAACAGCTTGAGAAAAAGATGTACGAGCATTCGCGTAATCTAGAATTTGAAGAGGCTGGAGCTGTAAGAGATGAGATTGAGCGGGTTAAAAAACTCGCGATGATAGGATAGGTTACTGAACAATAAAACGTTATTACGATACTTACATAAAAGATATTCAATATTCCTTGATAAACTTCTTAAAACACCACAAAGACACCTTGGTGAAATAGATCTGACTGAGAAAAAGCACTACTAAGCGGTCTTTGGAGGAAATAGGCCTGTAAGATAAAAAATGATCAAAATTAGCCATCAATTAAAATCGAATACCTAATTAAATAAGTATACCGTCCCATGAATTCGCCCAGGACAGGGCCTAAATACGCGATTTGAGTCAACAAAATCCAGTAGTCAGCATGCTAGACTAAGTTAACTTTTCTTTACTCATGTTAAGAATCAGGGGGTAGTTATGATGAGCTACTCTTTCTGGCAAAAGTTCTTAGTTGGCGTAAGTGTGTACCATGTTGTGTTTGGGGTGTTGCTGGCATTTTTCGGCCAATCACATTTAATGGATGCGCTGCTTTATCAATATTTTGATCCTATTTTCTGGCCTGATGAAAATATTTCACCAGGTTCGCTGCAATACAAGAACTGGAGTTCGAGTGTTCTGGGCTCGGTCATTGCCAGCTGGGGAATTTTAATAGCGTTCATAGTATATTACCCTTTTAAATTGCGCGAAAGATGGGCCTGGAACGGTATCGCTGTGGCAGTCGTATTTTGCTTTATAGTCGATACGATCTGTTCGCTTTACTATGATGTTCCCATTAATGCGGTGTTTAATTTATTCACATTTTCATTGTTTACCGTACCTCTGCTTTTTACGCGTAAATATTTTACGGGGTGGAAAAAATATGAAAATAAAATTTTATGGATATAACGCTTTTTTGATCGAGTCAGGCGATAAAAAGATCGCCATCGATCCAGGCGCCTTATTTTTTTACTGGTTCCGATTTACCACGCTTATTCCAAAAACAGAATGGGAAAGTATTACCCATATCTTTGTTACTCATGGCGATCCTGATCATTACTGGCATGCTGACAGGGTAGCGAAAGCCTCCAACGGCCCTGTTATCTGCAATAAAACAATGGTGAGGGATGTCAATGGCAAAGCGTTAATGCTTGGGCCTCGTGATAAAGGACTGGCATTTACGACAGAATTTAACAACCTTCATACTCTTTCCGTTGATGAAACCATTGAAATTGACAACATGTCGATTACTGGAATAAAAACAACGCATGGCGAGCTTATTCTTAAAATTGGCCCATTTTCTAAAACCGTAAAACCCGGTGCAAATGAAAGGGTGGGCTGGGGTGCAATTGGTTTTGATATTGCACTGAATGGTAAAAGATTAGTTAATCTTGGTGATACGCTATTACATGAAAAAGAATGGCAAAAGATTAACGAACCTGATGTGTTGATGATACCGATTGGTGGCATGGCGATTCATAACACAATGGATGTAGAAGAGGCCGTGCATGCGGTCAAAATCATGCGTCCAAAACTTGTTATTCCCTGTCATTATAACTGTTCGGCATTTTTCACTAAAAGATATAACCCTGCAGATGATGAACTATTTAAGTGGGAAGTGGAAAAGGCAGGATCGAAATGCGCTATTGTAGAGGTGGCTGGTTCTATCGATTTAAGCGATGAGTAATAACGTCAAAACATGGTTGAGTTTGGTTGTGCGCATGTCATTATTTGCTGTTGCACTCCTCTGGCCAGCGGGAACCTGGCAATGGTGGGAGGCGTGGGTGTTGGTTGGCCTGTGGACTATCTATGGAGTTATTACTGTTCATTATTTTTTACAGCATGATCCCGCATTGCTTGCAGAAAGGATGAAGTTTGTACCACTACACAAAGAGCAAAAGGTATGGGATAAGGTGTTAATGTTGTTGTTTTTTATTGCAGGCATCGGGCTCTATCTCATTCCCGGATTTGATGTAATGCGTTATGAGTGGAGCGAGTCCCTGACAGTATGGATGAAGATTATAGCAATGCTTGTGCACTTGCCCTGCTTTCTTTTTCTTGGTTGGGTGATGCGTGAGAATACTTTTCTATCGCAGGTAGTCAAAATAGATAAGGATCGGGGTCATCAGGTGGTTACTACCGGGCCATACGCACTGGTGCGCCACCCCATGTACACTGTGGTAATCGTTTTGCTGTTTGCGGTACCTGTGGCACTCGGGTCGCGCTTCGCGTTAATTCTTGCAGTGTTTTTGACATTGCTACTTATTATACGTACTTACTTAGAGGACCGTACCCTCCACGCGGAGTTAGAAGGTTATCCTGAGTACGCAAAACAAACGCAATATCGATTGATTCCCGGCATCTGGTAATTGCCAGAGCGCATTTACAATGAATTGATAAAAGATGCCTTATCTTAAGTGTTTAAGAAGAGATACTTATGAAAGCAATTGTATTAACAAAATACCGATCACCAGATTTTTTTGAACTCAAAGAAATAGAAAAACCAAAACCCAAGGATAATGAAGTTCTAGTAAAAGTTTTTGCTGTAGCGATAAATTCATGGGACTGGGAAATTTTAATAGCCAAGCCATTCGTGAATCGTTTAATGGCAGGACTTCTAAAACCAAAAAGAATAAAGATACTCGGATGCGACATAGCGGGGCGGGTTGAAGCGGTTGGTAAAAACGTAAAGCAGTTTCAAGCGGGTGATGAGGTATTCGGCGACTTATCCAGCTGCGGCTGGGGCGGCTTTGCTGAGTATGTATGTGCTCGTGATAATGCGTTAGCATCGAAACCAGCCAGTATGTCATTCGAGCAAGCAGCAGCCATTCCCCAGGCAGGGCTCCTTGCGTTGCAAGCGCTTCGCTATAAAGGACAAGTTCAGTCGGGACAAAAAGTTTTGTTTAATGGTGCAGGAGGTGGAGTGGGTACGCTAGGTATGCAGATTGCTAAATCATTTGGAGCTGAAGTGACTGGCGTCGATAGCACGGAAAAATTGGACATAATGCGCTCGTCAGGCGCAGACCATGTTATTGATTACACGCAAGAAGACTTCACCAAAAACGGTCAGTATTATGATCGGATTATTGATGTTGCGGCAACTCGCCCAGTTTTCGATTACAAGCGTGCATTAAGTCCGAGTGGGGTTTTTGTAATGGTTGGAGGTTCTTCGTCTCTAGTATATAAACTCCTGTTCCTGGGTCCATGGATCTCAATGACCGAGAATAAGAAAATGGGGCTCCTGTTACATAAACCAAACAAGGGGTTGTCCTTTATGAAAGAGCTATTTGAGGCTGGTAAAGTCGTACCAGTTATAGATAGGTGCTACCCGTTAAATGAGGTTGCTGAAGCATTCCGGTATTATGGAGAAGGACAGGTCAAAGGAAAAGTAGTTATCACTGTGGATGGACATTAATGAAAGCAATCATATACACAAAATACGGTTCACCTGATGTTCTTAAATTAAAAGAAGTAAGCAAGCCTGTTCCTACAGATAATGAAGTGCTAATAAAAATAGTTGCAACCACAGTAAATAGAACTGACTGCGCAACAATTAGAGCAATACCATTTTTTATGAGAATAGCTACAGGGCTATTCAAGCCAAAAAAACAAATTCCCGGAACAGAATTTGCGGGAGAAATTGAAGCGGTTGGTAAAAGTGTCTCGTCTCTAAAAGCAGGAGATAAAGTTTTTGGATTTGATGACCAGGGCGCAGGGGCTCATGCCCAATACACCTCGATATCAGAAGACAAGGTAATGACGATGCCTGACGATACCACGTATGAACAGGCGGCAGCCAGTGTTGAAGGCGCCCACTATGCATACAACTTTATCAACAAGGTGAGTCTTAAAAAAGGCCAGAAGGTTCTCGTTAATGGAGCAACAGGCGCTATTGGTTCGGCGGCCGTTCAATTTTTAAAGTATTTTGATGTTAATGTTACTGCGGTGTGCGCCACGAAAAATATTGAGTTAGTCCAATCACTAGGAGCTAATAGAGTAATCGATTATACAAAAGAAGATTTTACAAAAGATGAAACAAAATATATCTTTGTTTTCGACACTGTTGGTAAAAGTTCATTTTTTAAGTGCAAGCATTTACTACAACAGGGAGGTGTTTATATTTCCTCAGATTTAGGCTATATGGCACAAAATATTTTCTTACCACTTGTAACGCCATTTATAAAAAAAATAATCGGAAATAAAAAAACTATATTTCCTATGCCTACGGATGTTAGAGGAAGTATTGTATTGATCAAAAAGCTTATGGAACAGGGAAAATTTAAAGCAGTTATCGATAGAAAATATCCACTAGAAAAAATTGTCGAGGCATATAGATATGTTGAAAGAGGCCAGAAAACGGGAAATGTAGTTATAACTGTTGAACATAGTGACAACTCCTAAAAAGCGTAATATTAATTAAACCGCGTAATTTACTTAAATGGTGACTGACATGAATAGACGAAAAAATACATTCACAATTTTGTCTCTTGTTTCAATGCTTGTATTTCCTTTGCTTAGTTTTGCTGTACCAGAGAGTGGTGAAACAGTGACGCGTCGCGGTACTGTCAACGATGATTATTATGCTGCAGGTGGCGCTGTGGATATCAATGCTGTTATATCAGGAGACATTGTTATTGCCGGCGGGGAGTTGTTTATCGGGCGTCATATCAAAGGTGATGTTATTGCCGCTGGTGGCTCTGTTCACATCCGCGGAGACATTCAGGATGATGTTCGTGCAGCCGGTGGGGATATTACGATCGATGCAAATATTGGTGATGACCTTATTGCTGGCGGTGGCAGAATTAACGTTTCAGCAGGTTCAACCGTTGACGGTGAGGTCTGGCTGGCGGGAGGGGATGTGCTTGTTGCAGGAACGGTTAACAAAGACCTGGTAATAGGTGCCGGTAGCATTCGACTATCTGGCACGGTTCATGGTGATGTGAGACTCGAAGGTGGAGAGATACAAATCCTGGAAGGTGCCATTATCGACGGGGATTTACATTACAAGAGCCCAGGTGAAGCGAATATACATTCAGACGCCAGGATTGCTGGCAACGTTACATACGAGCAGGTCGAGTGGGATCACTCTCACAGAGGTGCTGGTATCTTCTTTGTTATTACCATGATGGTAACCAGCATTGTGTTATTCAAGTTGTTACCCGGTTTTACCATGTCAGCAGTTAGCAGGATTTCTGCTGATCCATTGAAAAGCCTTGGCGCAGGTTTTCTCGCACTCATCATCGTGCCTATTGTTGCAATATTGCTTATAAGCATTGTTTTGGGTGTGTGGGTTGGTCTGATTATTATTGCACTTTATTTTGTCGCATTACTTTTAGGTTTTCTTGTTTCCTGTTTCTTTGTTGGTGACTGGGGAGCGAGACGCTTAAATAAAGATGTTACAACGACCGGCCGCAGATTACTTTCCGTAACCATCGCCATTTTTGTGCTTGGATTATTAAAGCTTATACCAGTAATCGGAGGTTTGCTTATATTTGCACTACTATTGTCAGGGCTCGGTGCAGTTATGTTGCAGCTAAAAGATATTTATAATCAATCAGGCGATGCATGATGGGTTAGTTAATGGGGACGCATGGATTAAGCTCTAACCAATCTCGTGTGTCTGCTATATGCCTGAAAGTAACCGGATAGTAATTTAAGGTAAAACTCATCAAATGTTGGTATTAAGATGAAAGTAAAATCTATACTGAAGTTAATGTTTATTGTTGGTGCTATAGTTGATGGTGCAATCGCGGCATCGTGGTTTTTAATAGCGTCCGGATGGGAAATACCAAATATACTAAATGGATATATTGGCACAGGGTCAGATTATCAATTAGCGATGTATGGCGGAGCCATGTTTATGATGGGATGGGCTGTATTGTTGGCATGGGGCGCATTAAAGCCAATTGAGAGAAGAGGGCTTCTTCTGATTACCTCAGGGTTTCTTTTGCTTTCGGTTTTTATCGAGTTTATATTTTTTAGTAATATGCTGGGAGGGATGGGGTTCGTGTTTGGCGTAACTAAACGCTTGTTCTTGAGTGTGTTATTTACATCAGCCTATTTCTATTCATTAAAAACGGAAGGCAGATAATGAAACGAGGTATCGGTTTCTGGCTATTACAGGTTCCCGGGTGGCTCTTGCTCTTCTATCTTCTCTACGCACAGGCGATTCCTGCATTTAGCTATGATATGGGTGTGGCTATGGGCACACAGGAATCAGCTGATCAAATCACCGAGGTAGGCGTTGCTTTTTTGTATGGTTTTGCATTCGGTGACCTGGTATCTTATATACCTCTACTCGTTATTGGTCTTATTGGTCATTGGGCAGGGAAAAGGTGGGGGCATGTACTTCTGGGGGCTGCACTTGGGATTACTATCTACTGGCCAATTGTCTGCCTGGCAGCAGTCGTCGCTGCACGGGATTCAACAGGCTGGAATCTTACAAACGAAACTCACTACTGGATTGTATTACCTCTGATAACACTTTGGGGAATATGGGGATTGTGGTTTATCATGAAAGAGCCACCACAGAATCATATACGCTAGCTAGTTGAGCGTCCACTATGGCCGAAACCTCGCTGTCAGCACCTTAAGTCATAGGTCTGCTTATGATTGCACAGGGAAGAAATCCTGAGAAATCTTAATGTCTTCTTTGTAAATGAGCGTTGTTTTACATAGAAGACATTCAACATTTCTGGTTCAATGCGCCAGGTCACCACATAGGAGTCATTGAAGGATAATACCTTGCATGTGCCAATTCATTGCAAAGCAGACCTTAAGAAGACAATGATGACCGGGTATTTTCGCCGCCAACAACGGACGTTCAGCAAAAACATTACAGCTCCCGCTTGTATATTAATTATTACAGCTGTCTAATTGTTTTTACTTTTTTTATAGATACTCTTAGCGTAATAATCTTTGAAAAATATCTAATTAACAGGACTTAACTCCCCATAATTTCACCTTCCCATCCAGTAGCAACAGTAAAACCTGCCGCTTTCATATGGCCTCCACCACCATATTGTTTTGCAATTTCACTTACATCTATACCTGTTTCACTTGAGCGCAAACTAAAAGACCGTCCATCAGGATGATCCCAGTAACAGGCAGCAAAAGCTTCTCCCTCTGACATAATATTTCCTGCATCAGAGATATAAGCTGATGACGCATTAAGAACTGGCACATCATAACCAC
>Ga0316209_1003351_pt1 | contig 11036 bp, 10 predicted proteins | sample 6monopyrite_MG_FD_204945 | JGI IMG/M metagenome (GOLD analysis project Ga0316209, IMG submission 204945) | Microbial mat bacterial communities from mineral coupon in-situ incubated in ocean water Damariscotta River, Maine, United States -... | ecosystem: Environmental > Aquatic > Marine >...
ACTAATTCAGCATCCAAACCCGTTTCGGCATGCATTTCATCAATCAATTTAGGGTAAAACGCTTGTCCCCACGTTGCCAATGCTGTCACAGGCTCTGAATATCGCCATGGATAAAGAGGAGAGACAATACCGCCGCCGGCCCATGAAGATTCATGCCCTGCTTCGCCTTGCTCAACAATAGTGACTTTCATTCCTGCTAACACCAGTTCCCGTGCCGTCAACATACCAATAATTCCGCCACCGACAATCAAAATATCGGACATTTTTTCGCTATTTCCTCTTTTTTAGCAACGATATAGAATTGGGTCTATATCACACTTTATTAAACTGTTTTGCCACTTATCAGTGATAAAGTTCCGACTATCTTCTATAACCTGAAATGCAAAACGAAATGGACTATAACATTCACATGACTAAAAATAACCACGGATTCACATTAATCGAGCTGATTGTCACCTTAGCGGTGATAGGGGTTTTATTTGCTATGGCTGCCCCAAACCTGCAAACAACCATTCAAGGTAACCGACTTTCAGGCCAGTTTAATGACATGCGTGGTGACTTTGCTTTTGCTCGCAATTTAGCTATCACACGCAATGTTGCGGTAACCATATCTTCAAATAACGGTACAGACTGGTCAAATGGCTGGGTAGTAGTCGCACCAACGGGTAATGCTAGAGTCAGTAACACAGCTAATAATGTTGTTATAAGTAGCGCTATTGCATCTTTAACTTACAATCCTGATGGGACTGCTAATGTAACCGCTCCAACAGTCTTCAAGATATGTGATGATCGTACCGGAGCTTTTGGAAAAGAGCTTAACGTTGTCTTTTCTGGTCGTGCTAAATTAACCTCTAATGTCACTTGCCCATAGTGCTTTGGTAAAAATATGTTAATGATTAAAAATAATATCAAAAAACAAAAAGGCTTTAATTTGATTGAAGTTATGGTTTCTTTGGTTATTTTTTCGATTGGGTTACTTGGCCTTGCCGGGCTACAACAAGTAGGACTAACGCAAAATGCGACCGCAATGCAAAGAACCTTAGCCATGAATCAGGCTTACGATATTCTTGATCGCATGCGAAATAACAAAACAACCGATTATTCACTTGCCACAGCAGGATCTAGCCCTAATTGTATTACCGCTTCCTGTAATTTAACTCAAATAGCCAACTATGATGTTTATGAGTGGAATCTTGCGCTAACAAATGCTTTACCTAATGGAGTAGGTTTTATTACAGGGAGCCCAACGGGGTATATCGTATCTGTAGGTTGGGATGAAAAACGTGCTGGCCTTACACCAACTGGTTGTAACCCTCCCGCACCAACGGGCGTTAAATGCATTTCTATACAGGGTAGACCATGAAACTTAGTCGCATACCAGAGAATCGATTCTCGCAAACGGGTCTAACACTGGTCGAGCTCATGATTGCGCTGACCATTAGCTCAATTTTAATGATTGGCATATTCAATATTTACTCTAGCAGTAAACAAGCCTATAAAGTTAATGATGCATTTTCAGTAATGCAAGAAAATGCTCGGCTTGCCTTACGCTTCCTTACTAACGATATACGCATGGCCGGTTATATTGGTTGTGCGTGGTCAACAGGTGCAAATGTTGGTAGCACTTTAAATACTGCGAGCCTTACTGCCGATCAACAAGCGTTTATCAATGGTTTTGGCACAGGCCTGGAAGGTTACGAAGCCAATGGTACGGGACCAAATACAACACTTAACCTTGAAACAGGTGCAACAGCTGGCTTCAATCGTACTGTTAATGGTCTATTTACAGGCCACATTGATGGTTCAGATATTATTGTTGTACGCCACGCAAATGGTAGGGGAGTAAAATTATCCGGGAACAAAAACTCAGCAAACTTTACCATTCAGGATGGCGGTACTAATGCTATCGTCGGAATTTGTCATGAGCCATCAGGTATATGTGAAGGTGACATTCTCATGGTGTCGGACTGTAGTAAGGGACGTCTTTTCCAGGTAACTAGTCTATCAGCAATTGGTGGTGGTGAAATTAGAGTTGTGCACGCTGGATCGGGTACCCCTGGAAATAGCACAACATCCTGGGGAGGAAGTGCTACTGATCCTGCCACATGGTTTGCGCCTGGCGACTCCGAAATTTTAAAGCTTGGTGCTTATGCCTATTTTATCGCTCCTGGTGCCAGTGGCCAACCCACTTTAAAACGTTTATTTAACATGGATACTATTCCGCAAGAGCTGGTTGAAGGTGTTGAAAACATGCAAATTCTGTATGGCACTGATAGCAATGGTGATGGTAGAGCAAACCAATACGTTGTTGCACCCGTTGCAATAACAAATAATGTCGTGAGTGTTCGTATCAGTCTCTTAATGAGTACACCTGAGCAGATACCAAATCGTAATAATGACACCAAAACTTACAACATGCTTTCAGAAAACAACGCTGTCAATGTACGTGTAACACCCACAGCCGACAGACGTATACGTAAAGTATTTACAACCACCGTTAAGTTACGAAACAAAGGATTGATAAATGAATAATTCAATCAAAATCCTTAAAGCACCAAGCTGTGGTCGATATAAAAATCAACGTGGTGTCGTTTTGATATTGGCGTTGACCATTCTTATGGTACTAACCCTGGTGGGTGTTTCAGCAATGAAAACATCCAGTCTGCAAGAACGCATGTCGGGTAATTCCCGTGACTACCAGGTTGCATTTGAGGCAGCAGAAATTGCGCTGCGAGCAGGAGAAGATTATATCAAAACTATTTCAACCACGGCTGATTTCAGTTCAGCCGGAGCTAACGGGAAATATGTCGCTCGCATTGTAACATCCCCCGGTGCCTGGGAACTGGAAAGCAACTGGACCTCAGGTAATACTGAATCAGTTACATTAGCCAATGTTAGTCAGACCCCTGAGTTCATGGTTGAAATTTTAGATTCAACTTACGGTCAAATTGATAGCCTGACACCAGGCGGTGCAGCCACAGGCGTTGTTTCACTTTTTCGTGTTACTGCCCGAGGCTATGGCAAAAATCCAAATACCCGAGTTATGTTGCAAGCTGACTTTGGTAAAATAATGTAATTTTTTTTCACTGCACGATCATAATTTCAGGAGAACGTGCCATGAACCATCAAAAAACCAACAAACTCTCAGCTTATTTATTCGGTTTATTAATTGGTGCGGGTATTATACTTCCATTTAATATTTCTGCAGCACCGGGTATATTAGCTGATGAACCATTGTTTCTGACTAATAAAGCCGAACCGAATATTTTCTTTATGGTTGATGACTCGGGTAGTATGGATTTTGAGATGTCTACCGATGAAATTACCATCGATGGTATTGGTGGTGGCTCAGGTGCAATGCGTGCAGACGAAACTGGATCAGGCGGCGGTTACTGGGGTTATTTTTACGTTACTGATGTTTCTGACCATGCATATACCACTTTAGGTGAAAACGGTTATCCAGTACCAACCCAGGAAGCAGTGGATGCATTAGGATTTGGTGGTACATTCATGAATGGTATATGGCGTGCACGTAATCATAATTACAATCGTATGTATTACAACCCAAATGAAACCTATAAGCCTTGGTCTGGCCTTGATAATGCTGGCGTAGCTTTTCCCGATGCATATATTCCAAGCCCAACAACCTGGAATACACGTCTTGATCCATATATTAACGGTGCATCAACTGTCAACCTGACTGCAAGCCAAACAGTCGCAACAAGACGACCTGATCATTCAACTGAAGGTAACGATGACAGGGCGATGAACTTCACCTACACACCTAACCGCTACTGGTTCTGGGATGATACCAATTCAAATGGCACCGTTGACGCAACCGATAGCAAAACACTGGTAGAAATTAAAAGTAGTAATACAAAGTGTACCGGTGGTTTAAATGCAACCGTTGCTGTGCAAAAAACAGGCTGTATGTTGCGAGATTATAATGATGAAATGAAGAATTTTGCTAACTGGTGGACTTATTCTCGCCGTCGCGAATATGCAGCAAAAAATGCACTGGCAGAAGTTGTTAAAAACTCAGGCAACGTCCGTATGGGTATTGCAACAATTAATAGCAACAATGGTTCTTCTAGCGAAGAACCATTGGCCAGTATGAATTCTGATATTACCACCGGTAATAAAAAGACGATGGCTGATACGGTTTTCTCCATCCGCTCAGGTAGTGGTACTGGACTACTTAATGCCTTAGAACAATCAGGTAATTATTATGATGGTACGGGTACAACCCCCTTTGGTAATAACGTATTGGGTTTAGATACCACTGTGCCGACAGGAGCAACAGGGACACCTGCTGAATGTTCTCAAAACTTCACAGTTTTAATGACTGATGGGTATTATACGGGTACAGAATCTGGCTATAACAATGCTGATAATGATAGTAGTACCTGGACTGGTACATATGACCCCGAAAATGATGGCACTACCACGACTAATACCTTTTCTTTTGATAATGCACCATACGGTGACACTTTTAGCAATACGCTTGCCGATATCGCCATGTATTACTATGAGAGAGACTTAAGAACAGGCACACCTAATAAAGTTCCTATCCGCTGTGGACTTGATGAAAACCCGGGGCAACATATGGTAACGTATACTGTAGCCTTTGGTGTTAATGGAGATATTGACACAACAACTTGGCCGCAACATTCTAATAAAGGTTACGCAGATTCCTGTTCCGCCACTACTGCCACTGCTTACACATGGAAAGATCCAGGTACGGATCCAGGTAAAATTGATGAACTCGTCCATGCAGCCTACAATGGTCGTGGTGAATACTTAAACGCCTCAAACCCCGTCGCATTAAGTAATAGCTTAACTGAAGCCTTCCGAAGTATTACTAGTCGCATCGGTGCTGCTTCAGGTGTTACCTTTAATACCAATGTTCTTAATAGTAACTCTAAACTTTATCGCGCCCGATTTAATTCTACTCAATGGAGTGGTGAGTTAGAAGCCATTTCATTAGATGCCTATGGTAACCTGGCCGCAACGATTGACTGGGAAGCGGGTAATGTACTTGGTACACGTGATCTCACTCTCAATGAGCGTACCATTGTCACCTATAAACCTTCTACCAATGCTGCTGTAGCCTTCCGTTGGGCGAACTTAGACACGAGTCAACAAAACGATTTAAAAACCGACTCTACTGGTGTTGCTGAAGTAACCGCAGGCTTCCCAAGAGCCAATGCACGTCTTGACTTTATTCGCGGTAATCGCGATTGTGAAATCGGTGCTATTGGAACTTGCTCTGTTACTAAAGAATTTCGTGCTCGCAGCAGTCGCCTTGGTGACCTGATTCATTCACAACCTATTTATTCTGGTGCTCCAAGTCAGCGCTGGCCAGATACTGCGCCATATCCTATCGCTCCTGAAAACTACAGTGATTATAAAGGTGGTGTTGCCGCTGCGTCCGGAGCATTCAGCGGTAGCAAAGTCGCGAATACACGTACGCCAATGCTTTATATTGGTGGTAATGATGGCATGCTCCACGCATTTAATGCATCCACTGGCGAAGAAGAATATGCATATATTCCATCCATGGTTTATTCCTCATCAACCGGTAATGGATTACACGCATTATCTGAACCAAGTTATAAGCATAAATACTATGTTGATCTTTCACCGACGGTATCTGAAAGTTATATCGATACTGGTAGTGGTGATAACTGGCATACTGTTTTAATTGCCGGGCTTCGTGGCGGTGGTCGAGGATTATTTGCACTTAATGTCACAGACCCCGATGCAGTTATTGACGCAGCAAATACAACAGCAAAAGAAACAGCCGTTGCAAACCAGCTTATGTGGGAATTTACCAATAGCGACGATGCGGATATGGGATACAGCTTTAGCCAGCCAACCATCGTACCTCTTGGTACCAGCAGTAGTATTGAGTGGTATGTTATATTTGGTAACGGTTATAACGCTGACACCAGTGCCGGTGCCGATGGCGAGTCAAAACTGTTTTTGTTAAAACTTGAAGGTCCTGGTACAGATAACACCTGGGATTTAGGAACAGACTATTTCAAAATAACAACACAAGTTGGTGATACAACCACCATTAATGGCTTATCAACACCAAGAATACTTGATCTAAATGGTGATTCGATTGCAGACCGCGCTTATGCAGGCGATTTATATGGTCACTTATGGGCCTTTGACTTAACCGGAAGCACTGGTTGGGATGTTGCTTATAAACAAGGAGTCACTCCCAAACCATTATTTTCTGCATCCACAGGTGATGCTGGTGCAGGCACCAGGCAGCCTATAACAGACAAACCCGCTGTTGCTCGTCACCCATTAGTACCTATCGCGACAGGTGGTGGTGGTAATGAACCTAATCTAATGATCTATTTTGGTACGGGTCAGTACCTTACTGCTAGTGATTTAGGTGATACAACAACACAGTCTTTTTATGCTGTTTGGGATAAAGGTGATAAAGAAAGAACGGTTAATCGAACCGTTCCGACTGATGCTTCTAATCACCTGGTGAAAAAAGTATTCACCACTCCATTAGCTTTGACACGTGAAGGGGGGACTGAAGCTGTTGATTATACAAGCTCAAGTGTCTATGGCTGGTACTATGATTTACCGGATACTGCAGAACGTGTAACTACAAACCCAGCAGTACGAGGTGATATTGTATTCTTTAATACTCTTATACCTTCATTAGAACCCTGTGGATTTGGTGGTTCTGGTTGGGAAGTCGGAGTGAGTACAACAGATGGGTCATCGACTTGCGGTACATTTGATACCAATGGTGACGGTGTGCTCGACTGTGTAGATGATATCTCTTCTGCTGGAACCCAAAAAATAGGTTCAGTTCCCATGGAATCAAACTTTATTGGTGGCGGTGGTGGTGGCTCATATTCGCCAGTAGCACCACCTCTACCGGGCGGTTGTCCTGCATATGTTGAGCCTGCACTTCAAACATGTCCTGTAGGCCTAAAACTTGTTACCTCATACCCGGTAACAGCAGGCTGCCCGGTAAAAACCAACGCATGCAAACCTATTTGTGAGGAAGGAAAAACGCCGGTAACCCGTTGGACCACCAATAGTGACGGCACCCAAACAAAAGCAACAATTTGTGTTGCGAGTAGTGGTGTACACACCGGTCGTTTCTCTTGGCGTGAGTTACCCTTTTAATGAGTTATGAGTTAAATAACTTATAAATGTATTTAGTAAAAGGAAAAAACAATGAAAAACATTAAATTAACATCTGTCATAACATTATTGTTATGTTTGATAGCGGGTACTGCTTTTGCAGCTCCCACTTTACCCAAACACTACCCTACTAATTTCGAAATAACGGGAACTATTACTAAAATCTATAAAAAAAGACGCATCATAGAGCTCGATAATGCCGATTATCGAGTTCATCCTGTTCATGATATTTTTACACTTAGGCAAAACAGTAAAACAACTCTCTATTCTCTAAAGCCGGGTATGAAAATTGGTGGTGAATTTGGTATATATCAGGGAAAAAGAGTATTAATCAAAATATGGATACTTCCCAAAAGCTACCCTACACTTCCGCATGCGGTTTAAATTACAATAATAGTATCTAACGCTAACGGCTGAATAACACGATGAATAAACACAATAAAAAAGGTTTCACCTTAATTGAGTTAATAATAACCGTTGCTATACTTGGAATACTCGCCGCTATAGCAATACCGTTCTATGATCGACAATCGATGAAACAACGCCGCTCTGATGGTATTATTGCATTAACAACAGCGCAGGGTGAAATGGAAAGTTATCGTTCTGATAACGGAATTTATGCAACAGCAGGGTTAGAGACAACCGTCTCACTCAGAACTTATTACACTATCGCAGCGCCTACCATTACTAATGCGGGAGAAAATTACACGTTAATCGCGACAGCTGGTGGAGTACAAGCCGCTGATACTAATTGTAGACAACTTATCGTTAATGATCTTGGAGAATTTAGTTCTAAAGATGCAAGCGGTACTGTTTCAACAAAATGTATACCAAAGTGATTTATGTTTACTGCAAATCTTTCGGCAAAGAAAAAACAATATTTTCTTCTTTACCATCCTGATTAGATATTGTTTTAACGCCCCACTCTCTTAATTTTCCAATAACATTTTCAACTAACTCTGCTGGTGCGGATGCGCCTGCGGTTAGTCCAATGATCTTTTTATTTATCAGCCAATCTTTGTTTATTTCTGTTTCGTTATCGATTAAATAAGCTTCTGTACCAATGCGTTCTGCCACTTCTTTTAAACGATTTGAGTTAGAGCTATTGGGTGAGCCTACAACTAAAACAAGATCACTTTCTTCTGCTAATTTTTTTACTGCATCCTGGCGATTTTGAGTGGCATAACAAATATCATTTTTCTTTGGTCCATGTATATTGGGGAATCTTTTACGTAAGGCATCAATCACGCTAGCGGTATCATCCATTGATAATGTTGTTTGAGTCACATAAGAAAGATGATCCGGGTTATTAATGACTAAATCATTGACATCATCAACATCTTCCACCAGATACATTTGTCCACCCTGACTGGCATCGAATTGCCCCATGGTACCTTCAACCTCGGGATGTCCGACATGACCAATCAAAATACACTCATGCCCCGCTTTGCTATAACGTGTAACTTCCATGTGAACTTTTGTTACCAGTGGACATGTTGCATCAAACACTTTTAAACCACGAATATTCGCTTCTTCACGTACCGCTTGTGAAACACCATGAGCACTAAAAATGACGGTTGCATCATCAGGTACTTCATCGAGTTCTTCAACAAACACCGCACCTTTATTACGCAACTCATCGACAACAAATTTGTTATGCACGACTTCATGCCGAACATAAATGGGTGAGCCAAATAATTCTAATGCCCTCTCAACAATATCAATAGCACGATCAACACCGGCACAAAAACCACGTGGATTAGCGAGTATGACTTGTATATTAGCGGATTTTGAATTTGACACTATTAGAACTCCGTATAACTTATGTCATTGCGAGGAGGTACTGAAAAATGTATTTTTCAGTACTGACGCGGCAATTTCATGGCAAATATCTCTATCTTAAAGATTGTTTCGTCGCTACGCTTCTCGGCAACTGCGTCCTGCGTTGCTCTACCTCCTGCGTCCATGCAGTCGTCGCAATGACGAGAATATTATTGCTGTGCAGGTTTAATATCAACAATTTCTACACTAAAGACCACTTCATGACCGGCAAGTGGATGATTAAAATCAACTTTAACCTCATCATCTTTAATATCCATGATTGCACCAGGAATCTCCTCACCGGATGGCGTGCTAAAACCAATAATCATGCCTTCTTCAATGTTTAAATCATCAGAAAATTCTGTGCGTGCTATGCTATGAATGTTTTCATCATCAGGAAAACCAAACGTATCACGTGGTTCGATAGATAAACTTTGTTTATCGCCCGCCTTTAAACCATATAAAACCATTTCCAAACCTTCAATCATGGTGCCATCGCCCATGCTGAAAGTCATAGGTTCACCATCAACGGAAGCATCTGCAACCGTGCCGTCTTCCAGTGCTAAAGTAAAATGCATGGTTACTTCGCAACCAGCACCTATTGTTAAAACTTCTACATCACCCATTTTTATTCCTACGTGTATACTTAGTGTTTATTTATAGTTATTTATTTACAGCAAACTGGATCTAAAAACTCAACTTCGTGCTTGCTTAATTCAGCCTGAAGGCTGACCTACATTTAACTATGCGATCTTTTGCAGGTCGGGTATTAGGCCGACAAAACTATCAGTTGTAAATAGTGCCTGTTAAAATAATTTAGCTCCGCGTTGGGCTGAAGCCCAACCTGTGAAAATCAAAGTTGTTCTGACTTAATGTTTTTTCGTTCAGCCCGATATTCACGAATACTTTCAATAATGATCATTGCTACACCAATAAAAATTGCGGAGTCGGCAATATTAAATGCTGGCCAGTACCATTGCTGGTAATACACCTGTATAAAATCAACAACATATCCTAACCAGATTCGATCGATGACATTCCCAATCGCACCACCTAATATCAATGCAAGCGCAATCGCCTGCCATTTTTCATGTTGCTTTAATTTTTTAATCCATAACACGATAACAACACTAACCACTAACGCGATAGCAGCAAAAAACCACCGTTGCCAGCCTGCTTCATTTGCTAAAAAACTAAATGCTGCGCCAGGGTTATGCAATAATGTCCAGTTGAACATAGGCATGACTGCAATCTGTTGATACAGTTCCAGTGAACTACTGGCAATGTATTTTGTGAGTTGATCCAGGATCACCACAACAACCGTTACCCATATCCATTTTAACATTTAACTATTCCTGGTTACTTACAGCTTGTAATTTATTCGGACAAAATTTTCAGGTATACCCCTAACTTTTTTTACAAATTAGCTTTGCGTCGGCCTGAAGAGCCGACCTACATAAACCAACATCACCTATTGTAGGTCGGCTCTTCAGGCCGACGCGGTACCCTTTTAATGAAATCTACTATGCGTGCAGTCGTTCTTCACCGTCACCATCAACATTTTCAATACAACGACCGCAAAGCTCAGGATGTTTTTCATCTTGACCCACATCTTCACGGTGATGCCAGCAACGGGTGCATTTTTCATACTCTGATGCAGATACCGCCACCCAAATTTCATCATCGGTGGATAATTTATAATGCTGTGCATCGGCAGGTGGTTCGCCGGCAAGATAAAGTTTTGCATCGGAAGTAATAAAGACAAACCGTAACTCATCTTCAAATGTATTTAATACATCGAAAATTTCACGACCACAATACACTTCTACATTTGCGGCCAGGCCTGAACCAATTTCACCGGCCACACGTAACGCTTCCAGCTGTTTGTTCACACTTTCACGCACTTCTGTTACTTGTTGCCAGAAGGCTAACTCATTAGCGGCTGTTTTATCATCGCCGTACATTGCCGGTACGTCATACCATTTATTGAGTAAAACAGAATCATTACGTTCACCCGGCATAAATGCCCAAAG
>Ga0316209_1003353_pt1 | contig 11034 bp, 11 predicted proteins | sample 6monopyrite_MG_FD_204945 | JGI IMG/M metagenome (GOLD analysis project Ga0316209, IMG submission 204945) | Microbial mat bacterial communities from mineral coupon in-situ incubated in ocean water Damariscotta River, Maine, United States -... | ecosystem: Environmental > Aquatic > Marine >...
CGATGGGCGTACAAGGTATAGACCCTAATCATGTTGTAGGTACATACGTTAAACCGGAAGACTGGAATAAACTGATCTCTGATCCAGACGTTACCTTGGTCGATACGCGTAACGGTTACGAAGCTGCTATTGGTACATTTAAAAATGCGATTGATCCAAATACAGAAACCTTTCGTGAGTTTCCAGCGTACGTAAAACAAAACCTTAACCCTACGAAGCATAAAAAAGTAGCGATGTTTTGTACGGGAGGCATTCGTTGTGAAAAATCTACAGCGTATTTAAAAGAACAGGGTTTTGATGAGGTATATCACTTACAGGGTGGCATTCTTAAATACCTGGAAGATGTGCCGAAAGAAGAATCGCTTTGGCAAGGTGAGTGTTTTGTTTTTGATAATCGCGTAAGTGTTAATCATGAACTGGAAAAAGGTAGTTATGATCAGTGTCATGCCTGCCGTTTACCAATCACTGATGAAGAAAAACAAAGTGAAAAATATATGCAGGGTGTAAGTTGCCCACATTGTTTTGATAGTAAAACGGATGAGCAGCGCGAACGTTTTATGGAGCGTGAAAAACAAATGAAGTTAGCCAAAGCTCGAGGTGAGGAACATATTGGCTCAGCTGTAGTAGATTTGAATAAGCAACGTAAACAGCAGAAGTTAAATAAACGTCAGGCCGACCAGGAAAAAAATCGTCAGTCAAATAGTGTACGTCGTTAACAGCTAGTTATTTTTATTAGTGCACGTCTTAACAATAGTTATTAAGGCTGTCACTAGAATATATGAATTTAGAATAGGGTAAAACATTGATATCAACTGCAAACATCACCATACAATTTGGTGAAAAACCACTTTTTGAAGATATTTCAGTCAAATTTTCAGAAGGTAAGCGCTATGGTTTAATTGGTGCAAACGGCTGTGGAAAATCCACCTTTATGAAAATACTAGGAGGGGATTTAGATCCCACTTCTGGAACCGTGTCGATTGATGTAAATGATCGTGTTGGTAAATTGAAGCAGGATCAATTTGCCTATGAAGAATTCAGCGTAGTTGATACCGTTATTATGGGCCAGCCAGAGCTGTGGAAAATTAAACAGGAACGTGATCGCATTTACGGTTTGCCTGAGATGACTGAAGATGAAGGTATGCTAGTAGCAGACCTTGAAGTTCAGTTTGGTGAGATGGATGGTTATACAGCTGAATCACGTGCTGGTGAATTACTGCTTGGTTTAGAAATTCCAGTTGAACAGCATTTTGGGTTAATGAGTGAAGTGGCTCCCGGCTGGAAATTACGTGTTTTGTTAGCGCAGGCGCTCTTTTCAGATCCAGATATTTTATTACTCGATGAGCCAACTAATAACCTGGATATTAATACTATTCGATGGTTGGAAGATGTTCTAAATGAACGCAAGAGCACGATGATTATTATCTCGCACGATCGTCATTTCTTAAATTCTGTTTGTACACATATGGCCGATTTAGATTTTGGTGAACTGCGTATTTACCCAGGAAACTACGACGAATACATGACGGCTGCGACCATGGTGCGTGAGCGCATGTTGAATGATAATGCTAAAAAACAAGTTCAAATTAACGAGCTGAAGTCATTCGTTAGTCGTTTCTCTGCAAATGCATCAAAGGCAAAACAGGCAACATCGCGTGCCAAGCAGCTAGACAAAATTGAATTAGATGAAATAAAACCATCAAGTCGTGTAAATCCATTTATACGTTTTGAACAGGACAAAAAATTATTCCGTCTGGCACTTGAAATTGAAGGTTTAACGAAGAAATATGACGATAATCTTATCATTAAAGATTTAGATTTGATGCTAGAAGTGGGTGAACGTCTTGCAGTTATTGGAGCAAACGGTGTTGGTAAAACAACATTCCTTAAAACATTGGTTGGTGATACTGAAATAACTAATGGCACAGTAAAGTGGTCTGAAAATGTATCTGTTGGTTATTACGCGCAGGATCATGCGGCAGACTTTGAAGAAGATATGACACTGATTGACTGGATGAGTCAATGGAAAGCTGAGAGCGATGATGAACAAGTAGTTCGTGGTGTGCTTGGGCGCTTACTGTTTTCACAAAAAGATATTGATAAGTCAGTGAAGGTAATATCTGGTGGTGAACAAGGTCGTATGTTGTTTGGTAAGCTAATGCTAAGCAAGCCCAATGTATTGGTAATGGATGAGCCAACTAATCACCTGGATATGGAGTCCATCGAATCACTTAATCAGGCGCTGGAAGATTATCCGGGTACAATTATTTTTGTTTCACATGATAGAGAGTTTGTATCATCTCTTTCAACTCGAGTGCTTTCAATGTCGGAAAACAAAATAGAAGATTTCCGTGGTGGTTATGAGGCTTATTTAGAAAGTCAGGAACAATAAAATTATCTGTGGTAACACTATTTGGTACAGGCTTTTTATTGGTGATGTCATTCACTGGCGTTACCAATATAAGGTAATGTATTAAATATTTTTAATTACACTATTAAGTCGTGACTGCAAGATAGATAAAAATTTGGGGTGCTCACTAATTAACGGGCTAATAGTTATTTTTAGTTCAGGATACTCTTTCATTACAGATTCGCAAATTTCTACAATGTCGCCACCTTTTCCAGCATGACGCCCGGCTAGAAAAAATAATAAAACAACAATCACGCTGGTTTCACCGGATTGAGCTTTGTTTTTCAACCAGTCTTCTAATAAATCCCCATTGAAATCATATTCATTGCCTTCACGTCGTTCCATTACCGCTTGTTCTAAGTTGCAGTCACCCGAAAAAAAATCCTGAACATTTTTAGCAATATGTTTTCTTACGTTTGTTACCTGAGGAGTAGGCGATCCATGATCAACCAGTACGACATTATTTAAGCCTAAGCTTTCTTTCTCTGCAGTACTTGTGATGTGGCCATGGATGATTTCACAGAGTAAACTTTCACCCTCAGGTAAAGGGTAAATGACATCTGCAATTTTCAATTGAAACTCGCCGTATTTCTTTTTTAATGAATCAATCTCATCGGGGATAAACTTAGTAAGGGCTTTGCTTTGGCCAAAAAATATCGGCAGCAAGATAAAGTCCTTATTTCCTTTTATAAGTTGTTGTTCCATAAACTCAGGAAACACTTGAGCCGGTATATTGTTTAGTGCGTCTTCAGGTATGCGGTTAGCGTGTTGTAATGAGACAGGGTGAATTGTAAAACCCGTTTTAAGTCCAAGTTTAGTTGCTAATTCACGGAGTTTTAATGTTGCATTAGCTCGAGTGGAGCCATTATCAGTAAGTAGAATTACGGGCATTAAAACTAAGTCTCACAGTAAGTTGAAATAGTATCAGTGTATTAGAAGGAAAATGTCTTTTCAATTAGAGCGTAGATAATGAGTTATTTTCAGACATAAAAAAACCAGCTAAAAAGCTGGTTTTTAAAATATGGTACCAGTGGCCGGACTTGAACCGGCACTCTATTGCTAGAACCGGATTTTGAATCCGGCGTGTCTACCAATTCCACCACACTGGCGTAGCGTGTAAGCTGGCGGCTATTCTAATGATTTTTAATTTTAGGGCAACTAGTTTTAGTCAGCTTGAGCAATTAAAGCTGAAACTTGGAAACCAGTTGTTGTAAGTTACTAGCAAGATTGGCCAATACCTGGCTTTCTTGATTGGTGCGTTCAGCGCCATCCTTACTTTCGCTGGCTATCGCGCTAATGGCTGACATGTTCTGGTTAATTTCTACAGCAATTCCTGATTGTGAACCGGCCTGGTCATTGATCAGCGTGTTCATTTCTGTTATCGCTTGAACTGCCTGAGTTATTTGTTCTAGTGACTGCCCCGCCTCTTTGGCATTAGCAACGCTCTCATCTGCTTGAGATTGTCCCTGTTCCATCACAGCGACGGTTTCTCTAGAGACTAATTGCAATGTCTCAATCATATCCTGAATTTCTTTTGTGGATTCCTGTGTGCGCTGTGCCAGTGTTCTTACTTCATCGGCTACCACAGCAAAGCCACGGCCTTGTTCTCCTGCACGGGCAGCTTCTATGGCTGCGTTTAATGCAAGTAGATTAGTTTGTTCGGAGATGCCCTGAATTACATCCAGTACACCACCTATGTTGATGCTTTCCTGTTCTACGCGATTAATAGAGCTTGATGCATTTTCTACTGCGCTGGCCAGAGTTTGAATAGAACTAACTGTTTGCCCAACGACTGTTTTACCTTTTACAGATTCTTCTTTTGCAATAGCAGCAGCTTCGGCGGCTTGTGCGGCTTTACCTGAAACATCCTGAGCTGTTTGAGTCATTTGCTGAATGGCCATTTCTACATTTTGAGTTTGGTCATGTTGGCTTTGTACGCCATTGCTTGTTGCATCGGCGACCACACAAATCTGGTTAACGCCATTTAGCATTTGCTCACTGCTTTGCTTCAGTTCACTTACTACATTACGCAGTGTGTCACTCATTTTGTTAAAGCTATTTACAATGTCACCAATAACATCGTGGCTGTCCATCACGCAGTTTGCAGAAAGGTCGTGGTTGCTGATGGCCGTCGATATTTGTGCAATGCGTTTGAGCTTTGAAATTAAAAGGATATTGAGTAGATAATAGTTTATTACCCCAATAACCATGCCAGCCACCAGACAGCCGATGGCAAACCAGATATATAAGCCCTCTTTATATTCAACGAAGAAACTCGCATAAAACGGGAAGATGATTCCCATGGATATACCAAAGCCTAAAAATGCGAAAAGTATGTTGCGTAGAATACTGGGTTTCATTTGGGTGCCTGTGTTTTTATTGTAAGTGGTATTGCAAATATATAGCTGCCAGACGTTCATCTGGCAAGCTTGCGCATACTTATTAGTTATCGGCAGGAAGTAACTAATTTATACGAGAATGTATAAATTAATTAGGGAATACTTGTTTAAAAGGTTTTACAACTACTTGCTGGTAAACGCCAGCTACAATATATGGGTCAGCATCGGCCCAGCTTTGGGCATCACCTAGTGATGGAAATTCAGCGACAACCAGGCTGCCGGTAAAGCCGGCTTCTCCGGGGTCGTTGCTATCTATGGCGGGATGTGGCCCAGCTAATACCAGGCGGCCCTCGCTTTGTAATGCCTCCAGTCTTGCCAGGTGTTCTGGCCGGGCTTTAAGACGGTCTGCGAGGCTGTTTTCTACATCTTGAGAAATAATGGCGTAAAGCATAATTATTCATTACCAGTTGGTTGTTCGGTGGTCTCGCTGGGTTCTTCCATATGACGAGTTAGGTAAAAGGCTTGTGCAACCACAAACACCAGCGTCATACCCATTAGGCCAAATAATTTAAAGTCGACCCAGAAATCCATTCGGGTTTTTTCATCTAGCTCGGTCGCGTAGTAAAAAGCCACATATAGATTAGCCAAACCACTGGCAATAAAGAATACAACCCAGGAAAGGTTAAGTCTCAGCCAAATATTATCAGGCAGCTTGATTTGTGCGCCCATCATACGCTGCACCATGTTTTTCTCGCCAATGAACTGGCTAATGAAAAATGCACCGGCGAATACCCAGTTAAGTACCGTTGGTTTCCATTGAATAAATGCAGGATCACCAAACACAATGGTAATACCGCCCAGGCCAGAGATTAAAACGAGGGAGAATATATGCATACGTTCAAAACGTTTGTGCTTGAGCCAAAAACTGCCCACCTGAACAAAGCTGGCAACAATGGCGATGCCGGTTGCGATAATAGTGGCCACAATGACTTCGGGTTGAGCAGGGTCTATCCACTGTCCAACCGGTGTATTCTCGGCAATAGTACTGGCGTTATGGTAGCCAACAAAAAATAATATAACGGGGAGTAGATCGTAAAATATCTTCATAGGAATAGGTAATCAAAAATGGTTTATAAAATATGATAATTAATCGGTGAATTAACTAAATCAAAATATGCGGGTGAGATTAGCATGAAAGCTATGCTCTGAATATGAGACTTTCTATCACACCTTGTTCGTTTTTTGATCAATTAAGTAAAGTAAATCAAGGTTTTACTTTGCCTCGTCAGCGCTTTACGTCAAAATAGGTCGGCTATGAGCCAGTTTTTCGAATTACATCCAGAAAATCCACAAAAGCGCCTTATTCATCAGGCGGTTGATATTATTCATAACGGTGGAGTCGTGGTTTATCCCACAGACTCAAGTTATGCGATAGGTTGTCACCTGGGTGATAAGTCTGCCATGGAGCGCATCCGTCGCATTCGTCAGGTTGATGATAAGCATCACTTTACTTTAGTTTGTAGTGATTTATCTGAAATAGCGACATACGCCAAGGTAGACAACAGTGATTACAGAATGCTGAAATCACTAACGCCCGGGCCTTACACCTTTTTACTTAAAGCCACGCATGAAGTGCCGCGCCGCTTGATGCACCCCAAGCGGCGGATGATTGGTATCCGCGTAGTGGATGATCCAATCGTGCAGGCACTACTAAGTGAACTAGGTCAGCCAATCATGAGCTCCACATTAATTAAACCGGGAAATGATATGCCGGAAACAGATGCCCATGACATACGTGAATCATTTGAACATGATGTAGATTTGATTATTGATGGCGGAAACTGCGGCTATGAAGCGACAACGGTTATTAATATGGTGGATGGGCCGACTTTAGTACGCCAGGGTAAAGGTACAGATCACGGGCTAGATTAAGTCCCGGATTTAAAATTATGTCACTTATTAGTCAGATACTTATCTATGCTATTCCTATTTTGTTGGCGGTTAGCCTACATGAAGCGGCGCATGGCTGGATTGCGCATTTACTCGGTGATCCAACTGCCAGGCGATTAGGTCGTTTAACGGCTAATCCACTAAAGCATATCGATCCAATCGGCACAGTGGCAGTGCCTTTATTGATGATTCTGCTTGTCAGTTTCCCCTTTGGCTGGGCAAAGCCAGTTCCTGTTGATGTAAGCAATTTTCAGCACCCGCAAAAAGATATGGCGCTGGTTGCGCTGGCAGGGCCAGTATCTAATTTCCTGATGGCTATTTTCTGGACTTTACTGCTAGTAATCGTAATGAAGGATGGGGCTCACGGTGGTTTCACGGTAGCGCTGAAAACCATGGCTGAGGTAGGAGTAGTGATTAACCTGGTGCTCATGGTGCTTAATTTATTGCCTGTGCCGCCACTTGATGGCGGGCGCATTGTAACGGGTATTTTGCCCTATAAAGCGGCTATCCTGTTTGTGAAATTTGAAATGATTGGTATGTGGGTGGTTATTTTCCTGTTAGCCAGCGGATTTCTAGGTAAAATACTCATGCCCGCCGTCCAGGCGGTGCAGGCAAATTTATATGCATTTTTTGGGTTAGGCTAAGGAGTTATTTTGAGTTCTGTTCCAGCGCAACATCAGCGTGTTTTATCGGGTATGCGACCGACTGGCTTGTTACATTTAGGTCATTACCATGGGGTTTTAAAGAACTGGGTTAATTTACAGCACGAATACGAGTGCTTCTTTTTTGTGGCAGATTGGCACGCGCTAACAACTCATTATGAAGACCCACGCATAATTGCCGAAAGTACTCAAGACATGGTGATCGACTGGTTAGCGGCTGGAGTAAGCCCGGGTTCAGCCAAGATATTTGTACAGTCTCGTGTGCCAGAACATGCAGAGCTTCATTTGCTGTTGTCGATGATTACGCCTTTAGGCTGGTTGGAGCGCGTTCCTACATATAAAGATCAACAGGCAGAACTAAAAGAAAAAGACTTGGCGACCTATGGATTTCTAGGTTACCCATTGCTGCAGTCAGCGGATATTTTGGTTTACAAAGCAGGCCAGGTACCAGTGGGTGAAGATCAGGTGGCGCACGTTGAGCTAACCCGTGAAGTCGCGCGTCGATTCAACCATATTTATGGCCGTGAACCCGGCTTTGAAGAAAAGGCCGAATCTGCCATTAAAAAAATGGGCAAGAAAGATGCAAAATTATATCGAGACCTGCGTAAGCGTTACACTGAGCAGGGCGATCAACAAGCGCTAGATGTAGCGCAGGCATTACTTGAAGCGCAGCAAAATATTTCACTGGGTGATCGTGAGCGTTTGTTTGGTTACCTGGAGGGTTCAGGTAAAATTATCTTGCCTGAGCCACAGGCGCTATTAACGCCTGCTTCTAAAATGCCCGGCTTAGACGGGCGAAAAATGTCCAAGTCTTACCGTAATACTATTTCATTGCGTGAAGACCCTGATGAAGTGGCGAAGAAGCTACGTACCATGCCGACAGATACTAACCGTGTACGACGCACTGACCCAGGTGATCCGTCACGTTGCCCAGTATGGCAGCTGCATGAAGTTTATTCGGATGACGATACGAAAACATGGGTACAGGAAGGCTGTACTACTGCGGGTATTGGTTGTGTCGATTGCAAGCAACCGGTGATCGACGCGGTTATCGCAGAATTAAAACCATTGCGCGAACGTGCAAAAGATTACATTGAAGATCCATCTGCCGTACAGGCGATTATTGATGAGGGTTGTGAAGCAGCAAGAGACGTTGCCCGTGACACACTAGATGAAGTGCGTAAAGTGATGGGGTTAAGTCGCTAAACCGAGTGTTAATCTTAGGTAGCTAATTGAACTAAAAACTATGAATCAACCAGTTGATAACATTGTCGAAAATGAAGCCGTTAAAGAACAACCAGCACAAGCTGAAATGCCATTTGCGGTTGTTCAGGGCGAACCATTAGCGCTACTACCAGAAGATCTTTACATTCCACCAGATGCACTGGAAGTATTTTTAGAAGCATTTGAAGGTCCGCTGGATTTACTGCTGTATTTAATTAAGCGACAAAATCTAGACGTATTAGATATCCCCATTGCAAATATCACCAGGCAATATATGACGTATATCGACTTGATGGAGTCGATGCGTTTAGAGCTAGCAGCCGAATATTTATTAATGGCTGCCATGCTGGCCGAAATCAAATCGCGTATGTTGTTACCTCGCCCAGAATCATTGGATGAGGAAGATGACCCGCGCGCTGAGCTGGTTCGTCGATTACAGGAATATGAACGTTTTAAGCAGGCTGCTGAAAATCTGGATGAGTTGCCACGGCAAGAGCGTGATAGTTTTATTGCTAAAGCCGAGCCACCCGCGCTTGAGTTAACACGTCCGGATGCTGAAGTTGAGTTAAGTGATTTGCTGGCAGCGTTTAAAGACATACTAAGCCGTGCAGAAGTGAATACACATCACTTGATTCAGCGTGAAACCTTATCTATTCGTGAAAAAATGACGATGATACTGTCCTCGGTTAGTGCCGAAGGTTTTGCGGATTTAACAAGCTTATTTAATTTTGAAGAAGGGCGTCGTGGCGTGGTAGTAACCTTTATGGCAATCCTTGAACTGCTAAAAGGCGCGATGATTGATTTGGTACAGGCAGAATCCTTTGCACCGATTTATGTAAAAGCAGCGAGTGCAAGCACAGCAGAAGCCATACCAGAATTTGATGAAGAGATAGACGATTAATTATGCAACTAGCTCAATTAAAAAATATTTTAGAAGCCATATTACTGACAGCTGATCAGCCGATGGAAATGCGCAAATTAGAAGCGCTTTTTGAATCTGATGAAGAACTGCGCCCTAGTAGTGATCTGATCTTACAGGCACTCAATGCATTACAGGAAGATTATCAGGGGAGAGGCATTGAGCTAAAGGAAGTGGCTAGTGGCTACCGTATGCAAGTTGTACCGGAGTGTGCCAACTGGGTTTCACGTATGTGGGAAGAAAAAGCTCCGCGTTATTCCAGGGCTTTATTGGAAACATTGGTTCTTATTGCCTATAGGCAGCCTATTACTCGTGGTGAAATTGAAGAAATTCGTGGTGTAAGTGTTAGTAGTCATATCATAAAAACACTGTCAGAGCGTGAATGGGTGCGGGTTTTAGGTCACAAAGACGTACCTGGCAGGCCATCAATGTATGGCACAACACGTGAGTTTCTGGATTATTTTAATCTGAAGAGCCTGGATGAATTGCCAAGCCTGGCTGAGCTTAAGGACCTGGATAAATTGAATCCAGAGTTAGCGCTAGAACAAGAAGTGTCAGTAGAGGATGAAACTGAATCATCAGCAGAAGAGACAGAAAACACTTCCGGCTCTGTAAATGAAGAAGTGCAGGAATCTAATGAGTCGCTTGAAGATGAAACCTCAGAAGCTCCTGAAGATACTGAGGTGTCTGTAGCTGGCCCATTAGATAATAGCGAGTTAGATGCTGCTGAGGCGGATATTGATGCTGAGGCTTCTTTGGGCTCATCTGAGCTAGCTAAGTCGGACGATAAAGACGCTACAACGGCAGAATAAGCGTACACTTATACCGATTATCGTAAACCTGTACCGCTTAAGCAGGCTAAATTGAAATAAGCGAATACTTATGTTATTAATTAAGTGTGTATTTTCCCGTCTGGAGTAGGTTATGGGCGTTCTATCGATTCAAAGTGAAGCAGTATTAGGTATTCAGCGTGGTTTGGATGGCATGCGTAAGAATGCCTCCGAAATCGCCAGTGCAGATCAATTGAATAAGGCAGGAAGTAATACAAGCCTGGTAGGTTCGCTTGTGGACATGGAACAGAATAAAATGCAGGCACAGGCATCGGCCAAAGTTGTCTCGGCAGCAGACGAAGTGCTTGGCACAATTATAGACTTACGCGCCTAAGCAGTAATTGCTGCAGTAATGTCTCCCCCCCGGATTTTAAGTACTCTACAACTGACAAGTGCTTTATGATTCTAAATAGCTCACAATCAATTCAAACCAGTAGACCACTGGAATCGAGTGTCTCAAAGCGAGTGATCGATGCCTCTCGCACGTCACCTGAACCGGCAGGCTCTACTCGCTCAGAAGAAGCCGATAAGGCCAAACTAAAAGCAGCCGAACAGTCCCAGAATCTTGCTAACCAGCGCATGATAAGTCAGTTGCAAGCACGTGATCGTGAGGTACGTGCACATGAGGCCGCCCATGCATCTGCAGGTGGTAGCTTAGTGGTAAGTGGGCCTAGCTTTACGTATCAAAAAGGGCCGGATG
>Ga0316209_1003354_pt1 | contig 11026 bp, 4 predicted proteins | sample 6monopyrite_MG_FD_204945 | JGI IMG/M metagenome (GOLD analysis project Ga0316209, IMG submission 204945) | Microbial mat bacterial communities from mineral coupon in-situ incubated in ocean water Damariscotta River, Maine, United States -... | ecosystem: Environmental > Aquatic > Marine > Coastal...
AAATTATGGTACAGATGTTCTAAATGCAATTGCCGATTTAAATCTAGATCAATCCGTATTTGGAACAGCTTCTGCATTCCTAACAGGACTAACGCAAACATCTGGCTCATCGACAATGGGTATGGACTTTTTAATCAGTGGTACAGCAGATGGAACTGAAGTATTTTCTCTCGACGCCAAAGGTAATGACAGGATTTATGACCTTGCAGGGAACAGGATGCTTTCTGGTTCACCAGTTTCGGCAACTCTTAATACTCAAGCATATATTACTGAGATGGGATTTGCGACACCTGACGGCTATTACAACTCTGGCGATCAAATTGATGTAGAAATAGAATTCGATAGAAATGTACAAGTTGATGGTGGTAATCCAGTTCTATCATATTCAAATGGTGGATCAGCTACTTACTTGTCTACATCTAGTAATACATTAACAATGAGATATACAGTTGGTTCTTCAAATTCTGAAGATATTTCAGATCTTGGATATTCAAATACATTTGATTTATCTATTGGTATAGAAGATATGTTAGGATTTGAAGTCAATAAGAAACTTCCAACTTCTGGTACTCTTTCAGGTAAATCTTCAATTGTAGTTGATAATACAAACCCTACAGCATCTATTGGAGTACCTGATGTATCGGACGTAAACAGTAGTGGAACAGTGAATTATGTAGTTACATTCTCAGACACCTACTTCAATGCAATTGGTGGTGGAGTTTGGAATAATGTTGGAGTAAGTGGTGGAGTAACATATTCATCTGGATATGTAACTTCTGGCAACTCAGCTACTGTTTCAATTTGGGATTTAACAGGCGATGGCTTTGCTTGGTTCTCCGTGAATTCTGGAGCTGCAAGCGACCTTGCAGGAAACAATAGTGACGCATCTTCAAATTCTGCTACAGTAACAGTTGATAATACAGAACCAACAGTATCTATTGGAGCTCCAAATAACACATTAGTTAAAGCAGATGGAACAGTTAATTATATTTTAACATATTCTGGTGCTACAAGCGTGAATTTAAGTCCAGAGGATATTAGCTTAACCAAAACTGGAACTGCTGATGCTTCGGCAACATTCTTAACCAGCCCAACATCAAATACTCCAACAGTTCAGATATCTGGATTCAGTGGAAATGGAACAATAGCAATTAACGTTGCTGGAAATGTTGCAAGTGATGATGCTGGAAACAATGACACAGGTGCTGGACCAAGTGCAACATTTGAGGTTGATACTCAAATGCCAACAGCTTCTGGAATTTCAATCTGGTCAGACCATAGTAATCCTCTTTATGCAAGAAATGGCTCAACTGCTTCGGTAACATTTACAACAAATGAAGTTGCTAGCAATGTTTCGGCTACCATTTCTGGTGGGGCTGCAACGGTAACGAATCCTTCTGGAAACAATTGGAAAGCAGATTATACTTATGTTGGCGGAGAAACGGAAGCTCTTGTTACATTTGCACTCAGCTTTGACGATCCTGCTGGAAACACAGGAACTGCAAATGCTGTAAATGACGCATCTAGTGTGACTTATGACGAAACTCTACCTGTTCCAACAGTCAGTTTTGATGCAAGTGATTATAATATTGCAAACAATACTGTATCAGCTACACTAACTTATAATGAAGCTATGGACAACGGTTCAAATCCAAACATACCTATAGACTTACCAACCAATTTATATGGAGGATTCTCTGGTACTGGAACATGGACTGATACAGGCGGAATTTCATATTATGTTGAATCATTTAATTTGACAGGTAATGGAACAGGAACTGCTAATATTGGTTCGGTTACACCTAATGCTAAAGATTTAGCTGGGAATGATGAGAATTCATCTTGGAATGGAACATCAAGCTTTAATGCTGATTTAACTCCTCCAAGTGGAACTGTATCTTACACAGGTGCAGATCCTGCAACAACACTCAATGTATCTGCAACAATTACATTTAATGAAGCTATAGCAAGCCTTGAAGATTCTGATCTTAACAGCACAGGTGGATCGGCAACCGTATCAAGCACATTCAGTGGTGCATCCTACGGCATAGTTCTAACGGCTGATGCCGAAGGTACAATGAAAGTTTGGCTACCTGCAAATGTTGTTAAAGACCTTAATGGAAATGACAATACAACTAGTGCTTCTACATTTAGTCTTGCATTTGATGACGGTATTCCAAACTTACTTTCAGTATCAATTTGGAATACAACACCATATTCTACTTTCTCAGATTATGCAACTGATGCAAACACAGTTTCTCTAACATTCAGTGCTTCTGAGACACTAGATAGTGCTAAGGTTGAACTGACAAACAGATCTGGTTCATCAAATACATTTGTTGCCACTAATACTTCGGGTGATAACTGGAAAGCTGATATTACCGTCAATTCAGACGATGCAGAAGGAGATATGTCCTTTAATATCTACTTCTGGGATACAGCAGCTCTTGAGGGAATTACAGTCAATACAACCACCGATGCAACAGATGTGACAGTTGATAGAACTGCACCAATTGCGACATTTACTACCAGTGGTGTTAAATTCAGTGGTACATCATCTAATACATTTACAATAACAACAGATGACGACATTTCATATTTCGGAACAAGTGTTGTTCTTGCAGAGCCAGTTGATATAGTTTCAAATAATCAAACATTTAATACAAAATCATTTGATTATGAATACGAAGTTGATGGCTCGGTAGGTCAGGTAGTTGTTTCAGGTGATACCTATTACACAGGCAATCTTTACAACAAAGTTGGTATTGCAGCTAGTATTATTTCTGGAACTTATACTCTATCTGTTGACACAGATTATCCAGAAGCAGATGTTGATGCTCGTGCATCTTCAGACGGCTCATCTGATGCGATCGTATATTATGATATAACATTCGATCAAGCGGTTGACGGACTAGATATTGGAGATTTAACGATTAATGATGGTGGAACAGGTTCTTTGTCAAGTACAATTACTACTAACTCTAGCTCATCCTATACTTTAGCTTTAAGTGGAATGTCTGCCTCTGGTAATATAGACATCACAGTAAATGCTGGTACAGTAAATGACCAATTCGATGGTGGAAATTCAAACTTAAATACAGTATCCACTGGAACTGATCTCATATTAGCTTATGTCTACAACCAAGCCTATGCAGATGTTCTCTTCATTGAAACTGGAGTATCTTCAACTGTTTCTGCAGGTTCAAATGGTAATACAGCATTTAAATTTGAAGTAGCTGATGACCACGAGGCTTGGGGTAATGACCTCTTACCAACTAAGATTTCTCAAATAGTACTAGACGAAAATGTTGGATTTGGTTTCAATCTTAACGATGTTATTTCTGAGATGAGACTACTTAGCTCTAGTTCGGCAACTCTTGCAACCGCATCTGGTTCTAATATTGACGCAGGATCGGCAACGTTTACTGGCTTGTCCATATCAATACCTGATGATGGAGAATCTACATTCACAGTAGAGTATGACACAAAATCAACTCTTCCTTCTGGAATAGACAATAACGAAATTGCATTTGATTTAGCTGACTTCAACTTTACAATGGGTGCTGGATCAACACCAGTTACTACAAATGAGAATACAACATCTACATTTACTGGAGATGACAATAAAGTTGTAATAAATGCAAGCAAACTTTATTATACTACTAATCCAAGCGGAACATATACTAAAGGTGCCTCGTTTGCGGTCGTTGTAAAAGCATTTGACACAGGCAATAATCTCGATACTGATTTCACTGGGTCTGTTACATTGACAGCCTCTGAAGATGTATCTGCAAATACTACAAGTGCTGTTGGTGGAATTGCTTCATTCAACGTTATTTATAACGAAGCTACAACAAGCTCATCACTTACAACTGTGAATGATGGTAGCTTGTCTAATACATTCTCAAACAGCTTCTATGTCAAAGTTACCGCACCTGCTAAACCTACAGGAGTATCTCTAACACGTGGATCTGACAACTTTGTAGTTACATGGACTCCAGATGGAAACACTCCAGTAATGATTGTAGCAAGACAAGTAAACAATTCATCATTTGCAATAAGTGGTGGTGCCGAGTCAGGTCTCAATGGAACTTTGAGTACTGCTTCAAGCAGTTTCGGTTTCAATAGTCCAACAGAGTTTGATGCAAATGGTTCTTATGTTATACATTCAGGATTAGGTACATCTGGATCTGGTGGAACTAGATATATGACTGTCAATGGACTTGATGGCGGTACATATTATTCATTTGCACTCTATGCCTATGATGGTAACGAATCTGAACCTGCTACATTAGTTTACAACTCTGATCAAGCATCAAAACGTAGTAGAACTCTGAAATCAGCCCTTTATGGTGAAGATGATTATAATGATGGTGTCGAAACCAGCTTTAGAATTTCTAACATCAGTCCAAATCCAGTCAAAGACATGATTAATTTCAAAATCCTGGATGTTGTTGATGATATGCCAATAACAATCAAATTATACACCTCGTCTGGTGAAGAAGTATTCACACGTGAGGAAGGTATAGTTAATTCTGACTATGAAGTTACATTATTTGTCGGAGATGCTCAACTTGCTCAAGGAACTTATATCCTTCAAGTGAGCAATGGGGCAGAAGCTCTTGTTCAACCATTTGTAATAATGAAGTAAGTTTCATTTACATAAACAGACAATGAAAAAGCAGCCTACTTAATGAAATTAATTTAAGTAGGCTGTTTTATTTTATAATTAACATTTTTTTAAATTCTACGTAATTATGTTTAATTAGAAGTTTGATTCTGCACAATTAATTAATTAGTGAAAAGAAAATGGCAAAAAAAAGCAAGAAAAATAAAAACGAACAGAAAATTGAACAAGAAATAATTGAATCAGAAAATAATATTCAAGACCTAGCGGAATCCTCAGGGCCATTCTCTTTCATTTATAATAATAAAAAACTGTCATTCATTCTAATGTCAATTGTTATTGCTGTTTCAGCTTTTAGCTTATATCAGAAGACTTTAGACTATGATATTGTTTATTGTGACGATAATATATTTGTGCACGACTACAAGGACTTTAATAAAGATATTGGAAATATTTGGGAATCCTTCGACAGAACTTTCGGCACCTCATATTACCGACCAGTATTGGGTATGAGTTTTGTGATTGACGCATGGATTGGTCAGAAGTTTTTTGCCGAAGAAGGTCAGCCTGGAAATCTAAACCCCGCAGCATATCAGCTTGCAAATAATATCTATCATATTTTAGGTTCTCTATTAGTATTTTGGTTTTTAGTTTATCTCAGATATGATATTATTGGATCTTTTCTCCTCAGTTTAATTTTCACACTCCATCCAGTTCTCACTCCAGCTGCCGCTTGGATATCTGGGCGGAATGATTCAATGACCACAATTTTTATTTTACTTAGTTTTTTGACCGTTCTAAAATTTTACCGGACAAAAGATGTCGCCCAAAAATACATCTGGTATTTTATTCACTTAATTATTTTTGCAACCAGTCTTTTTACAAAAGAAACATCAGTGATGTTTACAGTGTTGGTTGTGGTCTATAATTTATTTTTTCGAGAAGGAATATCGTCCCGCAAAGGCGAAAAATATAGAGTAAATTGGAAAAAATTCTTTTCGAATGAGAATTGGCTATTAGCAGGAGGTTGGACTGTCGTTTTCTTTATTTGGATGAATTTCAAAAATGATGCATTTTTAAAAATTGGTAATAATCCAGATCAGATTGGTTTCGCATCAGTTTTGGATAATTACCCACAAATATTTGCAATTATCGGGAAAATGTTCTTCCCAGTGAAAATGTTAGCCTTGCCAACATTTGAATTTTTCTCTATAGCCAGTGGAATTTTAGTGATTGTGACATTGGTTGTTCTTGCTCTTAAAATCAAAGATGTACGTAAACGCAAGATGAGTTTTGGACTTGTTTGGTTAATTCTGTTCATAGTTCCACCACTCTTCATACGAATTGCCTATGTAGACGATTTCTTTGATTACGCCGAACACCGTGCCTATTTGCTACTCGTTGGAATGTTCATTGTCTTATTAGAATTATTCAAAGGCATGAAAATTAATTTCAATAAATGGGGAACAGTTTCTGTCTTTTTATCAATAGCTGTGATATTTGCGTTTAAAGCCAGTTCATATACTAACACATTCGATGGGGCAAAGAATTTCTGGGGAAATAAAACATATATGGAGCCTCAAACCTCCCGTGGCTATCTCGACCTTGGAATGGCGTATCAAAGACAAGGAGAACTCAACGAAGCCGACAGTCTCTTCCAACTTGGGATTGAAAGAAATCCAGACAATGTAAATTTCTATATAAATCTCACATCATTAGAACTAAGAAGAAAAGATTTAATAAAAGCTGAGAAATATGGCAAAAGAGCTGTTCAGTTGAAACCAAATGACAAAAAAGTACAGTATTTATATGCAATGGCACTATTCAATCAAGGGAAATTTGCCGAATCTATTGATCCATTAAATAAAGCAATCCGCCTAGGTGGTGCCAAAAATGTAGATATATTACACAGAATGGCGATGAGTCTTCACAATACAAAGCGTTATGACGAGGCTTTGAAATATTATCAAGCTGCTTTTAATTTAAATTCAAAAGACCATCAACTGATGACCAACTATGGCACACTTCTGACCCTTGTCGGGCAGAATGAAAAGGGCGAACAATTGATGAGAGCTTCAATTTCCAAAATGTCATCAGTAGAGAATTCGTATGTGAGTCTTTTCTCCTATTATTTTAGAAGCAATCAGTTGGCCAAAGTAAAAGAGCTTTCGGATTTAGCAATGAAAAACAAAGTGAAACTACGTCCACAAATTGAAAATAATTTGAAAAAAATAGGAATTAGAAAATGACATAATATTTACAAAGTATTATTTTGTTCAAATTTTATTCAAATTTCGTTCTAAATAAAAATCATGTTAAATTGCCATTTGCTCACTTCCTAAATAAATTAAAAAATACAGAATGGCAAAGAAATACAAGAAGAAAAAAAACATCGAGAAAACTATTCCCGATGAATCACCCATTGAGAACAAAAGCCAAGAAGAGCAAGTTTCAGGTCCATTTTCATTCGCCTACCAGAACAAAAAACTAACATTTGTGATAATGTCTATCGTGATAGCCATTACTGCATTTTCACTTTATTACAAAACGATTGACTATGATTATGTGTTCTGCGACGACAATATTTTTGTCTATGACTATAAGGATTTCAACAAAGATATAGGAAATATCTGGCAGTCATTCGACCGAACATTTGGAACTTCATACTATCGTCCAGTTCTGGGTATGAGCTTTGTGATTGACGCAAATGTGGGCAAAACTTTTTACGATGAAAAAGGAAAACCAGGCAATCTCCAACCCCAAGCCTATCAACTTGCCAACAATATTTACCATGTAATCGGATCATTTCTAGTCTTTGCTTTTCTTGTATACATGCGATATGACTTGATAGCAAGTTTCTTGTTTGCATTAATATTTACTCTCCACCCAATTTTGACACCAGCAGCTTCTTGGATTTCTGGACGAAATGACTCAATGATAACGATATTTATTCTTCTGAGTTTTATCTCTGTAATAAAATATTATAGGACTGGTGATAATATTAAAAAATATTTTTGGTTAGTTCTGCATCTCATAATTTTTGCTGGATCTCTGTTTACAAAAGAAATATCGGTCATGTTTCCTATATTAATTGTCTTTTATAATCTCTTTTTCAAAGAAGGAGTTTTCAATAAAATTGGAATTAAATACAAATTCAGTGCAAAGAAATTCTTCTCGAACGAAAATCTTATCTTAGCACTCGGTTGGAGCATTGTTGCAATAATTTGGTATCTTAAAAGAGAAGGAGCACTTTCTCACATTGAAAATAATCCAGACGAATTTGGACTGCAACCATTCTTGGAAAATTACAGACAGATTTTTGCAATAGTTGGAAAAATATTCTTCCCAGTCAAAATGCTGGCTCTTCCAACATTTGAATTTTTTTCAGTCGCAAGCGGAATAGTTACAATAATAACTTTAATAATACTTGCTTTGAAAATTGAAGGTGTACGCAAAAGAAATATTGCTTTTGGATTAATCTGGTTTGTACTTTTCATAGGCCCTGCATTATTTGTGAGAATCTATTTAGTTGGGGACTTTTTTGATTATGCCGAACACCGAGCTTATTTGATTATGATTGGAATTTTTATAGTTCTTCTCGAGCTTTTCAAAGGCATGAAGCTAAACTATAATAAATATTCAACAGTTGCCATATTTTTGATTATTGCTGTAATTTTTGGAATTAAAGCAAGTTTCTACGCCGATACATTTGACGGACGAAAGAATTTCTGGGGACACAAAACAGAAATGGAACCGCAAACCAGTCGAGGATATCTGGATCTTGGAAAAGCCTATCTTGTCAAAGGAGAATGGGATCAAGCCGATAGTCTTTACAAACTTGGAATTGCAAGAAATCCAAACAACATCAATTTTTATATAGATTTAGCCGTTCTTGAACTTCAAAGAAAGAATTATAAGAAAGCCGAAGAATATGGCAAGAAATCTGTTACTCTGAATCCGAACAACAAAATGGCACAATATAATTACGCCAATTCACTTTTCTACCAATCTAAATTTACAGAAGCAATCGAACCGTACAATCAAGCAATTCGCAGGTCTGGGGGAAAGAACTGGGACATGCTCCACAAGATGGCTGTTTGTCTTCACAACACAAAGCAATATGATGAGGCTTTGAAATATTACAATGCAGCTTATGGCTTAAATAAAAATAATTATCAATTACTCACAAATTATGGCGTGGCTCTGACCGTTACTGGGCAAAATGAAAAAGGTGAGAAATTAATGAAAGATGCAATTACTAAAAATCCAAAAGCTGAGGTTACTTATGCCAATCTCTTCTCATTTTATTTCAGAACAAATCAAACAAATAAAGTGGCAGAATTTTCGTCCCTTGCAATTAAGAATAAAGTCAAGCTCAGAAAACCAATAGAATCACAACTAAAAAATATGGGGATAAGATAATATGTCAATGGGAAAAAATATAGGTCTTTGGTTTATTGCACTTGTGCTTATGCTTTTAATTTATTCTTACCAGAAGCGAACTGGTCCAACCTACCCATTGAAATCTTCCTATGATTCAATGGGCAAAGAAATTGATTTTGAGCTGCCCAGATCACATCCAGGAGAGGGTAATCAACTTGTCAGTATTCCAAAAGCAGGTGGAATTGTCTCAGCACGTTTATTATTCAGAAAATACAAATCCTATGACGATTTTTCTTTTGTAGAAATGGAAATGAAAAATAATGAATTCCAAAGTTCACTCACAAGACTTCGAGCTGCTGGAAAATACATGTACAAAATATTTCTAACAAGAGATTCAGGTGAAGAATTTTCACTAACAGATGAATTTGTGGTCATTCGTTTCAGAGACGCAGTTCCAAATTATATTTTATATCCTCACATATTTTTCATGTTTTTTAGTATGTGGTTCACTTTCCGTGCAGGAGTTGAAGTGACTTCAGGCATTGGAAAAGAATATAAATTAGCACTAATTGCAGGTGCATGTTTTTATATAGGTGGATTTATCTTTGGCCCAATTATGCAAAAATATGCCTTCGGAGAATATTGGACTGGGTGGCCATTTGGTGGTGATCTTACTGACAATAAAACTCTCGCTGCAGCAGTTGCATGGGCAATCATGGCACTTTTAGGCTTAAAAGAATCAGCTTATAGGAAATATCTCGTACTATTTGCAGTTCTAGTTCAAATCGGAATATTTTTAATTCCACATTCAGCACTTGGATCTGAGCATGATTTCAGACCAGAACAAGAGCAGTCAGGTGATTTCAACAAAGATAACGACAAGCTAAACAATATTAATTACAAATAAAGAAAAGTAAAGAATAATTTGGACGATAATTTCTATTTTGCTCTTGGACTTGCAACATTTGCAGGCTTATCCACTGGAATAGGCTCACTCATCGCATTTTTTGCAAAAAAAACAAACAAAACATTTCTTTCTCTTTCTCTAGGATTTTCGGCTGGAGTGATGATTTATGTTTCTTTTGTAGCACTCTTCCCCAGATCACTAGAAGCACTTTCAGTCTTCTATGATTCCGAACACGTGGCACTCTACACAGGCATTTCCTTTTTTGCAGGCGTAATATTAATTTTGATAATCGACGCACTTATTCCAAAATCTGAAAATCCACACGAAGCACATTTCGTCGAAGAGATGGATGATTTTGATAGAGAAAACAGAAAACTTCTTAGAATAGGTTTCTTCACAGCCATTGCGATTGCAATTCATAATTTCCCAGAAGGAATAGCCACATTTGCCGCAGGGATGGAACATCCAACACTAGGAATTTCAATAGCCACAGCAATTTCAATCCACAATATTCCAGAAGGAATCGCAATATCTATTCCAATTTACTTTGCAACTGGCTCAAGAAAAAAAGCCTTTTGGATTTCACTTGCTTCTGGATTAAGTGAACCACTTGGTGCACTTGTCTCATATTTTGCATTCCCGAATTTATTCTCTGGCTCTTATTTTGGATTTATTCTCGGAGCAGTTGCAGGGATAATGGTTTTTATATCTTTGAGTGAGCTAATTCCTGTTGCAAGAGAATACGACACAGGAAAAAAATCTATCTATGGTCTAGTTTTCGGAATGTTTATTATGGCAATAACTTTGATTATGCTTGGGCATTGATTTATTTTTATTTAAAAAAGTCATAATATTGGTCAGTTGAATATTTTTTGACGACGCTCAAGTTCTGAAATCATATTAACTCGGGCAGTATCTCTAACTTCTTTTATTACAAAGACTTGGCTCAGTGTTGCGAAATCAACATTCACATCAATTTTAATTTCCCAAAACATTGAATTCTTCGCAGTATTGACAGATTTAACCTTGCCATAAGGAATATTTTCTGGAAAAAGATTACTGTAATTCGAGGTGACAATAAAATCACCTGGATGAATGTCAATTGTTTC
>Ga0316209_1003355_pt1 | contig 11025 bp, 11 predicted proteins | sample 6monopyrite_MG_FD_204945 | JGI IMG/M metagenome (GOLD analysis project Ga0316209, IMG submission 204945) | Microbial mat bacterial communities from mineral coupon in-situ incubated in ocean water Damariscotta River, Maine, United States -... | ecosystem: Environmental > Aquatic > Marine >...
GGAGCTTGTCGCGCGGCGATCCTCCAGAGCCGGCCAAGTCAGCGTCGCGATGCTTCGGGAGGAAGCCACTGATCTGAGAAACCGAACTTGACAGGGCGGTGCTCATAGGAGCCCGCATTATTCATGACCACGCGGACTAAACACCACGAAAGGCTGGCTACGCCAGCCTTTCGGCCCCTACTGGTGTTTTGCGAACACTGGCTTCCTCGACGAGCTTACAAGCTCGACTGTGGGGCCAGCGCCCGCAAAACACCAGTAGGAACCGAATCGAGGCGTTTCCTCTCGCGGCTCATGAATAATGAGGGCTAGAGCGCTCTCTCGATTCACCGCGATGAGCTACCGAACCGAACTCCAAGTCCCGTGTCACTGCGGGAACCTTCAGCTGACCTTCCTGACGAACAAGTCCGCCAGTGAGCTCCCGCTCCGACGCTGTCTGTGCAGCTACTGCACCGCCCACGGCAACATCTACACGTCGGACAGTGAAGGCGAGCTTCACATTCGCATCGCGAACGAAGACCAGATCAGTCGCTACCGCAATCCCAAGAGCATCTCCGAGCACACCATGTACTTCCTGGTCTGCCAGACCTGCGGAGTCGTGCCGGTCGCCATCAGCGCCATCGACGGCCGCGACTACGCCGTCGTCAGCATCACCGGCGGCAGCACGCCCGACATCTCGAAGAACGAGCTCGTCGACAAGGACTTCGACGCGGAAGACCTCGACGGCCGCCTCGAACGCCGCAAGCAGACCTGGATCGGTCGCGTAATCTTCGAGCCCCAAGAGAGCTAGCAGTCTGTGGCAAGGGGACGCCTGCGCATCCTGTAGCCGCCTCAGAGCCCCGAATGGGACGGTCACGAATGGCATTTCGTTAGTTGCTTGACGGGTACCTCAACCCACCTACGATCGATGGATCGGAGGTCTTGGCCTCCTCGATTCCATGAAACCCTTGCGATTCGCTGTTTCAGCTTCGCTGGCGGGATGCGCGATCGCGCTCTCTGTCGGTGCTTCGATTGGAGACACGCCGTCGAGCGACGATGCACAGCTCGGGCATCACGAAGAGCTCAACATGTTGATCGCTCGAATCGAGCGCACGTTGGTGAGCACTTCCGAGTGCTTGCACGAGTCCGCAAGCGATGCGGAGAGCGCGGGCGCGACGCTGGCGCTCGTTCAACAGCAGGGGCGCGATGTGCTGCGCGACATCGACCGCATCTTCGAGCTGGAGTGCGACTGTCCTTCCAACTGCGACTCGGGCGGTACATGACCTCCCGGTCTTCTCAAGCGCAAAGCGCGATCGGGCAGTTCGCCCGGTTCACAGCAAAGTCAGCTTCCGGGACCCGGTCGGCTCGATCAGCTCGGAGAGCAGAAGCAGACTGAAGAGAGCGCGCCGACGTTGCCCGATGCGGACTCCGCGATGGACCCCGGCAAGGCCGATCGAATTGCGCCGAAGTTGAAGCCGGAGAATGAAGAGCAGCACGCTCCGCCGACCCAAGCCGAGAATTCGGAAGGAGTTTCGGTCGGGAGCGACAAGGGACAGCGCTGGGGCGAGCTGCCGAAGCACGCGCAGCGCGTCTTCCGCGCGGAAGGCGGTGGCGCGATGCCCGTCACCTACCGCGACTGGATCGACGCCTACTATCGCAGGCTCAACCAGTCGACCCGCTAGAGCTGCGACGCACGTCTCCGTGATTGGAGAGTGATCGAGCCGATTCTTCGATCCGTGGGATGACCGTGGTCCGTTAGGATGGCGTCGATGCGCGCGGCGTTCGGAAGAGCGCCGACCCGAGCCTCTCCACGCAGCCAACTCCATCACCAGGCCCTTGAGCGAACCGACACACTCTGACTCCAAGACTTGGCTCGCGAGTCTCCTGGGTTGTGGCGTTGTGCTCGCGACACTCTGGATTGCGCCGATCACGGTGGAGCCGACGCTCTGGGGCGCGGGCTCCTGGCGCGGAGTCTCACCGTCCTGGCGCCCGCTGCTCGTGATGTTCGGGCTCTCGCTCGCGTTGCTGCCGAGTGCGGTCTGGCTCGGGCGGCTTCCGCGAGTTCAGCGAATGCCGGGCTGGGCGCTCTTCGCCATCGTCGCGATCGTGATGGCGGCATTCTGGTGGGCGAAGTCCGAAGTGCACTGGGCCAACGCCGTGATCATCGCGAAGGCGGCGGGGCGGGGCGAGGTGGACCTCAAGCACACGCTCGCGACGACTCTGGCGGCCGGCTTCGTGGCGGCCTGGAAGCTCGCCGGCGAGACGTTGAAGGGCGAGGATGGACTGGGGCTCGTGTCCGTTCTTGCGGGCGGTCTGTTCCTGTCGGGCAGCGTCGCGCTGGGGCGCGCTCTGTTCCCGGCCAGCCTGGTCAAGGCGCGCGCGACGACGATGCTGCTCGTCACGACGGGCCTGGTGCAGCAGTTCTGCGGCGTGGCCGAGACCTATCCGCTCTCGCTGCCGGCGCAGCTCTGGGTGCTCGTCTTGATCGCGCGCGCCTTCGACCCGGAGCAGGCCGATGTGCCGAGCGACTCCGGAGCGCCCGCGCGGCACTCGTGCGTGATGCTGCTCTTCGCGGCGAGCGTGAGCACCGGCGTCTTCGTCGCGACGATCTTCCTGTGGCCGCCTGTCCTGCTCACTGTCTTCTGGCGCGGGACGATCCGTCCGGTGCTCGTTCAGCTCATCGCCATCGCGATTCCGATCGCGGCAGCCGTCATCTCGTTCCGAACGTGGGGTCGCAACCTCGAGGGCATGCTTCGCTACTCGGGCGGCATGGACGAGAACTACTGGGTGCCGATTCGACCGGAGGACGGGAGCGCGCGGACGACGCACTTCCTGATGTTCTCGATCGAGCACCTGTACGCGCGCGTGAACGCGGCCTTCCTCGCAGCGCCGGCCTGGATTCCGCTCGGCCTCGTCGGGCTGGTCGCGCGTCGAAGCGGCTCGACCGACACGCAGCGAACCCGACTCCACCTGACCTTCCTCCTCGCCGCGCTCGGCTCGCTCTCCTACGCCATCCTGATCAACCCGGACGGCGGCCCGGTTACGGAGTGGATGGAGACGACGACCGGTCTGCTCGTGCCCTTCGCCTGCCTGGTCTTCTTCGTGCTGGACCGCGTCTCCGAGGTTCGGGCGACGACGCTCGCAGTCGCTTGCGGAGGCATCTCACTCATGCACGCCGTACCGTGGATCCTCTCGAATGCGGGGCACCTGTCATGAGGCTCCTCCTTCAAGTCGTGACCCTCGCGCTGCTCTGCTTCGTCGGCGCCAGCTACCTCGACGAGAGCCGGACGTCGTGGGGTGCTCTGCCCTACCTGGAGCTCGAGACTTCCGCGACCAAGGCGTCGAAGTGGAGCGGCCGCGCCGTCGATCACGAGCGCGAGACCTTCTGGATAGCGAAGGACGGACGCGACGACATTTGGACCGCGTCCTTCGAGGAGCCCGTCCCGCTCATCGGCGTCTCGATCGACACCAGCTTCTACCGGTCCTTCGGCGCCAACCTCTTCCGCATCCGACTGATCGATCCGGACGGTGCGGTGCGCACGATCTCTCGGACGAAGCAGGCGCACATCTTCTCGTGTTGGCACGTGTCGCGAATGGAGGCGTCCTACCTGACGAAGTCGGTCGAGATCGAGGTCCCGCACATCGGTCGCGAGGCCGGAGCCGACTGGGCGCTGCGAGACGTGCGCTTCCTCGTCGATGGCAAGAGCGAGCTACCCGAGAGTGCGCAGGGGCGTCCGTTGACCGACGCGCTTCGCGAGAGCGTGTTGCCCTTCGTGCTCGGCGTGCTGTGGCTCCTGTTCCTGGCCTGGCGGAACAAGGCGGGGAGCTCGCCGAAGGCCGACGACTAGCGCGGCACGAGCTCTGCGTTCCGCAGGAACTCTTCGATGGGCTCGACGACGAGCGCATTCGCTTCCGAGTTCGGGTGCGAGTTGGTCTGCGAGACCCACATCGACTCCGCGTCGCGACCGTAGAAGGCGGGCAGCAGGCTCTCCGCGGGGAGGTCGAGCGTGCGGCAGTGATCGAGCACCATGTCGTAGAGCGGAATCAGGTCGTGGTCTTCGCGCAGCTGAACGAGGACGGGGAAGATCACGAGGCCCATTCGAATGCCGCGCTCGCTCGTCCACCTGTTCATGTTGCGGAGCACCTTCTTCGACGCCGACCAGCGCTCCTGCGCATGTTCGGAGCCGAGGAACGAGTCGTGATAGTCGCGGAAGGTGACCTCGGTGACCTGCTTGCGGCGGCGGTTGTAGTCGAGCCAATCCCAGAGGTGCGAGACGCGATTCAGCCAGCCATCGCGGTTCATCGTCACTTCGTTCAGCTCTTTCGCGAGGGTCGGGTTGCTCCCGATCGCCGTCGCATCGTTGATGAAGTAGACGACGAGCACGGCGTCGGGCTCGTAGTCGGCCATGCGCATGAGCTCGCGAAACTCCTGCCCCGTTCCCCAGCCGCCGCGCGAGACGCTGAAGAGCTCGTAGCTCCGCCCCGTCGGCGCGTCCGCGTTGAGCGAGCGCTCCACCAGCTTCACAAAGGTCTCGTCGAGCGGGACGCGCGAGTTCTCGGTGAAGGAGTCGCCGAGCACGAGCACGCGCCAGACTCCTTCCGGCTTCGCCAGCTCCCACTCGTAGTCATGAAAGCCGAGCGAGTTCCGCTCCTCCAGGTTCTCCAACCCGATCCGGTCGCGAGCGGCCTCGCGCTGCTCCTCACTCGTCGGCAGCGGCGGACGAACCCCCGTGAGCCGAAAGCCGCCCTCGATCAGCGCGAGCGCGATCACCGAGCCCATGCACAGGGCGAACATGCGTCTTCGCCACATGCCAACGATTCTCTGGCGGTGGACTGCACCGGTCAAGCGAGCGACTCGTAGAGGACGACTCAGTTCTCGGACTTCTCTACGGGCCAGCGAAAAGACCACTGCTGTCACGATCTAAGACCGGCCGAGCCTTTGATTTGCACAATTGGCGTCGACGGCAGCCTACAATCATCTCGCACTGCGGTTGCGAACGCCCGTACGCACCAGGAGTCGAAAGGGGATGAGAATTGTTATGAAGAGACGACCAGGCTGGATGGAGTCGGTTCTGTGGGTGGTGATGATCTTGGTTGTCGCCAATTCGCAGCAGCCACAGGCGACGCAATTCGTAACCAGCGGGCGCGTTGCGAGCTCGTCTCACATCCTCAACCCGGCGGCATACAGCTCTCCCTCCGGGCTCTATCAATTGGCCGTCGTGCCTAGCGAAGCGAACGGGAGCGGTTCCGCTGACTACCGTTTGAGCTTCCGTGGTGAAGAGGTTTGGTCAGGCGCCCGCCCCTTCAGTTTGTGGGACGCCGTCGTAACGGATGACGGAGTGGTTGCGGGCTACGCGTACGAGCGCGGTGTGGAGCCCCCGCGATGGTGCGGGATGGGAGTCATTGGCGCCTACAACTCGGGGCGCAATGGGCTTGCGGTCTTCTTTCTCTCGAAGGCTGGCGAGACTCTTCGGCGAGAGCCCATCACTCCCCAGAAGTCGGGAGCGATCGAGCTCGAGAATCCACCGTACGATAGTCCAGCAGTTCGCGGGATGATCGCGGACTTCGACCGCGACGTACTGCTCTTCCGAATGCAGCTGATCCCCGGAAGTGGCAACACGGACTGGGTGACCTATCGCCTCAGCACGGGCGATGACCTCGGGATCCACTTGCCCGAGATCCCGGTCTTGGAAGGCGAGGAAGAAGGCACTGTGGATGTCTTCCGGCAAGTGCTTCGCGCGGAGCGGGTTCCCGGGACTCCGTTTCTTCTCATGCACTGGTACCTGAGGGATCGCTCTGCTGGGCCGAACGGGCGCTATGCCGTCTTGAGCTTGCTGGACTTCAATGGAAGAGAAGTCTGGAACTGGATGATTCCGAAAGAGTACTCCAGCTTCAAGCAGTACTGGCTCGTCGACCAGTCCCGTGAAGAGCTCTGGAATCAAGTAACTGTCGACAGGCGTGCGTTCGGTTTTCGGTCCATCCATTTGAAGGAGCGCTTTGCCTTTGCGATCGAACCAGACAGCGATAAACAATCGGGCTGGCGCGTAGTCGAGACAGCACGCGAACCAGATCCGGGGTCACAGACATCATCGAAGCTCGAGACGGTTGAGTTGGAGTTCCTCGGCACGATCGAGCTTCAGCAACCTGTCGACCGGGAGCGGCCAATCGCAGAGATTTCGGATTTCGCGATCGACAGTTGGGGGAACTTCGGCTTCCTCGGAGCCGGCGCAGGTAAGGACATTCGATTCATTCGGGTGTCGACGAACGCGGAGGTGCTCTCCGACTTCGTGCTCAACAAGGCTCCGCTCACGGAAGGCGGGGAGATTCGAATCGCGCCTGTTTCGGAAGACCGCTGGATCGTCATTCAGAATGGTGAAGGGGAGCGGACTCTCGCGCGAGGCTGGTGGCTCGACGCTGCGAGCGGTGATCTCGTAGAGCTCGAATCCGCTGAGTTCGCCTTCGTGGATTCCGTTGTACCTACGCAAGACGGAGGTTTCGTTACGGCCTCGTCGATATCGAAGAGCTCGTTCAAATCGACGAAACTGGAGCGGTTCGATCGCTATGGCGTCTCACTCTGGAAGCTCTTCACTCACGAGTTCGATGAGTGGCTCAGTTTCGAAGCAATTGCTTGGGTGCCAGGAGTCGGGGTTGTCGCGCTCTCCGATTCCGGATCGGATTCACTCGTCTACTTCTCTACGCAGGGTGAGTATCTTCGAACTGTCGAGCTTGAAACGATCCTGAACGAAACGCCCAACTACCCGTCTGGCCTTCGCGCAGATTTGAACGGGGGACTGCTGCTCTACGACTTTCGGGGTTCACCGTCGTGCTTCCGGATCGACGCCGCGGGCAAGGGCGCGGATCGCTGGACGCCGCGACTAACGGATGGGCAGACCATTCCGATCGAAGGCGGTGTGCAGGCCGCGCCGGATGGCAGCCTCTGGACCTCTGACGGCATGGCCTTCCTGCGACTCGACGAACGCGGGGTCGTGGATCAGACCGTTCGCGCGCTCTCAACGAATGGCATTCCAGTTTACGAGCGCATTTGGACCGTGGACTCGCGGGGGCAGATCTACACGTTCAACAGTCTGACTGCATCCGTTCACATCTACGCGTCCGATGGGTCGTTCGTGCGTGCTCTCAAGACCGAAAACTCGGACTACGAGATTCGTGTAGAGATTCACAGGATTACCGTGGATCACCGCGGAACGGTCTACATCCACGTCAACGAGTACGGGGATTCGGGGCGGGAGCAGCTGGCTCTTGCGGCCAATGGCGACCGGATTGGTTTCGTGGACGAAGCGACACACTCGTTCTCAGGAGAATGGCACTCCAAGCCCAGGACTCCAGGGGGCTGGGTCCTGGGTAGTGAAGAGATTCTTCTTCTGGATGAGCGAATGGAGCGCATGAAGACCATCACGAAGCGCGCGAACGGTGATTGGTTGCAATACGTGAACGATGGAGCGGTCGCGGAAGATGGCTCTCTGGCGGTCATCGCAAGCCCGCTTCCATTGATGTCGGAGAAGCCGGCCGTGGTCTCGATCTACGATGTGGCTGGCGAACCGGTCGATGCGATTCTGCTAGAGGAGGAGACGAGGTGGGCTCGTCTCGCATACAACGGAACCAGATTGATTACTGGAGACGATGCGGGCGTCTTTCTCTACAGGCTCGATGGAACTCCTCCACTGAAGTTCGTTCCCTCCGACTGGAACGCGGATGATGGCTGGCTCATCCCCTACTTCTCGCCAGACGAAACCGAACTTTGGTTGGATGTTGGAACCGCCGGTTCGCTTCGTCGTTACAGACTGAACTAGTCCATGATTCGATTGCGCGTCGGGCGAACCCCCGTTTGGATTGTTGCGGTCGGGCTGCTCGCGAGCGGTTTATCGAACACGGACGAGAGTGAGCGAAAGCCCAACATCGTCCTGATCCTGACCGACGATCACGGGTACGCGGATCTCTCCTGCCAGGGAGTGGTGAGCGATGTGCGGACGCCGAACATCGATGCTCTGGCGAGCGCGGGTGTGAGGATGACGGCGGGCTACGTGACGGCTCCTCAGTGTGCTCCGACTCGCGCGGCGCTCCTGGTGGGGCGGTATCAGAATCGGTTCGGGATCGAGAGCAATCAGTCGAAGACGGAGGGCTTCGAGCGCCAGGTGACCGTCGTCGAGCGTCTGCGTGAGAGCGGCTACGCGACGGGGCTGGTCGGCAAGTGGCACCTCGGAAGGCCTGGGAAGATTCGCGAGCGGGGCTTCGACGATTTCCTGATGTACCCGGGCACGACAGCGAACTTCGACTTGGGCGGCAAGGACACGGGAGGGAGCTACGAACCACCCAGGAAGTTTCACGTCGACAACATGACTGCGGGGGCGCGCGCGTTCATCGGGCGACATCACGACGAGCCCTTCTTCTTGCTGCTCTCCTATCAGGCTCCGCACGTCCCACTGAATGCGCCGAGTCGGTACTTCGCGCGCTTTCCCGGAGTCGACTCGTGGCGCCGCAGGCAAGCGCTCGCGATGCTCTCCGCAGTGGACGACGGTGTCGGGCGCGTGATGGACTCGCTGCAGGACTATGGCGTGAGGGAGAACACCGCGATCTTCTTCGTCAGCGATCACGGCGCACCGCTCTTGATGCACAAGTCGGACGAGGGCAGGAAGGACAAGGGCTGGAACGGCTCGCTCAACGATCCGTTCAGTGGAGAGAAGGGCATGCTCTCCGAGGGCGGAGTTCGCGTTCCGTTCATCGTGAGCTGGAGCGGTGGGCTTGCAGGAGGGCGCGTGTTCGAGTCACCGGTGAGCTCTCTCGACATCGCCGCCACGAGTCTCGCGCTGGCCGGGCTCGAGCCGGACGCCCGCGCGGATGGAGTCGACCTCTTGCCCTTCTTGCGTGATAAAGAGCGCGGCGACCCGCACTCGATTCTCTTCTGGCGTTTTGGAGTTCAAGCCGCCGTTCGAGAGGGGGACTGGAAGTACATCCGGGCGGGCGAGCGCGAGTACTTGTTCGACCTCGCGGAGGATGAGACGGAGAGTGAGAACCGCGCCGCGGCAGAGCCCGAGCTCGCGGCGGCGCTCGCCGGCAAGCTCGAGGCGTGGGCGAGTGAGCTCACTCCCGCCGGGCTAGAGGCGAAGAAGCTCCCGCCCAAACTCGCGACGCTCTACGACTTCTATCACGAGGGCGACCGAGCGGCGGAGGATGCTACCGGCGATTGAGCTCTCTGGATCGCTCCCAAAGAGAGAGGGTTGATCGACAACCTCGTGGCGTTTGGCGCTCCTCGGTTGGGGCGAACAACTCCGCGTGCGTATCATGGAGGACCCATGAAGCCGACCAATCCTCTCGTTCCGAATGTAGCTCGTCTCGTTCGAGTCTGTGCTCTCTCCTTGATTGTCATACTCATTGGCGGTGCGCTCACCGGATGCGCGAGCTACAAGGTGCCGCTGACCTACGAGCCACCGACGAACCTCGTTCCCCGCTCCGATACCGCCAGTGTTTCGGTGGGCGCGGTGAACGACGCACGCGGAACGCGCGCCGATTGGCTCGGCGCGATTCGCGGCGGCTTCGGCAACCCGCTCAAGAAGCTCTACACGGAGCAGGAGACTGCGCTCGTCGTGAAGGCTCTCGTGGAGGAGGGGCTTCGCGTGCGTGGAATGCTCAGCGAGGGTGCCGTTGGCGGACACCGACTGGACCTCACGATGGAGAAGTTCGACACGAGCAACCTCGTGAACGGTGAGGCGCACGCCTACATCGCGATCTCGGTCGTCGATCTCGCGACTCAGGCGGTCGTCTTCACGAAGTCCTATCGCACGGATCGAACGGACGGTGGAATCGGGGCCGGCGTGTTCGGAAGCGTCAACGAGTTGGCAGCTCTGGCCAATCGCACGATGAACGCGTCCATCGACAGCATGCTGGATGATCCGGAGCTCTACGCGGCGGTCGGCGGTCGTTCCACTCTGGTGCCGCCCGGCGAGAAGTCCACGGCCGATCGTTTGAAGGAGCTCGACGAACTACTGAGCGCGGGGCTGATCACCGAAGCCGAGTATCAAGAGTCGCGAGCGGCGATTCTGAAGGATCTCTAGAGGCTCTCGTGTCTGTCCGAGCCCCCGCGATCGAGAGCCCGGCGAATGCCGGCTAGCTCCGTTCCCACGTCGTGAACTTTGCTCCCGATCCAGGCGAGCACGAGGATGACGAAGAACTCGAAGATCATGGTGGGCTCCGGTTGGAGGACTGAGGCGGTGCGCGCGCGAGGGATCACTTTACTTGGACGCGCGTGTAGACCGTCTCGACACCTTTGGCTTCTTCGCCCTGCGGTGTGATGTTGTAGGCGGTGATCGTGAGGTGGTCCTCGTCGATCAACTCGTAGGTCGTTCTCCAACCCCAAAACTCCTGATCGGGAGACATGCGCCACTTGCCGCGAACGGAGAAGCCCTTCTCGATCACCGCGCCCTCCGAGAACAGGAGCCCGAAGTTCATGTGGAAGGTGTCGAACCAAGACACCTGGAACTTCTGTTCACCGGGGTTGAACACGATGGTCTCTTCACCCGAGCGGGGATCCTCGCCGAACTTGCCTTCGTAGACGTGTCGAACGAACTGCCCGCCGAGCAGCGGACGGAACTCACCCTTCACGGGAGACTCGTCGCCGAGCTCTCCCGGACTCAACCACGTGCGGCTCACCCCTTCCCACTTGCCGACCAACGAGTTCAGGACTTCCTGCTCCTCGCTGGGGGGAGTCGCTTCGGCACCCTTCTCCGCGAGAGCAGAACTCGCAAGGGCGTACGTGATGAACAAGCCCATAACGATCGTGAGCGAGAGCGAGACGTTCATGGTTATCCTCTTCGTTTGGTTGGCGAGCCACGGACCGTAGCCCGCTCCCGAACAATCGGTCAAGGAAACAGCGATGACTAGACCAAGGAAGCCCAGCGCGATCCACCCGTCGATCGACCACGCCTAGATGCTATGGGCGTCGCAGCGGTCGGGGTAGTCGTGCAGACTGTCCCGACGGCGGCCCTGACCTCGACGGAACGGTTCCGTGGTGGGGAAGAGGGGCCGCCTGGACCG
>Ga0316209_1003359_pt1 | contig 11019 bp, 12 predicted proteins | sample 6monopyrite_MG_FD_204945 | JGI IMG/M metagenome (GOLD analysis project Ga0316209, IMG submission 204945) | Microbial mat bacterial communities from mineral coupon in-situ incubated in ocean water Damariscotta River, Maine, United States -... | ecosystem: Environmental > Aquatic > Marine >...
CAAGCTTTCTTCATCTGTCTTTGCTGTAATAAAAATAACCGGAAGGTCATCACAAAAGCTATCTTTTTTAATTACTCGACAAACCTCATAACCATTCATCTCAGGCATCATCACATCAAGTAAAACCAAATCAAATTTATTTTCTTCAATTAATTCCAGCGCTCTAAAACCATTAGTTGCGTATGAAATATCATATTCCGTATCACCCAATAAATTTGCGATGACCTGTATGTTTTTTGGCGCGTCATCTACAATAAGAATCTTAAATCGTCTAGCCATATTGCTACCTAGTCCTTCGAACTCTGTATTTTGATCATTAAGATATTCAACAATCGCTGAGTTTCCTCTATATCGAACTGATTATTTGCTTCTCTCAATTGAGAAGTCAATTCTTTAAATTCAGGCATATCGTACTCTATTGCTAAACGACATAACTCTTCTAGCAATTCATCAACCCCACCAAAATTACCTTTATTAATTGACTGTGAAATCACATCTTCATATTCTTTTAGTTCACTAGAAAATTCATCTGACGAACTCCTTATTTCTCGCTCTAAACGATCGCTAAAAGCCTCAATTAATACTGAATTTCCAGCCGAGGAGTCAATCTCAATAAATTTTCGCAAACATTGATCTAATTTCTTCTTACTTAGAGGCTTATATAGTACATAATCGAAAACGCTTCTTTTCTTATCTGAGCGATTATCTTCCACTACAGATGCTGTTACTGCTATAACAGGAATATTAGAAATCAGAGGATCTTGCTTGATTAATTGAGTTGCTTCAATTCCGTTCATTTTTGGCATTCTAATATCCATAAGAACTAGATCAGGTCTCTCAGACTTAATCATCTCCAATCCCTCCACTCCATCTGAAGCATGCAAAATCACAAAATCCTGATCTGAAAGATACTCTTCAATAAGATCTCGATTTGCGTCAATGTCATCGACTATTAGTATCGTTGACGCTACAAATTTAACGTCGGTAATAATTGTGTTCACTATAATGTTATCGGTTTGACTTATTACTTCTGGCGAGCGCAGTAACAATGTAAAACAACTACCCACACCCTTCTCACTTTTTACTGTCAAAGTGGAATCCAGTTTTTCTGCCAGGCGAGAACTAATCGCGAGACCTAAACCTGCTCCGCCAAACTCACGTGTATTTTGATTATCTTGCTGCTCAAATATATTGAATATACTTTTCTGATATTGTTTTTCTATACCTATCCCTGTATCACACACCTTAATCTTCAAGCTATAAAAAAGATCACCTTCAATCGCTGCTTTATATTCAGCTGTTATTTTAATTTCGCCTTTCCTGGTAAACTTCAGTGCATTATTTGTTAAGTTAAACAATATCTGCCTTATTCTAACTTCATCTGACATAATTACATCAGGGACAGAATTATCAACTACAAGCTTAAATGTTAATCCTTTTTCTTCTGCCTGCATGGAAAAAACTTGCTTAAGATCTTCCAACATCTGCCTAACGTAAACCTTACCAGACTGAATTTTAATTTTACCAGCTTCAATTTTTGATAAATCCAATATATCATTAATCAGTATCAGCAAATTTCTACTGCCCGACTGTATTGATTTCACATAAGACTTCTGTTGATCCGACAGACCACTAGAAGAAAGAACATCCGTGAACCCTATAACTGCATTCATAGGCGTTCTTATTTCGTGACTCATATTGGCCAAAAATAGACTTTTTGCGTAATTTGCAGACTCAGCTTTTTCTTTTTCGACTGACAATGCAGCATTCACATTTTTCAACGCACTTGTTCTTTCACTTACTTTAAGTTCTAAAAAATCATTCGCCTGCTGTAGTTCTTTTTGAGACTGCTTTCTCTCAGTAATATCTCTAGCGGAGGCCAACACTAACTTTTGACCTTTTATATTAACAAAACCCATCCTCATCTCTATAGGAATAAAGCTTCCGTTTTTTGCTTTTTGCTCACCTTCTATGGCTATATTTTTTTCATGTTTTAGCTTATCCATAGTTTCATAAAAAAATGACACCTCGGAAAAAATTGTATTGAAATCCATAATATTTAGCTTTAGAAGTTCTTCACGAGAGTACCCTAATGTTTCAGATGCGGCATAATTCACATCTATAAGCTGCCCATCAATTTCAAATATAAATAGCGCATCAACCGCTTGCTCTACCACTTCCCTGAATTTGGCCTCGCTTTCCTTTAACTCAATATTGCGTATTTGTAATTGACTCAGCATATTATTGAATTCGTCTGTCAACATGCCAATTTCATCTTCACTTTCTTTTTCTGCTCGCAAACTGAAATCTTGTTGCGCAGTTATTTTAGATGCAGTCTCTGTTAAATGCTCAACTGGTTCAGATATTATTTTTTGCAAGCGAGATGCTAAAAGATATGTTACAAAAAAACCAATAGCCAGCGCTGTCATTAAAGCAATGATCGCACCATAAACGAATTCTCTAACTAATGAATCATTTGACTCCACATATATATAACCAATCGTCTCGTCATCAATAATTATTGTTTTAAATACATTAAATGTACCATTCCCATTTTCAGATTTTATTTTAATAGATTCATATGTCCCATCATATTCACTATCCGTTATATGCGAAGCAAATAGCTGTTTATCTTTGTCAAATAAAATAGCTTTTGTTACCTGCTTTTTTGCCTCTAATGACGACAGTGATTGTTCGGCTCCAAGTACATCGTCAAACACCAAAAATGCCGATGCATTATTAGCCATAATGTCAGCCAATACCTGTACATCAATCTGCTGAATTTTATTAAGGCTAATAACTTCTCGTATTAAAATACTACTACCCACGACAAGCAACCCAACAAAGCTAACGGACATAGTAATAACCATGAGCTTTTTCTTTATTGAAGTCGTTAATACCAGGGAGTGAATAAATTCGTAAGGCTTTATCATTGATAACTTTTTTAACTATAAATACCAGGTTTCTATTAATACGACTAAATCAGATGCTCTTCCATTATAGGCCTCTTTATATACATTAAAGTATAGGCTATTTTTATTTGACTACTTACTCTAAAATTACATTCTTTTTTGTATGAGAAATCACTATGGCTTCCCTTCAAGCACTTATTTTTGACGTTGACGGCACACTCGCGGATACAGAACGCGACGGACACCGCATTGCGTTCAACAAAGCCTTCAAACAGGCTGGCTTAGATTGGGACTGGTCTATAGACCTTTATGGTGAGCTTTTAGCAGTAACCGGCGGTAAAGAACGTATGGCCTTTTACCTGGAAAAATTCAACACTAGCTTTCCTATCGATGATAATACGCCCGAACTTATCAAAGAACTGCATAAGTCCAAAACCTCTTTTTACACTGAGCTACTGTCTACCGGCGCTATCCCTCTTCGCCCTGGTGTAAAACGCCTTATAGAAGAAGCCAGGGCCAGGAAATTACGTATAGCTATTTCGACTACAACTACACCTGCAAACGTCACCGCTCTTTTGGAACACGCTCTAGAATCTGGCTCTACTGATTGGTTTGAAGTCATCGCTGCTGGTGATATTGTCCCTGCAAAAAAACCTGCTCCCGATATTTATGATTGGGCTTTAGAACAACTTAATCTCAAGCCGGAAGAGTGCCTGGCATTTGAAGATTCGGAGAACGGTATAAAATCCTCTTTAGGTGCTAACCTAAAAACTATCATCACCATCAATGAATACACTAAAGACCATGACTTTAGTGGCGCTTCTCTGGTTTTAGATAATATGGGTGAGCCTGAACATGCCTTTAACACGCTGTCAGGCAATGATTTTGGGGGGGCATACCTAAATCTGGACTTACTAGAAAAGATTCACGCCGCTTAATTTATGCACTTATAGAGTCGGCCACAGCCTATAGCCGACTGTTCAGCTGCACCATTTAAACACTCTTCAATCTAAACCGGCTTTATTATGATTTCCCAAGAAACACTAAGCTTTCGCACGAATGGTCGGGGCACCACGAATATTAGCAGCCAAATTAATGCCGTTCTCTCGGCATCTAGTATCAAAACAGGCATCGCAAATATTTTTGTTCAGCACACCAGTGCTTCCTTAATATTGTGTGAAAATGCGGATCCTATGGTAAGACGAGACCTGGAGGCCTTTATGTCTCGAGTGACGCCTGATGGCGACCCCTTATACCAACATATAGATGAAGGACCCGACGATATGTCCGCACATGTTAGAACAGTACTAACGGATAGTGGCTTGAGCATACCTTTTAATTCAGGGCAACTGCTACTAGGCACCTGGCAGGGCGTGTTTTTGTGGGAGCACCGCACCCAGCCACATAACCGACAAATTATCATAAGCCTCTACGGCGAATAGCTCTGCTGCTATACTTACAACAATAGATCATAAGGAAAAGAAAGATGCCAAGCACAGCACCCGAAATTAAAGATAATGAGCTTTATCGTCTTTTAAGAGACGGTAAGACCGAAGAATTTAATACCCGCCGCAGTAATGGTGAAGAATGCGATTTACAAGGCGCTGATTTTCGCAGTGTCGACCTTACTGGTATTGATGCTAATGGCCTTAATCTTAGCAATTGTTATTTCAGAATGAGCAATCTTCGTGGCATCGATTTTTCTAATACTCGCCTTGAAGGCTCTAGTATTCACGGCGCTCAAATTTCCGGTGTGTTTTTTCCTACCGCATTAGATGCCAATGAAATTCTGTTATCACTAGAACACGGCACCCGAATGCGATACAAAGGTTAGTAACTAAATGCTCAACAACCCCGATAGAATCGCTATTGAAAAGCTACTTAATCTTCCTGATCAGGAGATTCATTTGGCTCAAGCTGCCCTAATGATTGCTCGATTAGAATACCCCATGCTAAATATAGATGACTACTTATCTAAAATTAAGCTCATTGCAAATGAAATTAATAATCGTTTACCTGAAGATGCCAACGCAGCAGAAATCCTCAAACAGTTGAACCACATGCTATTTATCGAGAAAGGCTACGAGGGAAATACCATTTCATATTACGACCCTCGTAATAGTTTTTTAAACGACGTTATTGACAGAAAACTCGGCATTCCCATCAGCCTATCTATTCTTTACATAGAATTAGGCCAGACACTCGGCTTACCCCTTACCGGCGTTTCATTCCCGGGGCATTTTTTAGTAAAGCTTGAAATTAGTGATGGCGCTATTGTGCTTGACCCCTACTTTGGTGGTATCTCACTTAATGAAGAAGACATAGAAGAGCGTTTACAAGAGTTTTATGGCCCTGAGTTAAATAAGTCTCGTTTATATGGTGTCTTAGCAAACTGCAGTAATAAGGAAATTGCTCTACGCATACTGCGTAACTTGCGGAATCTTTACATGCAAGAAGGCAACTTTGCAAAAGCACTACCTATAGCCGATATATTAGTTAATTTAGAAAGTGATCTGGCCGACGCATTAAAGGCACGTGCTGCTACTTATGACCAATTAGAGTGCTTTACGCCTGCTCTTTCTGACTATAGTGCCTATCTTAAAATTTCCCCCGAGACACAGGGCAATAAATATATTCGCTCGAGGGTCATTGATTTGGCTCAAACCGTTCGACAAGTATGCTAAAAAATATTCTCTCATGCCTTTGACAGGCTGCGACAAAAAAAACTAAAATGCAGCTAACGTTATCAACCTTATTTTAAGAAATATTTCATCGGGCACTACGTGAAAACTCGTCGATCAGCCACCTCATTTCATGGATTGAGAATTAATAAACAATGAAAAAAAAGAACTCTCCTATAGTTCTCTGCTTTTCTGGACTTGACCCAAAATGAAAAGAGCTACTTCCCCTATAGTTCTCTGCTTTTCTGGACTTGACCCAAAATGAAAAGAGCTACTTCCCCTATAGTTCTCTGCTTTTCTGGACTTGACCCTACAGGTGGTGCCGGCATTCAAGCTGACATTGAGTCAATTGGAAAACATGGATGCCATGTTGCGCCTATTATTACTGCCAATACTATTCAAGACACACATAACGTTAAAAGTTTTGAACCAGTAAACGCCGAGCTAATTCTCAAACAGGCACGAACAATTTTAAAAGACATGCCTGTAAAAGCGATTAAAATTGGCATGGTAGGCTCTGGCGCAATAGCAGAAGCTATTTATACACTGATGAGACAACACCAGGATATCCCGGTGATATATGACCCCGTATTATTTGCGGGCGGCGGCACCAGCCTGGCTAAAAAGAACCTTATTGATGCAGTCAATACATTAATCATTCCAAACACGTATATATTAACGCCAAATATTATCGAAGCCCTGCATTTAACCAATCCAAAATTATCTCCCGAAAATGCCGCGCAGCATTTAAACAACATGGGTGCAGAATACGTTTTAATTACGGGAACACATGCCAAGCTTCCCGATGTCATTCACAAGTTTTATCATAAAATGAAATGTATCAAGACCTATAAGTACAAGCGTCTAAATAATGAATATCACGGATCAGGCTGCACACTAGCCGCAAGCATTGCCGCATTAGTCGCACATGAAATCGAACCCATTAACGCTTGTCAAAACGCACTAGACTTCACCTACAAGTCATTAGTAAAAGCGCAAGCGCTGGGCAATGGCCAATTAATTCCAAATCGTCACTAGTGACACTCTAGAATAAAAAAATGAAAAAAAATCTGTCTGGTCTATACGCCATCACCGACGAGTCATTAATGCCCATTAATGAATTCCAGGCCATGGCGCAAGCGGCACTGTCCTCCGGTGTAAACATTATTCAATATCGAGATAAAAGTCACGACGCCGAAAAAAGAATTAAACAAGCGAGCGCTCTTAGAGCTCTATGCAATAAATTTAATGCCATTCTAATTATTAATGACGATATAGAACTCAGCATAAAATCTAACGCAGATGGCATTCATCTGGGAAAAGATGACATATCAATTAATGAAGCTCGAAAGCGCTTAGGGCCTAACAAAATAATTGGTGTAAGTTGTTACAATAAAATCAATTTAGCTGAACAGGCAATTAAAGAGGGAGCTGATTATATTGCTTTTGGTAGTTTTTTTGGCTCCACCATAAAACCTGATGCACCAAAAGCAGATGCTGAATTAATCGGCCTCATTAAAGCACATTACGAAACACCAGTTTGCTGCATCGGCGGAATAACAACAAATAATTGCCACACCTTACTTAACGAAAATGCAGATATGCTGGCTGTAATTAGCGAATTATTTTCGTCGCCGAAAACCACTGACATTGAAAAAAAATGCGCGCAATTTTTAAACGCATTTGATATCAGCAATTAGCGCTTCATCGAAGACTTATAACAACTGCAGTCCAGTGTATGATCATTAACCATTCCAACCGCCTGCATATAAGCATAACAAATAGTTGAGCCTATAAATTTAAAACCTCTTTGCTTTAAATCTTTACTCATTGCATCGGATTCTTTTGTTGTTACGGGAACATCCGATATCGACTTCCATTTATTTACAATCGGCTGGTGGTTCACAAACTGCCAAATATAATCTGCAAAAGATTTATATTCCTCAAGCACATTTAAGTACGCCTGCGCATTAACGACCGTAGCATTAACTTTTAATCGATTTCTTACAATCTGCGGGTTAGTTAATAACTTTTCGATTTTTTTTGTTGAATATTTAACTATTTTTTCTACTTCAAAATTATCAAAAGCTTTTCGATATCCTTCTCGCTTCTTTAAAATAGTTAACCAGCTTAAGCCAGCCTGAGCCCCCTCCAGTATCAACATTTCAAATAAGTGCCTGTCATCATAACTGGGAATTCCCCACTCCGTATCATGATATTGCTGATATAGAACATTATCACCCACCCACTCACAACGAATTATCGGTTTTACCATCCCAATCCCTCTTATGCGCCAAATTTATCATGCTGGCATCTCATGCAACCCGGCAATGGGCTGAAATTTTTAAGTGAGAAGCTAATATACAACCAATTTTTGATGTAAAATAGCCGCCCATTTATAAATCTACGTATAAGTCTACGTAAATCAGGAACCCATAATGTCCCAGAAAAGATCTCAGGCCGAACTCTTCAACCAAGCACAATCGGTTATCCCTGGCGGAGTAAATTCTCCAGTTAGAGCCTTTAAGGGCGTTGGCGGTGATCCTGTTTTCATAGACCGCGCAAGTGGTGCTTACATCTGGGACACCGACAATAAACGTTATATTGACTACGTTGGCTCCTGGGGACCAATGATCCTTGGCCATGCACACCCGGACGTTATTAAGGCCGTAAAAGATGCTGCAGAGAAAGGCCTAAGCTTTGGCGCCCCTACCGCGATAGAAACTGAAATGGCTGAACGCATTTGCCAAATCATGCCTTCGATTGAATCTGTGCGTATGGTTAGTTCAGGCACAGAAGCGACTATGAGCGCCATTCGTTTAGCACGTGGCTTTACCGGCAGGGATACTATCGTTAAGTTTGAAGGATGCTATCACGGTCACTCGGACTCGTTGCTCGTAAAAGCAGGTTCTGGCGCACTGACGCTTGGCGTGCCCAGCTCGCCTGGTGTACCTGCATGCTTAGCAGAACACACATTAACCCTTGCCTATAACGATATAGAGCAGGTACGTGAAACCTTTAAAACATTGGGCGACAAAATTGCCTGCATTATCGTTGAGCCCGTTGCTGGCAATATGAACTGCATTCCACCGGTTGAAGGTTTTCTCGAAGGACTACGTGAAGTATGTGATGAAAGCGGCGCTGTACTTATTTTTGATGAAGTAATGACCGGTTTCCGTACCGCTCTGGGTGGCGCGCAATCGGTTTATAACATTAAGCCGGACCTCACCACACTAGGTAAAGTTATTGGTGGCGGCATGCCAGTTGGCGCTTTTGGTGGTCGCAAAGACATTATGGAATTCATCGCGCCAACTGGCCCGGTGTATCAAGCAGGTACTTTATCGGGCAACCCAGTTGCTATGGCTGCAGGACTTAAAACCCTGGACCTCATTTCTGCCGACAATTTTTTTAAAGACTTAAACAAAAAGGTTAATACATTAGTTGAAGGCATTTTACAAAAAGCCGCCGAGAATAATATCCCCATGACACAAAACATCGTCGGCGGAATGTTTGGTTTGTTTTTCTCAGATGCAAACAAGGTAACCAACTTCGAACAAGCCACGCAATGTAATACAGAGCTATTTCAGAAGTTTTATCACGGTATGCTTGAACAAGGCATCTACCTGGCTCCTTCTGCCTATGAAGCCGGCTTTGTTAGCGCTATGCATAGCGATGAAGATATTCAAGCCACTATTGATGCCGCTGGCAAAGTTTTTGGGTCTCTATAATGACAACTACCTGCTATATTTACCGCTGCTCTGCAAAACTAGATATGTATATATACTTATCTAAAGAAAACGACTTTGACTGCATTGATGACAGCATTAAGAAAAAGCTGGGCATATTAGATTTTGCGATGGTCCTGGAAATTAAGGACGATACCAAACTGGCGAAAGAGGACCCAAAGAAAATCATTGAGAATTTAAAAGCACAGGGCTTTCACTTACAACTGCCTTCCGAGACTTCGATTGAAGAATTAATGGCAAAACTTAATAAATCTCAGGAGACTTAGAGCGCCTACTAAAAAACAATAGAGCGACTACTCGTCGCCTTGTTAAAAACATGACTATAATAAACCTGCTAATAATTGACTCAGCTTAACTTTCGGTCAATTATTAGCTCGCAGCAAAATATTAGCTGCGTCCATTTTTACTTTGATTTTATTTTTCTTTTTAGGAACTTTATATGATTCGTCTTATTGCTATTAGCATTGTTATTTCCGCCATCTCTACGGCCATCGCAACACAACTTTTAAACGCTGAAAACATCTCCACAACAAATGGTTTAATTATTCTGGCAGCGCTCATTTTCGCCTCTAGCATCGTATCTGCATTAGCAAAGCCTAATGCCGCTACCGTAAAAACTACAAATAATCAAGAAATAAACGAAAATTCGGACAATTCTCGTGAATCAGGAACCGTTAAGTGGTTTAATACGAGCAAGGGATTTGGCTTCATCACCCGAGATAATGGCGATGATGTTTTTGTCCACTTTCGTTCAATTCGTGGCCAGGGTCACAGAACCCTGTTTGAAGGGCAACGCGTTGAATTCAGCATCACCGAAGGTGATAAGGGGCTACAGGCAGAGGATGTTGCTATCGCCTCATAACGTTGCAGCTTTAGCTGGCTTAAGGATAGGCCGTTAAATTAAAAATGATAAAAAGGTATATGTAAATGTCTGATCGTGAAACAGGAACCGTTAAGTGGTTTAACAATTCAAAAGGATATGGCTTCATTGAGCGCGACACGGGTGACGATGTATTCGTTCACTTCAGAGCTATCAGAGGCGATGGATTTAAGACACTGAAAGATGGCCAAAAGGTTGACTTCAACCTGATAGATAGCCAAAAAGGTTTACAAGCTGAAGACGTTTCCAATACTGAGATGTAATTAAAAAGGCCAGTTATTATTAACTGGCCTTTTTTGTGTCTTAGCCTGGACCAAAAACTACAATACGGTAGTTTTTTTTCAGCTGTTTACTCTCCCCCCCATTTGGGCTGCAATTCCTGCTTTATGCTCAAGTGATCGAGTATGCGCGCCACCATAAAATCCACAATATCCTCTACCGACTGCGGGTTATTATAAAAGCCGGGGTTGGCCGCTAAAATAACTGCATTCATGCGAGATAGCTTAAGCATATTTTCCAAATGTATATCTGAAAATGGTGTTTCTCTTGGCACTAATATCAGTAGCTTCCGTTCCTTCAGTATCACATCAGCGGCACGCTCCAGCAAATTAGCACTCGCACCAACGGCTATTGAAGATAAGGTTCCCATTGAGCACGGACACACCACCATTGCATCAACCGATGCTGAGCCACTAGCAATAGGTGATGCCCATTCAGATTCACCGCACACCTTGAGCTGCTTTTCATCCGCCCCATAACGCAGACGTAACTGCTTCGCCAGCTCATGGGTATTGGCCGGC
>Ga0316209_1003360_pt1 | contig 11018 bp, 9 predicted proteins | sample 6monopyrite_MG_FD_204945 | JGI IMG/M metagenome (GOLD analysis project Ga0316209, IMG submission 204945) | Microbial mat bacterial communities from mineral coupon in-situ incubated in ocean water Damariscotta River, Maine, United States -... | ecosystem: Environmental > Aquatic > Marine > Coastal...
CGCCTATGTGGCATTGGACAATCATAAGTTCGGGGATTATAGTCCGTATTTATATAAGACAATCAATGGTGGAAAAACGTGGAGTGCCATAAATAATGGTTTGCCAAAAGGTACTTTGACCTGGCGTTTGGTACAAGATCATGTCAACAAGAACCTATTGTTTTTAGCTACGGAATATGGTATTTATGTCTCCTTCAATCAAGGTGCTAAATGGATTAAGTTTTCCAATGGTTTGCCGACCATTTCCTTTAGGGATCTGGCCATTCAAAAACGGGAGAACGATTTGATTGGAGCTTCTTTCGGAAGAAGTTTTTATGTTTTTGACGATTATAGTCCTTTACGGCAAGTTTCCGAAGAAATGCTACGCAAGGAGGGAGTGATGTTCAAACCAAGAAAAGCACTTCAGTATACTCAAATAAGAGGGGGAAGTAGTAGTCAAGGAGGGGACTTTTACGCGGCCGATAATCCACCTTACGGGGCTGTTTTCAACTACTATTTATCCGACCCCGAGAAGAGTATGGTCGATAGTCGAAAAGAGAATGAAAAGAAACTTAAAAAAGCCAAAAAGGATATTCCGTTCCCAGGATGGGATGCTCTGGAGAATGAAAAAAACCAAGCAAAACCTTCAGCGATTTTAGTGGTCAAGAATGCTGACAATAAGGTAATGGCTAGGGTCAATGGACCTTTAAAAAAGGGTTTCCAACAAGTTTCCTGGGATTTGACACAATCCATGCAAACAACAATTACCACTGCCAAGGAGCAGGAAGGTCGCCGAAGATTCCGAAGGGCGATTATGGTAGATCCAGGTAGCTATACCGTAACCTTGTATAAATCGATCGATGGTGCAGTTACCCAATTGGGAACTCCACAAACTTTTACTGTAGAACGTATTCGTAAAAATGTGCTAACCAATCCTAACGTTGATAAAATAGCGGACTACGCCAAAGCGCTGAAAGAATTTGCCACTAGGTATGGGGTTACTGTCAACGATTTCAATAAGGCTAGCAAAAGGGTAAAGGCCTTTACAAAAGCTTTGAAATATGTGAACGCTGCACCAGGAACTTTAGAGCGTGAAGTGGAGCAATTACAGCAAACAATGAATGACCTGAATGTTGCGTTGTTCGGGAATTCGGCCAAGGCCGAAGTAGGGGAAAAAGATGATCCAAAGGTCAGTGACCGCCTTATGATAGCCCAACGTGGATTTTTTGGGAATAGTTACGGACCAACAAAAATGCAAATGGAAAGTTTTGAATTGGCCAAACAGCAATATGCTGGCTTAGAGGCTAAATTGCAGAAATTCCTTGATACTGATGTTCCCCGTGTAGAAAAGCTACTGCAGAATGCAGGTGCACCGCCAATAGTGGAGTAATAACATAAGGATTGTGACACTTAGTGTGTCATGCTGAGCCTTTCACTGGGCTTAAGACAGGCTCCGTTGAAGCGTATTAGATATGTTTGTTTTCCATTACCTGCCCGGATTTTGTCATTCAGGCAGGCGTGGTTATATATGAATTATTTTGTTCTGTTCATTTCTTTGCTTGTACAAAGAAACGGAACCAAATAAAATACACTTTTCCGTAGGAATTTTTACTTCTTCCCATTTCGTAAAGACAGTGTCGAATCTTCGCCATCCCGCTAAAGGCGGGACGAGTTCCAACCGAAGATTTCTTCACTTATTCTTCGGAAAAGAAACCAAACATTTGATTAATCGGTTCTACCACGAACCAGCCTTCCAACTGGCAGGTTTAGTGGGGAAAACATATTCTAAATTGTCGTTATGTCCCTTTAGGGACAAAAAAATCGGTAGAATTGGCAGACCATATGTGTTTCTGTGCCAAAGGTACAGCATATAACCTTGGCCGACGAAGACCCCAGTGTTTGCATATTCCGTACCTATGGCACGGAGTTTTCGTTGTTCCATGGCACCAGTTACCGATATGAAGTCCCTAAAGGGACAGAACAAATAGTATCGAAATACTTCCATTAAAATAAGAGTAGAACCGATTAATCATGTTCCAAAGAATAATCTGAATATTTTGAAAAGTAGTTTAATCTTGTTTGCCAGTATTCTGTAAAACACAATCAAAAAGCTCTTCCCATCGGTCAAAGCGAGCCCTGCCTGCCCGACTTTGTCATTCAGGGAGGCACTTTTTGCGACATTATAAATGATTTCAGTATCTTAGTTGAACTTCTAAAAACATGGAAAAAAGACAATTTCTAAAGCGCATTGGCCAGGCGGTCGTAATGTCCCCATTGTTACCTTTGGGTTTACAGGCTCAGTCCAATTATGTGGAAGAACCATATCCTACGGACAATGATGATGAGTTTTGGAAGCGTATCAGAAAGGATTATGCCTTGAAACCAGATTACATTAACCTTGAAAATGGGTACTATAATTTTGCGCCAAAACCCACGTTGAATAAGTTTATTGAGCATGTGAAAATGGTGAACTATGAGGCTTCCCATTATATGCGTACGGTACAGTGGGAGAATAAAAGCAAGGTAGCTGCAAGGCTTGCCAAAATGTTCGGTGTCAATGCGGAGGAACTGATAATTACCCGAAATACCACGGAATCCTTGGATATGGTCATTGGCGGTTTTCCTTGGAAAAAGGGCGATGAGGCCATATTTGCGGAACAGGATTACGGTTCAATGCAAGATCATTTTAACCAGATTGCCAAACGCTATGGGGTGGTCAATAAAGTGGTATCGGTACCTAATCACCCAGCCAATGATGATGAGATCGTGAAGTTGTATGAAGAACAGATTACCCCTAAGACCAAATTGATGATGGTCTGCCATATGATAAATATTACGGGGCATATTCTCCCAATTCAAAAAATCTGTGATATGGCACATAGTCATGGCGTTGAGGTTATGGTCGATGGAGCACACTGTATTGGTCATTTTAAAGTGAATATCGCCGACCTACATTGCGACTATTACGGATCAAGCCTACATAAATGGTTGAGTACGCCATTAGGTGCAGGACTGCTATATGTTGCCAAGGATAAAATCCCTATAATTTGGCCTTTGTTGGCGGATTATATTAAGGATGAAGATAAAATCCAACGGTTAAACCACACAGGCACCCATCCTGTACATACCGATTTGGCAATCAACGATGCAATTGATTATCTCGAAATTATAGGGATGCAGCGAAAGGAAGAAAGAATGCGCTATATACAGCGGTACTGGAGCGATCAACTGCGCAGTGTTAAAAATATTGTCGTCAACACTCCAGTTGAGGAACATCGCTCTTGTGGAATAGCCAATGTGGGGGTAACCCACATGAAGCCTGCAGATTTGGCTAAAACATTATTGGACGAATTCAAAATTTTTACGGTGGCCATCGACTATGCCAATGTACAAGGGTGCAGAATAACTCCCAATGTATATACGACCACTGAAGAGTTGGACCACTTTGTCAATGCAATGAATACGTTAGCGAGGGCGTAGCGGATTCTTAAGCTTTTGTTCTATGATAGTTATTTCTTTGAAGGAGGATGTTTTTCTTTTGTCATTTCCGGTTGGTTCATGACATTCAAATGAAAAATGTCATTTCGTGCATAATGTCCTATGACGTCAAAATCCAACTTGCTTGCACCTATTTCATCCAGATCTAATTCAGCGATCAATGCGCCCGGCGAATTAAACAAAGGCCCTGCTATTATCTTACCCAAAGGGGAAACAATAATGCTGCCACCAGCACACATTATTTCAGGTTCATCCACTACTAATTTTTGGTATTTTTCTGGGACCATGCTTTTGGTGAAATATTGATTACATCCTAGTACAAAACACCTTCCTTCCAAAGCAATATGCACCATTGTCGCGGTCCATTCTTTTCTTGCGTCTGCTGTCGGGGCGATATAGATTTCGACCCCTTTGCTATACATTGACATTCTTGCTAATGGCATATAATTTTCCCAGCAAATGAGGCCACCCAATTTCCCGATTTTTGTTTGAAAGGTCGTTAAGTGTTCCCCAGCAGCTTCGGCCCAAATAATGCGTTCCGTACCTGTAGGCTTTATTTTCCGATGTACACCCAACAAGCCATCCTTGGGCGAAATATAAAGCATGGAACAATATAAACTTCCAGAGGTGCCATCCTTTTCGGTAACGCCTATGACCAAATACACATTTTGTGATTTTGCCAGTTGTTCCAATTTTTTCAAATCATCACTTTCTGTATCAAAACTATTTTGATGATATTCGTTATAAAGCGCTCTACCTTCTGGTGTTCGGCTTCCGATAGTAGCACCAAAATTAAAACCTCTAGGATATCCGGGCACAAATGATTCCGGAAAGACAATGAGCTCGCATCCTTCTTTAGCGTACTTCTTGGTTAATTCTTCGACCTTCTTTAGGGTTTTGGTTTTGTCAAAGAAAACCGGACTATCTTGAATCAGGCATACTTTAGTTTTCATCTTTAAGGTACTTTATTTTCTCTAGGTGATCGTTATTTCCTGTCATCTGCCAATGCCCTAAAGAGATGGGGATATTTCCTATTGCATTCAATTGATCAAAAAAATCTTTCATTAAAAATGGCTCTTTTTTTGATTCCTTCATACGGGCAAATTCTGCCATAGCATTTTCAAGTAGGTATTTTCCAGTGATATAACTGCTGCCATATCCTGGTTGGCGCAGATATAGATGCTGTTCAAAAAGGAGCAGTTCCTTTTCGGTTTTCATCCATCCACGAGGGGTGTATTCCGAATGTATGCCCCCGGCTTCTTCCATGGTCATTTCGTTGGCATGGGCGTAAAGAGAGCCCAATCCTCTTGCAGCACGTTGTGCTATCATGATATAAACCAGCTCCCGGGCTCTGGGATTGTCCTCATATAAACCGGCATGCATGAACATTTCTTCTACTGCAGTGGCGGTGCCCTCATTACGCGAATCAAAGATGTTATACAATAGGGGTCCACGGCGAATTTCACTTTTATGCGGTTCAGTATCCATTCGTGCCAATTCAAACCAATGATAAAAATGGGAATAGAGTGGTCTTGGATCATAATGGGTCACGATCCAGAAAAAATTACGTTTCTCGGCAGGGATGTATTGCCCCAAATGGGGTTGTAATGCTGGCGCGAAATAATCCTTGACAGTAACCATTTCATCCTGGTCTAAAAAAGTAATCAGATTTTGGGCCGATTTTTCAGCCATTGCTGCATATATTTCCGGGGAATTGGCATCCTTGAGTTCTGGCAAATTTCGGTTTCTGTGTTCTACCAGTTTTAAGGAAGACCATGCCCGGGCGAGTTCTCGTTTTAGGATCATGACCTCATCTTCCCAAGTTAAGGGAACCAAATGCACATTTTGTAAATACCAGGTATAGTTTTCCTTGCCAATACCCGAAGGGCCTGTTTTTGAGTTGGCTTTTTTTTGTAACCAGACTATTAAATCGTTAGTCGAAGTAATGGCTGAATGTACGGCTTTTGTCAATTTTTTGTCCCTCTTTATTTCAGACCATTCCAATAGTTGTTTAAGGTTTTTGCTTTGGAATTCAATATCACGAATACCGGCTATCCATAAATCTTTGGCATTCCCTGTAAGGTTTTGTTTGGCCTGTTCGTTCAAAGGCGGAATAACATTAAGATCATTCAACAATCTGGCTTTTGCAGTTTTGCCCAATGGAAATTCATAGGTCCAGATCTCGGTTGTCCCATGATGTGTGGGGCCTTCATGGGCGGGTACATCGCTTCGCGACATCCAGAGCGATTTATAATAGGCCGGGTCCCGTACCCATGGCTTTAAAACGCGATGGTTAAAGTCATACCCGTTCATTTCTGCCTTTATAATGTTCCAATCTACCTTCTGCTCCACAGGCCAATCCGAAACCTTCATATTGAGCAACTTCGTCCGTAGTTTTTGAAACACAGGCCAGCGCTTTTCGAAAGTTTCAGCCGTATAATCCGGAGCTCCTTCTCGAAGTGGTGGTTCTTCAAAGGCACGCCAATCTTTGAACAAAGCAATCAAATCATCGTGGGTAGTAGAGGGCTGAGCTTGAACTATACCCAATTGAAATAGTAAGAGGATAATGGCAACTCCAGGGAATTGTCGTAAGGGTGCTGATTTTTTCATAGTGGTTGCTTATTAAAGGCAATATGGAATTCAAATAATAAAGTACGTAGTACTTCAAATATAGCGAATTAAGGGATTCCCAAAAATTGAAAATATTTCTATATCTTATAGGGGCAACAATCATAATAAGCAGAAATTTAGCGCATGGATAAACTTGGAAATCTCCTAAGATCGAACAACCTTGCGAAAATTAGTGAGTTGCTGGCGGTTTTTCTTGTAGCCTTCGTCATCATCAAGCTATATTTACGGCTCGATGGCGACCATCTACTCTATAATCAAGGGGTGTTATGGGTGGCCAATATTGCGATGTTATTACTGGTGTGGTCAGGCCTTAAGCTACGGGGTGAAAGTTGGTAGGATTTCGGGTTGGGCTTTAAGAAAATCAGCTTCAAAGCTGCTCTTAGGGTCTTTCTATTATCGCTTTTGGTTTTTGTTTTGGCACTTACTGGCTTTGTTATCGGATCTATTATTATGGCCAATTACGACTATTTGAAGGACAATTTCGGGATGCTGATACTATATCCCTTATTGGGGTCTATATCGTTTCTTCCTTCGGGGAAGAGGTCATTTACAGGGCTTTTTTGATCAACCGTATTTCCGAGTTGGGTTTGATACCAATAAGGCAAGAATTATTGCAGTGATCTTGAGCGCCATTATCTTTGGTTTGATCCATTATAGTTGGGGTACTATGGGAGTGGTGCAAACTGGGTGTATGGGTCTGGTCTTGGGTATTTGCTATCTTAAATTGAAAAAGCGACTCTGGATTCTGATACTTGCCCATGCCTATATGGATACCCTGCTCTTGGTACAAATGTATATGGCAAGTACTTGAATAACCTTAAAAAAGAAATTATGACCAGCGAAGCAAAAACAGTAGATGAGTACCTAACTCAGGTGCCTGAAAAAAGAGTTGCTGCATTACAAAAAATCAGGAAACTCTGCTTGGAGTATCTCCCGGATCATGAGGAAGACATGGTCTATAAAATGCCTTCCTATAGGCGCAACAATCAAGTAGAGGTTGCCTTTGCCAGCCAAAAGCAGCACATTTGTGTTTATTTTCTAATTCACGAAGTTATGCTGAACAATAAGGAACGGTTGGCCGGATTAAATCATGGCAAGGGTTGTATTCGCTATGCTAATCCAGATAAATTGGATTATGATTTGTTGATAGACTTTTTAAAATTTACCGCCGCTTCAGACGCGCCAATTTGCTGATCTACGCCCTGCTCTTTTAAAGTGCTTTGGTCATTTTCCCGATGTTGATTTTTTCGCCTTTATGAAAGGTGATTTCCCTGACATCATCCATATCGTTCCATAAATAATTGTGACCCTTGAGGCTGCGGGTAAGTTTCATACGACGTTTCAAGGCCCTGATTTCGGTCTGGGTCGCTTTTCTTCTTTTACCAAGGGCACCGTACAATCTATAGTCGGGATAGGCATCAAAACGTCCTTTGAACAACGATTTCAACCAAAAAAGCTTACTACTATTTACAGCCAAGATGCAAATGTTATTATTGTCCGTTGCATGTTTCGGTAAGGTTGATATGAACTTTTCAAAATAAAATCCTGTCTGATCGCTATTAAGAAATAAAGAACCCACAGGCGTTATGGTAGGTGTATTTTCATCACCTACCGATGCTATGGAGACATGCAGGCTAGAGCCAAAACTTTGGCTGAAATGATTCCTGATGGCAGTCCAATTTTCAATCAGATCCATTGTTGATGGTTTATTAAACCTTTAGAACGATACGATATCGCGCCTTCCCTTTTCCCAAATGTTCCATAGCCTCATTGACCTCTGCCAAAGGAAACTCCTCTACCATGGGATAAATATCGTGGCGGACACAGAATTCCAACATGGTACGGGTCAAGGCAGGACTTCCCAGGGGGCTTCCTCCAACTGTTTTTTCGCCCATTATGAGCGAGAAGGCAGGTATGGCCATAGGTTCCAATACCGCCCCAACCGTATGAAATTTACCTTGGGGGGCAAGTGCGGTCAAATACGAGTTCCAGTCTAAACTTACGTTGGTGGTATTCAAGATAAAATCCAGACTACCAGCAATGCTTTTCAGCTCTTCTGGGTTTCTTGAATTTATGACCTTGGTCGCACCCATGGCGAGTATCTGTTCCTTTTTAGCTGGGTTTGAACTGAAGGCAATGACTTCGCAGCCCCATTTGTTCAAGAATTTCAAAGCCATATGACCCAAGCCTCCAATACCGATGACACCCACCCGGTCGGTAGCCTTTACGCCTGCCAAGATAATGGGATTAAAAACCGTAATACCACCACAAAGTAAGGGTCCCGCTTTCTTAAGGTCAATGCCTTCTGGCAAAGGAATGGCCCATGACCAATGCCCCCTCACCTGATCGGCAAAACCACCATGGCGCCCAACGATAGTTCCTTCAACGGTATTGCATAAATGATGACTACCATTCATACACTGATCACAATGCATACAGGAAGCGGAATTCCAACCTAAGCCCACTAAATTTCCGGGTTCCAGATTTTTTACCTCGCTGCCTACAGCGATTACTTCCCCGACAATTTCATGACCGGGAACAAACGGATATTGTGTCATGCCCCATTCATTTTTGAGCATACTCAGATCAGAATGGCAAATGCCACAATAATGGACTTTAATATCTACTTGTTCACTCCCCAATTCAGGAAGTTTGTAGGTGAAAGGGTTTAATTTTCCTCCAGCTTCTTGGGCTGCATATGCGTGTACTGTTTTCATGCTTTATTTTTTTGAATATCATCAAATATAACCAAATTAAGGAGTATTAAATCAGCTATTTGATATTTAGAAACTATAAAAAACGGATTTGTTGGCAACCACAAAAAAAGCGGTTTGGGAATTAACCCAGACCGCTTTACTTTATCTTCAAAAAGCTTGCTACCAACGTTCTTCTTATTCCGAACTGATCGAGGTTCCACTCATGGCCTCCCAATCCGTGCGGTCATAATAAAGGAAGACACGATTTATCTTTTTATTATCATCGAAACCATAGACTATATGTTGCCTCACACTTACGGTATTATTATCGTAAACCGCCTCGATATCACCATAATACAGTACAACAGTACCTTCAACCTTATAATAATTGGTGGGTCTATTCACCTGTAAGGGCATCAAATTCCTGTTGGTAAAACTAAATTTCTTTAGCCCGGTCATTTCCTTATAATTGTTCCAAAAGGTCAAAAGGCTGTCCTTGCCCGTGATGATTGATCGACTCTCTGCAGTGCCATCGGGCCATAACCATTGCACATCATCGGTGAAATTTTCAAGCATACCTTCAAAATCAAGATTTTCAAAACGATCCAAGGAACTGGCTATAATTTCCGCGTATTCGTCAGAGGCGGCAACAGCTGCTGGCTGCTCCATCGCTTCCTGGGCGGTTTCTTTCTTTTGCATGTCGCCACAGGCTACCATAAAGAAGACAGCTGAAAGGCATGCAGTTTTTAGCATTACTTTTAAGATTGATTTTTTCATGCTTTTCAATTTTTTATTTGCTTACTATTCAGTGTAGTATACCGCAGAAGATACGGAATTTTAACATATATGGCAAATCTGGATTGCTATGAAATGCAAATGCCAACTAGGCGTAAAAAAGTTAGACCATTCCTGTAAACTACTAGGTCTCAATTTTGGATCAGTTACAATTTTCGTAGCCAGATATTGCGGAATTGGGTCTTGTTACCATGGTCTTGCAATGAAATCACATCATCGCCATGGGCCTCTGGGTAGTTATGTAGACCAATGTAGTACGTTTGGCCATTGATGGTGCTATTATTTTGTACCAAAACCCCGTTGTGTAATACGGTGATTCTTCCGGGGGAATCCAATCGCCCATCGGCTTTAAAACGGGGAGCGGTGTACACTACATCATAGGTGTTCCACTCTAACGGTCCGCGCATGGCATTGACCAAAGGCGCATGGTCTTTGTAAATACTACCTGCCTGACCGTTTCTATAGGTACGGCTGTTATAGGAATCCAAAATCTGAAGTTCGTAGCGGTCTTGGAAAAACACCCCACTGTTGCCTCTGCCTTGGCCCACACTTTGCACCTCATCTGGTGCGCTGAACTCAATATGTAATTGACAATCGCCAAATTTCATTTTGGTCTGTATGTAGCCTGAGCCTGGAACCACTTCCATATGGTCATTATCCACAATTTTCCAGGGAGCCGGTTTCATACTGTCTTTTTTGCTTACCCATTGGTCCAAATTAGAACCATCAAACAGAATGATCGCATCTGATGGGGCATCACCCAATTTTTTAGCTGGAGTAACAACGACCACTTCGGGCTCCCAAATTTCCGTCATTTCTGGTTTCATGGGCATGGGCGAAACTTCGGGTGGTGTACTGGGGTAATCTTGTGCTTGGGTAGTTATAGGGAAGGTGAATGCGATAAGATATAGCCAGAGGAATCTGGATTTCATACTATAATGGATTTAAAAAAATGTAGTATCAAATATACTTTAAAAATAGTTATGTAAGATGAGTATTGGGTAAATTATGATTAGTAGTAACTCTTCGCTATGCCCGCCATGCCAAAGGTAGCGAAGGGAAGAAAGGTGATGGCATCCAGTTTTAATAATGATTATTTATAAACCCCTCCGTATCCTATGATCAAAACAAATTTATCGCTATAAATTTTGTTTATGGTCGGGATGCATATCTCATCGTATCCACATATGGGGTTCCCCTTTTGACCACCGCGAAGGCCCTTGCCAACACTTTGTTCCTAATGATGTTCATGGTGGACATTTTGTTCTTTCCTTCCCCGACCCTTCTGTCGTAATAGGCCTTCATCTCCCGACAGCACAGTATCGCCGTACAGGCGCACATGTTCAACAATGCCTTTCCTTCCTTGTTGGCGAGCCCGCTCACCTTTGTCCTTCCCCTCAAGCTGGTGCCAGAGGTGTT
>Ga0316209_1003369_pt1 | contig 10996 bp, 8 predicted proteins | sample 6monopyrite_MG_FD_204945 | JGI IMG/M metagenome (GOLD analysis project Ga0316209, IMG submission 204945) | Microbial mat bacterial communities from mineral coupon in-situ incubated in ocean water Damariscotta River, Maine, United States -... | ecosystem: Environmental > Aquatic > Marine > Coastal...
AAGTCACTGAATTATTCAACGTTTCGTTACTGTTATCTGAATATATGCCTGACAAAACTAATTGCTCAGAAGAAGCAATCGCTAAAGTTACAGAGGTGGGTGAAATAGCTATATCGGTTAAGGCTTTTACGGAAATGTTTTGTTGCGTAGACAACCCCTCGTAAGTTGCGGATACGGCAGTGGTACCAGCCGCTAAGGCTGTCACTAAACCAGTATCTGACACTTCAAACACTTCTGAGTTGGCAACAGACCAGCTCACTAACGATGTTATGTCTTGCGTAGTACCATTTGGAAAAATATTCGTCGCAGTTAGTTGCACTGTTTCCGATACTTTTAGGGTAGACGTAATCGGTGTGATTGTTATAGAGCCTAAATCTTGAAGCACTGTGATTTGTACTATTTCACTCACTTCCCCCAAACTAGCGGTAATTGAACTTGTACCCCCAGAAACAGCAAGCACCACTCCACTGGTCGAAATGTTAGCGATACTTGAATCTGAAGATTCCCAAGTAACCAAGGTATCCAAAACTTCGTTACTATTATCTGAATATAGGCCCGTTACACTAAGTTGTTGAGATTCTGCAATTGCCAACGTTGCACTGGAGGGTGAAATAACTAAACCAGTCAACGCCTTAACTGAAATGCTAAGGTCATTTGATTGTCCTTCGTAGGTTGCCGTTATGGTAGTGGTACCTGCTGATAACGCTGTTATTAAACCGCTATTTGACACTTCAAGTATTGCGGAGTTGGCAACCGACCAAGTGGCCAAAGATGTTATGTTCCGAGTTGAGCCATTAGAATATGTGCCAGTCGTAGTTAATTGCAAGGTGTCGGATATTTTTAAAGTTGACTCAACTGCTGCGATACTCAAGGAACTTAAAGAGACAGGTGGAACAATAGGGTCAGAACCTCCGCCGTTGCCACCACCACACCCTGAAATCAAGAGTGCCGCAAAAAAGTAGCTGAAAAATGAATAAAACAAATTAGTATTTCTAAATGCTGGCATGTTGTAGAGATCCTATATTTAACACTTAATGTTTTGCTAAACCTAATGATAAGGATGGTATTATTTATAACCCGTTACTGCACGGCTTTAATTTAAATATACTCTCTATCCAAACCATTTTTCTAGTTGTTTTACTGTTGTCTAGAAAATGCTTGGCAAGTAGTAAAAAAAACTGGACTTTATTGTAGAATCACCAGAATTAATTGAAGCGATGCCAATACCAGAATTTCAAGGTTTGCGTATATCGCAGCTAAGTGTTGGTACTTGCATCATATGAGTCTAAAAATTATTGGTGTGCAGATAATCAATGCCAGATACCAACCACAATAGGCCCATGCGCCAAGGGGATGTCAGCAACATAAGCGATTTATGCCATCACTAGCCAATGGGTTTTTATAGTGATACCCCCAGTCAGGTACATAAACCATGCCGATGTGATACATCAATAATACGCCAATAGCGATTACTCTTAGCCAATCTAAACAATGCAGTCGGTTTGTATTTATAGCGGTAATATTATTCATGGTTTTATTGAAGTTGTATGATTAAAATACACAATGTATGAATCGAAGGCTGTCATGAACGACAACCATTTATATGTCTAACTTACTGAAATGAAACAATAAGTGATAAGTGGTGGAAATAAGGGATAAAAAGTAATTAATTAAGATGCAACTTTCAAAAGAACACATTCAAAAACACAAATTCGCTTTTGAAATGCTGGCGTTATTTTGCTATTTCGGCATAAATTCGACAATTAATGCCATCACTGTGTTAATGGAAGAAGCAAGAGAATCAAGTGCATCCTTTCAAGCTTGGGAGCCGTTTGTATGGAAATATTCTAGCGCCCTAGCAACACTCATTATCTTTCCGTTAATCGCATGGTTTATGCGCAAATATCCTTGGGATCGGCAAACAACAAAAAATAGTATTGGTCGGTATGTTGTTGCCGCTATTTGTTATGGAGCTTTTGTTTCTTTGTAGCAATAATTGGCATATATAGATACATGATTGCGCAATGGTTAGGAGATGCTCAATCAATCTCAAATAAAGAAGATAAAGAAATTGATAGCCAAGGATCAGAATCGTTAGCGAATATTCTATTAGTAAAAAAGTTAGGCAAAGAGTTTTTGATTAAAACTAAAAATATTGAATGGGTCGAGGCATGTGGTAATTATGTAAACCTACATATTGCCAACGAAATATACCCTATGCGCACAACTATGACGGAGTTTATCCTTAAAAGCCGTCGTTATTGCTTAAAGTGAGTATGTAAAAGGGCGCTAAATGCACCCTTTGAGTGGTTATTTACTAATCTTTTTATATTTCAACCTATGGGGTTCAACTACATCTGTGCCATAAGTGGCTTTTAACCACGCGGCGTATTCTGTGTAGTTGCCTTCGTAGAAATTGATTTTTCCTTCGTCTCGGTAATCCATAATGTGCGTGGCTATTCTGTCTAAGAACCACCTGTCATGGGAAATAACCATGGCACAACCAGGGAATTCCAAAATAGCATTTTCTAACGCCCGTAAGGTTTCAACATCCAAGTCATTGGTAGGCTCATCCAGCAGTAATACATTGCCACCGGCTTTCAATAATTTAGCTAAATGCACACGGTTGCGTTCCCCACCAGACAAGTTTTTCATAAACTTCTGTTGATCAGCACCTTTAAAATTAAAGCGTCCACAGTAAGCTCGGCTATTTAGTTCAAAGTTTCCTATGCGTATAATATCCGAGTCATCTGATATTTCTTTGTAAACCGTATTGTCGTCGTTCATGTGATCGCGAAACTGATCGACGCTGGCTAAGTGTACTGATTCACCCACATCAATTTTACCGGCATCGGCTTTTTCGTCGCCGCTGAGCATTTTGAATAAGGTTGATTTACCTGCTCCATTAGGGCCGACTATGCCAACAATGGCACCTTTAGGTATTTTGAATGTAAGATCGTCTATTAATAATCGGTCGCCATAGGATTTTCTGAGGCCTGTCACTTCAATCACTTTCTCACCTAAACGCTCACCAGGAGGGATAAATAACTCATTGGTTTCATTACGTTTTTGATAATCACCTGTATTGAGTTCTTCAAATCTAGCCATTCGGGCCTTGCTTTTAGATTGACGTCCTTTGGCGTTTGAACGTACCCATTCTAATTCGGTTTTAATGGATTTTTGTCTGGCGCTTTCGGTTTTTTCTTCTTGTTGTAATCTTGCATCTTTTTGTTCTAACCAAGATGAATAATTGCCTTCCCAAGGAATACCTTGGCCACGATCAAGCTCTAATATCCAGCCCGCCACGTTATCGAGAAAATATCTGTCATGGGTAATAGCGACAACTGTGCCTTCATAGTCATGTAAGAAACGCTCTAACCAAGCCACTGATTCAGCATCCAAATGGTTGGTGGGTTCGTCGAGTAACAACATCTCGGGTTTTTCAAGCAGCAACTTACACAGCGCGACGCGGCGGCGCTCACCCCCTGAGAGTTTGCTCACATCGGCGTCCCAAGGTGGCAGGCGTAAGGCATCAGCTGCGCGTTCTAAGGCATTTTCGAGATTGTGCCCATCTTTACTTTGGATGATGGCTTCTAGCTCTCCTTGCTCTTTCGCTAAGGCATCAAAGTCAGCGTTTTCTTCTGCATAGGCGGCATAAACTTCATCGATACGTTTCAGAGCATGAGCCACATCTGCCACGGCTTCTACTATGTTGCCTCTTACATCTTTGCTTTCGTCGAGCTGCGGCTCTTGTGGCAGATAACCAATTTTTAATCCAGCTTGTGGAATAGCCTCACCTTCAATATCCGTGTCTATGCCTGCCATGATTTTTAGTAAGGTGGATTTACCAGAGCCGTTTAATCCTAAAACGCCAATTTTGGCACCTGGGAAAAAGCTAAGGGAGATGTTTTTTAAGATATGTTTGCCGGGTGGAACCACTTTACCGACACGAAGCATGCTGTAAACGTATTGAGCCATAACTGTCTTTTTTGAGTGAACTTAAGGGTAGTGTAATTCAGTGCGGGGCAGGGTAAAAGCTATTGTGTTTTTTTAGCGTGGACTTTTATGAATAATTAATGTGATTTATCGTCGGCTATCGTAGTATTTTGTTCTCTTAGGCTGTTAACAAGGTAAAACATGCAAAGTTTTAATTGGGGTGTCATGGGTCCTGGCAATATTGCTAATACATTTGCAAAAGCAATAGTGTCGTCTAAAAAGGGTAAGATTTTAGCGGTAGCCAGTCGTTCAAAAGAGCGGGCAACGGATTTTGCTGATAGCTATCAAATTGAAAAAATATACACAGATTATGCACAAATGTTAGCTGATCCCGAGATCGACATTATTTATATTGCAACACCTCATAACTTTCACTACCAACAAGCAAAAATGAGCCTGGAAGCAGGTAAACATGTGTTAGTTGAGAAACCTTGCACAGTGAATGCTCAGCAAATGCAAAAGTTAATCGCATTAGCGCAAAGCAAAAACTTGCTGTTGCAAGAGGCTTTGTGGAGCCGCTTTATGCCTTGTTTGTCGCAACTTAGGCAGTTGTTAAACGAAGGCATAATAGGTGATATTCAATATATTCAGTCAGAGATTGGTTTTGCATTTCAAAATAGGGAAAAGAGCCGCTTACTTAAGGCTGAGCTTGCCGGTGGTTCGCTTCTGGACTTAGGTATTTATAGTATTAGTGTCAGTCAGTTTTTTCTTCAAGAACATCCAGATAAAGTTGACGCCATGGGGCAACTAACTGATCAGCAGGTTGACGGCCATGTACTGGCAAATATGTCTTATCCATCGGGTCGTTATGCACAATTTACTTGTTCTATGTTGTCGCAAACCAGCAATACCATGAGAATAGTGGGAACTGAGGGTTACGTAAATTTACCCGCCTGTTTTTGGGATACTGATTCGGCTTATATTTATCGCGATGAAAAGTTAATTCAAAGTATTGAGATACCTCATGCGGTTAACGGTTTTGAATATGAAATTGAAGAAAGCATGCGCTGTATTGAACAAAATATGCTGTGCAGTGAAGTGATGTCACATCGCGACAGTATTGGCGTGCTGAGTGTGATGGATGATATTCGCAAGCAAATAGGCGTGCATTTTCCGGATGCAATTGAAGCGCTTTGATCTTTAAGATAGGTGTGTGCAAAAACCGTTACAACTTTTGGTTGTTTCTCATAGCGGATTGCCACTATACAAATTGTTTAAAATAACTAAACTATGCGCTGCTTAGGGTGTGTTTACCCCAATTTTAATAACCGCTGATGTTGAGGAAAAGTGATGCTAACACGTGATATGAATATTGCTGATTTTGATCCGGAGTTGTTTGCAGCAATTCAAAATGAAAACCAACGTCAGGAGCATCACATTGAGCTGATTGCCTCTGAAAATTATTGCAGCCCACGTGTTTTAGAAGCTCAAGGCTCTCAGCTTACTAATAAATATGCCGAAGGTTATCCACACAAACGTTATTACGGCGGCTGTGAATATGTAGATATTGCTGAAGATTTAGCGATTGAACGAGCTAAACAACTATTTGGTTGCGATTACGCCAACGTGCAGCCACATGCTGGTTCACAAGCTAACAGTGCAGTATTTATGGCATTGCTGGATGCTGGCGATACGGTTTTAGGTATGAGCTTGGCTCATGGTGGTCATTTGACTCACGGTTCACACGTTAGCTTCTCAGGTAAAATTTATAACGCTGTGCAGTACGGTTTGCATCCTGAAACGGGTGAAATTGATATGGCGCAAGTTGAAGCGTTGGCTCTTGAGCACAAGCCCAAAATGGTCATCGCTGGATTCTCTGCTTATTCAGGCATAGTTGACTGGCAGAAGTTCCGTGAAATTGCAGATAAAGTAGGTGCCTACTTAGTTGTCGATATGGCTCACGTAGCGGGTTTGATAGCGGCAGGTGTTTATCCTAGCCCACTGCCTCATGCCCATGTAGTAACCACTACTACCCATAAAACCTTAGCGGGTCCTCGTGGCGGTTTAATTTTGTCGGCATGTGGTGATGAAGCAATTTATAAAAAACTTAATAGTGCCGTTTTCCCCGGCAACCAAGGTGGCCCTTTGTGTCATGTGATTGCGGCTAAAGCAGTTGCTTTCAAAGAAGCCTTAGAGCCTGAGTTTAAGGTATACCAGCAGCAAGTGGTAAAAAATGCTAAGGCTATGGTCGCTGTCATCCAAGAGCGTGGGCATAAAGTTGTTTCCGGTGGCACAGAAAACCATTTGTTCCTACTTGACCTCATTGGCAAAGAGTACACAGGTAAAGATGCTGACGCCGCACTAGGCAATGCCAACATCACGGTAAACAAAAACTCAGTGCCTAACGATCCTCGTTCTCCTTTTGTCACTAGTGGTTTACGTATTGGCTCGCCAGCCATTACTCGCCGTGGTTTTAAAGAAGAACAAGCCAAACAAGTGGCCAATTGGATTTGTGATGTATTAGATAACATCAATGATGAGTCTGTTATTAAACGAGTTAAAGGTGAAGTGGTTGCTTTGTGTGAGCAATTCCCTGTTTACGCTTAGTCTATTCAAAAAGTTAATACTCACCACCTGAGTGACAGTTTCACTCGATGTTAAAAGGCTAAAGGGATCCACAATCTTTAGTTAAGCAAATGCTTAACTAAAGATTGGTTATATAGAATTTATCTAGCAGTTTTTATAAGACACGCTACTATTCTTGTAGAGTACATAAGCCAACCAATCTCTGGCATAGACCAAATTTCTGTTTTTGAAAATAAAAATAAATCAAATATAATGACACACAATGGAAACTAATATGATTAAACGTACATTCCCATTTGGCAAAAAAACACGCCTAGCATTGCTGGTTGCAAGTTCCCTTGCTTTTAGTAACCTAGCGTCTGCTCAATCCACCTCGTCTTCGATCCGTGGTCAGGTGTTAGACACCCAAGGTAATCCTGTTGCAGGTGTTACTGTAGAAGTGGTGCATTCACTTACTGGCAGTCGTAAAACATTAACGACCTCAGAAAATGGTGTGTTTCAATCTGGTGGTTTGGCAGTTGGCGGCCCTTATAAGGTTAAACTGCAAGACGGTTCAAACTATCAAAGTCAAACGGTTGAAGAGCTGTTTCTACAGTTAGGTCAGACATCAAATGTTTCTCTGCAGGCAAGTGATAGCGGCGCTCAACTAGAAGTAATCGAAGTCAGAGGTGTTGTTAGTATGGCAGGTGCCTTTAAAGAAGGACCTGGTGCAGAGTTTACTGAGGAAGATATCAATAGAACCGCAGCTATCAGTCGCGACTTTAAATCCCTGTTACAGCGGGATTCAAAGATCGTGGTTGATCCTACTGTCGATGGTGGACCCGCCTTGTCGATTGCAGGTAGTAATATTCGTGGTAACAGTTTGACTGTTGATGGGGTTAAACAAAATGATGATTTTGGTCTAAATAAAAATGGTTATCCTGGTCGTCGTTCGCCTATTTCTCTGGATGCTATCGAGCAACTTTCCGTCAATATTGCCCCTTTCGATGTGACCTATGGCGACTTCCAAGGCGGTAACATTAACGTTGTGACTAAGTCGGGTACAAATGAGTTTCATGGGTCCGCTTATTACTTCCGTTCTGATGAGAGCTTAATCGGTGATAAAAGTGAAGGTGAAGATTTAAATATTGGTGATTTTGAAGAAGACACTTACGGTTTTACCGTAGGTGGACCATTAATTGAAGATAAGTTGTTCTTTTTTGCTTCTTATGAAAAATTTGAATCAACTTCTCCCTATCAATATTCCTTGGATAATCTCGACGGTAATATTGATGCAAATGAGCGCCGGGGAGTGAGTCAGGCAGACTTCGATCGTATTGCCCAAGTCGCTCAGGATGTTTGGGGCTATGATATTGGTGGATTTAATGTACCTAGAGTGGAAGAAGCAGAAAACTTACTGATTAAACTTGACTGGAATATCAACGATGATCATCGTGCCTCGTTGACCTATCAGGATAATGCAGGCAACACAGTGCGTGATTTTTTTGCTGAATCATTCCCTGGCGCTGCAACCGCTACCGCGGAATCAAACCGCTATAACCAGGCAGAAACACTGACAGCCTTTAGTTTACAAGTGTTTTCTGATTGGACAGAGGACTTGTCAACTGAATTTAAAATTTCTCAGAAAAAAGTAGATACTGCTCAAGATCCACTGCTAGGTGCCAATTTCTCTCAATTTACGGTTGTCACGCCTAATGGTGGGCAGTTGTATATTGGACCTGATATGTTTCGGCACGCGAATGTATTAGGAAATGATCGCTTAGCCTTAAAATTTAAGGCCGATTATTATCTGACTGATGAGCATAAACTGACCTTTGGCTGGGAGCACGAAGAACTTGAAATTTTCAATTTGTTTGTATTCGGTTCTTTAGGTTTTGCTGATTTTGCAAGCATTGAAGATTTCGAAAATAATGTAGCAGTACACGTTTTCCAGAATGCACCAAGTGGTAATCCACTGGATGCGGTTGATGAATTCGCATACAACCAGGATGTGTTTTATATCCAGGATGAATGGAATGCTACTGACGACCTAGTCGTTAGCTACGGCTTGCGTTATACGAAATATACTAATAATGATTTGCCGGCATTAAATCAGAATTTTGTTGATCGCCAGGGTTATTCAAACCAGGGTAACTTTGATGGTTTAGATTTAATTGAACCACGGTTAGGTATTACCTATACCTATGATGACGATACTGTTATTCGTGGTGGCTTTGGCTTATTTGGCGGTGGCGGTCCAAATGTATGGCTATCTAACTCTTATGGCAATGACGGTATTCGTAAAGCATTTAGAGTGTGTGCGAGCGAACAAACCGGTATTCCTGAGCAATTCGTAGCCCGTTGCGATGCAACCGGTCGAGGTACGCCTCAGGTTGTACTGGATCAGTTAGCCGCAAGTGAAGGCAATAATAATAGTGATACCAACTCAATTGCCCCTGACTTCGAAATACCTAGTGTATGGAAATTAAACCTTGGGATCGAACGTACACAGGATCTTGGCGTCTTAGGTGAAGATTGGTTGTTAACTGCAGATGCGATAATTACTGAAGTTAAGGATGCAGCAACTTATCGGGAACTTAATTTCGAACAAGTTGGCACTGCACCAGATGGTCGACCTATCTATAACGACGTAGCCCCCTTTGATTTATCTCTTGAAAACACCAACAAAGGTGGTGGTCAGGTATGGAGTTTTTCCGCAGAGAAAAACTACTACTCTGACTATGGAACCTTCAATTTTAACGCGGGTTATACCTATCAGGATATTACTGAAGTGAATCCAGGTAATGCGTTTATTGCTTTTGAAGGTTATGCGATGCCAGCAAATTCTGATTTTCAGTCTGACACAGAATATAATTCAGAATATGAAGTACGTCATACGATTGCCAGTAGTTTAACCTGGAGTAATGAGATTTTTGGTGATAATACAAGCAGTGCCACTCTTGTTTATAATGGCCGTTCAGGGCGTAACTTTAGCAATACAATGCGCTCTACTATAGGCGAGTTTGGAGGTTTCCCAGATTCTGGTTTTGCTGATTGGAACGAGTTTAACTCTCAATCCTTATATATCCCTACTGGCCCTAGTGATCCATTAGTCGCCTTTGCTGATGGCTTTGATCAGACGGGTTTCTTTGACTATATCAACTCAGATAGTTGTTTATCAGGTAATGCCGGTACTATCTCCCGTCGCCATGCTTGTGCTAGCAATTGGATCCATAGATTTGATTTACGCATCTTCCAGGAAGTGCAAATTACCGATGAGCAAGCCATTGAGTTAATTTTTGATATAGAAAACCTCGGCAATCTGTTGAACGATGATTGGGGAAGAGCGGAAAGTTATAATCAACCCTTTAATGCACCCGTTGTAGACGTTGCGATTGTAGGTGATCAATATGTCTACAGTAACTTTACTCAACCTCAGCCGAATGTCGCCAAAGTACCTTCAGTTTGGAAAGTTCAGTTAGGTATTCGTTATAAGTTTTAAGTATTCTACGAACTAGTCGTTCACTAAGTAGATCCTAAACCGGAGGTAAGCTAATTATCTCCGGTTTTTTTATTTATACCCAAAGCCATTGGAGTTGCAGCTAGGCGGCAAAGGAACTCAGCCCCATGAGCCTAGGCGTACTAGGTGATTGGGGTGAGTGATAGCAGCCAACAACGCTGCAGCTTCAAGGGAGACGGGTATACGTTAAAGCGAATTTAAAATAACTGTGTGAAAATATGAGGATTTCTGTCCCTTTGACGCTTTTTTTGCTAGTTTAAGCAATCTTTTTTTATCAGCAGATAATCTTATGTTTTGTCCATTTTGTTCTGTACAAGAAACAAAAGTCATTGATTCTCGGCTTGTAGCTGATGGCAGCCAAGTAAGACGCAGAAGAGAGTGCACTGTATGTAAAGAACGGTTCACCACCTTTGAGATGGCAGAATTGGTGATGCCTAGAATAGTCAAACGAGATGGGTCTCGTGAACCTTTTAATGAAGATAAATTACGTGCAGGTTTGCAGCGCGCCCTTGAAAAACGCCCAGTTAGTACTGAGCAAGTAGAGCAATGTATCAGTCGCCTGAAATCCTCTTTACGTGCTACAGGTGAGCGGGAAGTCAGCAGTGAGTTTTTAGGTAATTTGATTATGGATGCCTTAAAAGATCTGGATAAAGTCGCTTACGTACGTTTCGCGTCGGTGTATCGTTCCTTTGAAGATATTCGTGAATTTGGTGAAGAGATTGCGCGGCTGGGTGATTGAAGCCTGCTGCCATGATTATATTTATTTGCATCCTTTTTTTGTTGGTAACTCGTGACTCAATTTTCTAAAACAGATCATCAAATGATGGCCCGCGCTATTCAATTAGCCAAACGCGGTCAATATACCACTGCGCCTAATCCTAATGTGGGTTGTGTTATCTGTAACAGCCAAGGTGTTATCCTAGGTGAAGGCTGGCATAAAAAAGCAGGAACACCTCATGCAGAAGTACATGCTTT
>Ga0316209_1003371_pt1 | contig 10989 bp, 12 predicted proteins | sample 6monopyrite_MG_FD_204945 | JGI IMG/M metagenome (GOLD analysis project Ga0316209, IMG submission 204945) | Microbial mat bacterial communities from mineral coupon in-situ incubated in ocean water Damariscotta River, Maine, United States -... | ecosystem: Environmental > Aquatic > Marine >...
TGAATAAATTGCCGGCGAAGGCGACACCGAGCGTACTACCGATAGCGATAGCGAACATGGCATAAAAACGTGTCTGGTTTTTCTCCTGGTGTTTACGCATATAACCAATGGAGTAAATCGATGTGATCAGCCACAGTACGCTGGCGACCAACGCAAATAACATGCCCAGCGATTCCACTTCGAAGCGTATCGAAAGGCCGGGCAGTGGCTCGGCAATATCAATAGCTAAATATGCGCCATCGAGAAATCGCTTATAAATGGCTAATGCGATAGTGCATACAGTCGCCGCTGTTAACAGGGTTACGGCCTCTCGCAGGTTAGGCCAACGCCTGCACAGTACGATACCTATCGCGCCAATAAATGGCAGAAAAATAGCCAGCAGTACCAGTTGCTGATCACTCATGGTATGTGACGACCCCAAGCAGTTTTACTGCAGTATCAGCGACATTCACCGTTAGTTCTGTATTGATGCCAAAATAGATATTGGCTAAAACAAGTGTCCACATCGGTATCAGCATTGAAAGAGGTGCTTCACTGACCGGCAGGTCAGTTTCTGTTGCCGGACGAAAGAACATGACTTCCAGTATCTTCCACATATAGACCACGCTAAACAGTGACCCCAGCAAAATGACCAGTGCAATTAACCATGACTGTTGTTCAAGTGCCGCAAGTATGAAATACCATTTACTGATAAAACCGGCAGTGCCGGGTATTCCGATGAGGCTTAAGCCGGCAATAAAAATAGCAGTAAAAGTCCACGGCATCTGCCGACCGATACCATTGAGACTGTCTAACTTGCTTGTGCCAACACGGTAGACTATCGCGCCGGCAGCCATGAACAGTGCGCCTTTCATAAGTGCGTGGTTGAATACATGTACCAGGGTGGCGGTTACTCCCAGGACCGATGCCTGTCCCATTCCAAGGACCATATAACTGATTTGAGCGATGCTGGAATAAGCAAGGATGCGTTTGATATCATTTTGATAGATGGCCGCAATCGATGCAACGATGACACCGAAAACACCGAGCAGTAAGAATATGTTTTCAGCCGGTGTGATTTTAAAAAATTCGCTGGAGAAAACGGTAAATACCATGCGTAACATAATGTATACCGCAACTTTTGTTGCGGTAGCGGAGAGAAAGACACTGACTGCTGAGGGTGAATATTTATATGCATTAGGTAACCACAGGTGCAGTGGGAATAAGGCGAGTTTTAATGCTATGCCGACAACGATAAAAGCAAAACCGGTATGAACAGTACGATGATCTAATATCGGCTGCAGACGCAGGTGAAGATCCTGCATATTCAAGGTCCCGGTTTCTGCATAAATAAGACCGATACCGATCAGCAGAAAGGTTGCACCGATCGAGCCCATGATCAGGTATTGGTAAGCTGCCGTCAGCGCACGACGCTGTTTACCCATAGCGATGAGTACATAAGAAGAAAGTGAAGAAATTTCAAGAAAGACAAACAGATTGAATACGTCGCCTGTTTGCGCGATGCCAAGCAGGCCAACGAGACACAACAGAAAGGCTGAATAGAACAGGGAAGTTTGCTGTAGTGGAATCTCTTTTTCAACAGTGCGCAGAGCATAGGGCAGCGTGATGGCGGCGATGCCTGCTACGATGAGCGCAACAAGTGCATTCATGGCATCGATGCGATACTCGATACCCCATGGCGGCGACCAACCGCCCAGTTCGTAGCTGATCACACTTCCGTCTATAACAATCGATAATTGCCAGCTGGCCAATGTGAAGCATAACCAGGTAACGGTCAGTGTCATTAACCAGGGCAATTTCCCGTTTGGTAGCATTGCCGTTATGGGGGCGGCCAACAACGGTATTACAACCAGCAGCAGGCACAGGTTCTGCTCGATCATAGAGACATATCCTGATCGTGAATCTCATCTTCTTCGATGGTGCCATAGGCTTCTTTAATGCGAACGACAAGAGCGAGACCAAGCGCGGTCGTTGAGACACCAACAACTATCGCAGTCAGTATCAGTACATGTGGTAAAGGGTTGGAATATATTGTAAAGCCATCGGCGATTATCGGCGTAGTGCCACCTTCAACATAGCCGATACTGATGTACAGTAAAAAAACAGACGTCTGGAATATGTTTAGTCCTGCGATTTTTTTTATCAGATTGCCACGGTTAATTACGGTATAAAACCCGGCCATCATCAATAAGATGACAATCCAGTAATTATAGTGACCGATGATAATATCAATCATGATTTTCTCGATTGGCAAAAGCGTAGAAGATCATCAACATGACAGCGCTGACCGTGATGCCAACGCCTAGCTCGATCACTATAATGCCGATATGCTGGCCCTGTAACGGATGCAGCGAAAGAGTATCGTAGTCGAGGAAGTTTCCACCCATCAACATGGTGACGACACCGGTGCCAGCGTAAATCAGGACACCTGTGCTCGCCAGTATTCGTAATACACCAAAAGGTAAAACCTGCTCCGTTGTTTTCATGCCAAACACCAGGGCATAAAAAATGAATGCGACACTTAATATCACCCCTGCCTGAAAGCCACCGCCAGGACCATAGTCGCCATGAAACTGAACGTAAAGAGCAAACAGGGCAATGACCGGGAAAAAGTACTTGGCGATGAATCTGAGTATCAGGTTGTGTTTCATGAATCATCTTCCTGTTTGTGTTTGCGCTTGATTCGCCCGCCAATCAGTAACATTACCCCTATACCTGCAGTAAAAATAACGGTTACTTCACCGAGAGTGTCATAACCACGATAGCTTGCCAGGACAGCCGTAACAGTATTAGGAACACCTGTGTCTTCAATGCTGTGTTCAATATAGTAGGGTTTTACATGTTCCTGAGCAGGAGAGTGCGGGTCGCCAAAAGAAGGAATGTCATAGGTGCCATAGACCAGGGCACCACCGGTAATGAGAACAACAAGCATTGGAATTCTGGCGTGGTGCGCTGGTCTTTTTTCATTATGGTCTTTTGTAAGAGCAAGCGTTGCAAGCATGAGTACCGTCGATATGCCGGCACCAACAGCTGCTTCGGTAAAAGCGACATCAGCAGCATCCATAACAACAAACAGACCGGCAGAATGTAAACTGAAAATACTGAACAACATGATGACGACGAACAGATCACGCATTTTAATAATGGCAATAGCAGTGATGGTCAGAAATGCGAGCAGCGTTATGTCGATTAAAGTGTCTATCATAAAGTACTCGTTATGGTTCTTTGTCGAGTTCTGGTTTCAGGCCGCTTAGCATCGCAGTATTGGCAAGTGCATGAGTGGCTGTCGGGTTACTGAAAAATAAAAATATAAAAATCAGCAGCAGTTTCAGACTGGCGATACTTACCCCAGTCTGCATGGCAAGCCCAATAAGGAAAGCCGCTGCACATGCTGTATCTGTTATACCTACAGCATGAAGTCTTGAATAGAAATCCGGGAAACGATGAATGCCGATTCCACCGGCAAGACCAAGCAATGATCCTGTGATGATAAAAATCCAACTTATGATTTCAATGAATATCATTTTTTTGACCAGAGTTAATCGTCTTCCCCAGAAGTATAAAAATTTCCCTGTTCAACAAACTTTAATACGGCGACCACACCGATGAAATTGATCAGTGCGTATGTCAATGCGATATCAATCATGTCTGTGCGTTTTGAAAGAACAGCAAAAACGGCTATCAGTAAGACGGTTTTAGTGCCGACCATATTGATGGCAAGGATTCTGTCATACACCGTTGGACCCATAAATGCGCGCGCCAGTGCAAGTGAAATAGTAACAAGGATGGCGAAGGCGGCGACAGAAAAAATCACGATTATTCGTCCTCGTAATCTTGGGGCACGGCATTTGCCATGCGGCCGCTGCGTAGGTCTTCGGCAGCCTCGATACTCAATGAGTGTACGGTAATCGTTTTCTTGTTAACTTTTACACTGACGGTGCCTGGTGTCATGGTGATGGCATTGGCGTATATTACCCGGGTAAGACCTGTTTTCTGTGTTAGCGGCAATTCGAATAACTGCGGACTGATGTTTCTGCCTGGTTTGAAAATGCGCTTGAGAACGTCTATATTGGCAAGGATTATTTCGCGAGACAGGAATAACCAGAAACGTAGCAGCAGAGGGGTCATGTGTACAGGATATTTCTCGTGGTCGACGCTATCCATACGGTATGCGATATAGAGTATAAATAATGTCGAGGCCAGTCCCAATGACAACATTAATATGTTGAGTTGGCCTGATAGACCAAGCCATAACATAAACAATAAAGCGCCAAGGCTAACAGTATGTCTAATCCGGTAGTTCATTATCCTGCTTCTAATAAGACCAGAGCCAGTTTTCATTATAGCAACACTGTTGTAGATAGTATTCGATATATTGATATTTTTAAATAGCAGGTATGAGTGTGTTTTTAATCACCAGCTGGCTGTGGCTGATGATGTGAAATTGCAGTGAGTCTTAAGATAGGCATAAATCGTGTTGTTAACAACTTTCTATCCAGATTGTTTTTTGACTTCATAATGTAAATGAATCATGCTTTGATGGTCTCGAAAAGGATTCCTATGCAAGCACACACTTTTTTTTTATACCTGCTGATAATCTTACTTTCGGCACGTTTATTCGCTGAGCTTGCAGTTCGACTTAAATCACCATCGGTTATCGGCGAGCTGTTTGCCGGTATTGTGATTGGTCCTAGCTTATTCGGCTGGATCGAACCGGTTGAGGCGCTTAAGTTAATGGCTGAGATCGGCGTTATCCTCTTGTTGTTCGAGGTCGGGCTGAGTACGGATATAAAACGCCTGATTCGGTCAGGAACCAAATCCACCATCGTGGCTGTTTTAGGTTTTATCACACCGTTAGTTTTGGGTTTCATCATTGCGAAATGGATGTTTGATCTGCCATTGCTGGTATCCTTATTCATCGGTGGCACGCTCACTGCTACCAGTATCGGTATAACAGTACGCGTATTGACTGATTTGAAACTGAACCATTCTCATCAGGGTCAGATCGTTCTGGGTGCTGCTGTGCTCGATGATGTGTTGGGTGTTATGTTACTGGCATTGCTGTATGAGTTTTCAATCGGTGGTGGTGTTAACTGGGTAAACGCCGCCAAAGTACTGGTGTTTGTCAGCGCTTTTTTTATACTGGCGCCGATGCTGGCAAAGTTGATGTCGATAGCCATCAAACATGTCCATGCTAACAGTGAGATGCATGGACTGATTCCGACCACGATTGTTTCGCTGGTGCTGTTTTTTGCGTGGCTCGCTCACGTAGTGGGCGCGCCGGAACTGCTCGGTGGATTTGCGGCAGGGCTTGCATTGTCGCGGCGCTTCTTTTTACCGTTGGGTGTGAACCTGCATAAGGATGAAAATTTCGCTAAAATTATCGAACAGCAGATGCATCCTATTATCAATTTGTTTACGCCTATATTTTTTGTTGTTGTTGGCCTGTCGATCAACCTTAGAGAAATAGACTGGACATCACCCCATGTCTGGGGGTTTTCTTTTGTACTGCTGGTTGCTGCCATTGTAGGAAAGCTGATCGGTTCGTTTTTTATCAGAGAGAATCTTGCTTCAAGAATTATGATTGGGATGTCGATGGTTCCCAGGGGTGAAGTCGGACTGATTTTTGCTGAGCTAGGTCGTTTCAGCGGGATTTTTAATAATGAAGTCCATGCCGGTATGGTCATCGTGATTGTACTCACTACAATCATTCCACCCTTTACCATGAAATGGTTTTATAGACATTATTCACATCTGCTATCAGAATCTAAATAACAGATGACCTGGAGTCAGCATGTGATGCTTCGCGTGTATTAATTATTACCCTGTTGCTCAGATTGCGGAGCCGCCTGCGCAGGCGCTTGCCGGGATGATCCATTATAATAAGGGTTATATCTGTATGCAGGCGCTTGTTGGCGGTAGTATGGTTGATAACCGTATGATCTGTAGCCATTGTTATAATTGTTGTAGTAGCCGTTATAATAACGCCAGTCGTTTCCGCTGTTGCTATAACCCTGATAGTTTCCGCGTCCGTTTCCTTTACCTCGGATCTTGAATTTGATCTCAACATCCATATCACCAGACATGTCTCCCACCATATCGTTCATCATGTCGCCGAACATATTGTTATCCCAGCGATTATCGTTGTAACTATTATTGTTGTTACGAAAAGGCCCCCAGTCTGCACTGATACTGGTAGAAATGGTAAGAACAACAACTGTTGCAAGAATCTGTAAACTTTTCATCATTCACTCCGGTTTAGGATTAACAATATTTGTTATGTTTCTCTGAATTAAAAGTAACGGTGTTATCGATAGCCGTTATTATAATTGTTGTTACCACCCCAGGGCATACTGAAGTTTGAACCATTGTTGTTAACCCAGGGCATATTAAAGCTTGAGCCATTACTGTTTCCCCACGGCACGTTAAAGTTTGATCCGTTGTTATTCCCGGGGCCGCTAAAACCAGAATTGTAGCTCTGTGGTCCGCTATAGTTGTTTCTGTAATTGTCTGGTCGAGAATAGTAGTTTCCTTGCTGGTTGTTATTTCTATATTCAGGCTGCTGATAGTTCTGTGGTGTCGTGGGTACAGATTGAATAGGATTTGCCTGAGTTGTGCTTTGAGTCGGTGCTGGTTCAGATGGCGCGACATATCTATCAAGACTGTTCTGAATGTGTTGATCAATATCATCAGGCGGAAAATCACCGAATTGTTTGTTGTATCGAGTATGTGAGGATTCGCCCGACCAGTCTGCTATAGCAGGGGGAGTAAATAAGAAGGATGCCGCTATGCAAGTAATTAGTATGTAGTGTCTGACTGATGTATCACTCATTTTTAGTCACCTGAACTTTATTAGATTGTTTCTTAACATTAGCACAACTAATATTTTGTTCAATAGATTCCATCTCGATTTATGACGTCGCGGGTGTATAGGGGAACTGCGGCATTACATTAGCTTAGGCTGCGTACGAGTGGATAAAGGTGCTCAGTTTCATCCAGTATCCGTTGTAATACGATATCAAATAGCTTATCTGTTGAAGTAAGGAACGCTTCATGATTTTTGATTCTTAATTCATTACTGTTTTTCGAAGGGCACCACTGCTTGGTGAATGTGAGAAGAATTTTCTTCACCTCCACAGAGCCGGACATAAAGTTTTTAGCGACATTGTTAACTTTTTCATCAGGACTTGCCAGCAGGTCGCTATACATGTTCTTGTCGACAGTATCCATATGTTCCTTAACCAGTGTGACGTAATTATTGAAGAGGTCACAGCAAGTGCCAGTATCACATATGGCACGATCTTTTAAAAGGTAGCGAAGAACATTCGAAAGTTCGGTAATACGATGGTTTTGTTCATTTAAGTCTTTATAAGTTAACATCAGATATCCCCCATGCCTGAATTTGTTGTACGATTTTCATGTTTGACTCTACAACGATGTTTCGAAGACCAAGATGATATATGTCAAACTACTGAGATGAAAATCAGGTGCAGGTAATAAGCTGCTGGAAAATACACCAGGGGAGAAAATGCGTGTAATATCAGATTAACCAGAAAGCTGGAACGAATTTTGTTGTATCGAACCGGTCTTTCGCAATAAAAATAACAACACTTTTAATAATGTCATCACTCAGCCGCTTTTACTTCTATCTAATACTGCAAAAACCACGTACCACGTTATTGTTACTGGTTTCATTAATATTTCTATTTGCCTGGCACAGCCTTCACTTTCGACTTGATGCGTCATCTGATTCACTGGTGTTGGAAAATGATCAGGATTTAAAGTTTTATCGGCTAATGGAAAAAAAATATGGCGCAGATGATTTTCTATTTATTACATATACACCTGTTGGAGATCTATTCAGTGAAGCGGTGAAAAAGGATATACGCGTATTAAGTGACAAGCTGGCAAAAATTGAAACGGTAAAATCGGTGATCACAATTCTGGACGTACCTTTAATTGAAAGTCCGCCGGTGACTTTATCTGATATTCAGGAAAAAGTACTGACCCTGGAAAGTGAAGAAACGGATCAAAAACTAGCTCGACAGGAATTGTTAAACAGCGCCCTGTATAACAATTTATTGATCAGCAGTGACGGTTTAATGACTGCAATGCAGGTAAATTTTAAACGCGATGAGCGATTTCATCAATTACTAGAACAACGTAACCAGTTACGTGAATTAAAGCGGGAAAGAGCATTAAGTGATGCTGAAAAGCAACAGCTGAAAACAGCCAGTCATCAATTTGATTTATACAATGCTACTTTTCAGGCACAACAGAGCGAAGATATCATAAGCGTCAGGCAAATTATGGGCGAGCATCGAGAAAATGCCAGCTTGTTCCTGGGTGGTCTTCCGATGATTACCTCAGATTCTATCGATTATATTAGACATGATTTGATGACCTTCGGTATCGGTGTGCTGGTTTTTCTTATTATTTTACTGGCGATTATTTTCCAGCAGTTACGCTGGATTATACTGCCGATGTTATCTTGTGCCGCTTCGGGTATTTTGATGGTGGGTTTTTTGGGCTGGGTTAACTGGCCGGTAACCGTGGTGTCATCTAATTTTATTTCGTTGATGCTTATTATTACCCTGTCTCTGATGGTTCACCTGATTGTTCGTTATCGTGAATTACAGGCTGAACATGTAACAGCGGATCACAGTGAATTAATTCGGCAAATGATTAGCAGTAAAGTACAGCCCAGTTTTTTTACAGCCCTCACAACCATCGTCGCTTTTGCTTCACTCATTGTAAGTGGTATTCGCCCGGTCATTGATTTTGGCTGGATGATGACAATTGGCATCAGTATGTCTTTCATTATTGCGTTTACACTGTTTCCGGCCATGCTTATGTTGCTTTCACCGACGCAACGCACATTTAAAGGCGACATGACCAGTGCAATTACCGATTACTTTGCAAGGGTTATACAAAAATTTGATAAACGCGTTTTTATTATTTTTTTGGTGGTTAGTGTGCTGAGTGTTTTGGGCATGAGTAAGCTAAGTGTCGAAAATCGTTTTATCGATTATTACAAAGAGCATACTGAGATCTATCAGGGAATGATCTTGATAGATGAAAAAATGGGTGGTACCACGCCTTTGGATATAGTGATTGATGCACCTGCAGAATTCTTCCAACAAGATGAAGTAGTGGAAGAGGAAGGGTTTTTTGATGATCTGGATCTGGGATTCGATTTAGATTTTGATCTGGATGAAGATGCGGGTATTACCTCCACCAGTTACTGGTTTAATAATAATAAATTGCCAAAGGTAAAAGCCATTCATCAATATCTGGATGGCTTAACTGAGACGGGAAAAGTATTATCGATATCAACGAGTTTAGACTTGCTACGTAGTCTGGATGAAGATGTGGTGATGGATGATTTCTTTTTATCGATACTCTATAAACGTATACCTGAAGATATCAAACAATCACTTTTTCAACCCTACATGAGCGAAGACGGTAATCAATTGCGTTTTACTATTCGTGTTTATGAATCCGATCCAAATCTGAAACGTGAAGCTTTGCTGGAAAAAATTCGACTTTATCTTACTAGCGAGATGGGATTGGCCGAAGAGCAGGTTCATCTTACTGGAATGTTAGTACTGTATAACAACTTGTTACAAAGTTTATTTAAGTCACAGATTTTAACGATTAGTGTGGTTTTTATCGCGATACTGTTTATGTTCTTTATCTCGTTTAGAAATTTCAAAATGGCATCATTGGCTATTTTGCCAAATATAATCGCCGCATCGACTGTATTAGGCATTATGGGATGGTTGCGTATTCCACTGGATATTATGACCATTACTATTGCTGCGATCTGTATTGGTATTGCTGTGGACGACACCATTCACTATGTGCATCGGTTCACTGAAGAATTCAAAAAAGATAACAATTATTGGCAGGCGATAAAACGGAGTCACAATAGTATCGGTCGTGCCATGTATTACACGACCATAACCATCACTCTGGGTTTTTCGATACTGGCGCTTTCCAACTTTATTCCGAGTATTTATTTCGGCCTTTTAACAGGTTTTTCGATGATTATGGCGTTGTTAGCAAATCTCACATTGTTGCCGGTATTGATCGTATGGTTGAAACCAATGGCGGTTAGATAAGTCTTCAATGAACCTGGTAGTCGCCGTAAACTATGTCGACCGTGACTGCCGGTAATCTTATTGCTCGGTCTGCCGATTATATGGTGTTTATCGGCAGTGCCAGCCTTGTTCTTTTTCAGTAATTCACAGGTTAGTCAGCCGGTCTCTGACCTTTCATCAAAAAATTTCAGTAAAAAAATATTTTCTTGATTCAGATCAAGTAAACTTGCCGTGTATCTCCTAATATGCACAATATGTAGTAGATAACAATAATAATAACACTATATATGGATAATGGCCGTAAGTGGTTGATATGCCATAGTAGTTCAGGAGACCGCTTAGATGAGTACCATAATTCACCCAGCTCAAGATAAAGAACAAGATATCGATATCCCGTTACAGCCTGCATCAGAAGATATCTGGCAGCGCAAATATCAGCTTAAAAACAATAATGGTGAGGCTGTAGATCTGTGTGTAGAAGCTACTTTTACACGTGTTGCGCAGGCACTGGCCGATATCGAAAAAACACCTGAAAGCCAGCAGTACTGGTATGAAAAATTTCTCTGGGCACTAAAACATGGCGCCGTACCCGCTGGGAGAATCATCTCTAACGCGGGCGCACAGCAATACAAACCTGCAACATCGACTATCAATTGTACCGTTTCAGGAAAAATTCATGATTCGATGGATGATATATTACAGAAGGTACATGAAGCGGGCATGACGCTAAAATCCGGTGCCGGAATCGGTTACGAATTTTCAACCCTGAGACCGAATGATGCCTATGTATCCGGTTCGGGCGCGCTCACATCTGGCCCCTTATCTTTTATGGATATCTACGACAAGGTCTGTTTCACCATCTCTTCAGCCGGTGGTCGCCGGGGCG